>Ga0182024_10008741_pt1 | contig 21210 bp, 19 predicted proteins | sample P32metaG_FD_120480 | JGI IMG/M metagenome (GOLD analysis project Ga0182024, IMG submission 120480) | Permafrost microbial communities from Stordalen Mire, Sweden - P3-2 metaG (Illumina Assembly) | ecosystem: Environmental > Terrestrial > Soil > Wetlands > Permafrost | place: Sweden: Stordalen...
GAGTTCAAGGGCACCGGCAATTCGGAAATCGTGCTCGACCGCAAGGTCGCCGACAAGCGCACCTTCCCGGCGCTCGACATCACCAAATCGGGCACCCGGAAGGAAGAATTGCTGGTCGATCGCGGTGTGCTGGCGAAGATGTGGGTGCTGCGCCGCGTCCTCATGCCGATGGGCACCAACGACGGGCTCGAATTCCTGATCAACAAGCTCAAGGAATCGAAGAACAATTCCGAGTTCTTCGACGCGATGAACACGTAGCGTCGGGCCTTACGCACACCCATGCCGTCATGGCGGGGCTTGACCCGGCCATCCACGAGAAACCGGCGCCAGCGTTGCCGTTGCCCGTAGATGCCCGGATCAAGTCTACGGCTGTCCGGTTTAGCTTCTCGTGGTCCGTTTTTGCGTCGGTTGCACCGAATTGGCGCTCCAATTTCCCCTTGGCCGGGCTTGACCCGGCCATCCACGTCTTCCAGCTGCCGCAATGTCGCCAAAAAAAAGACGTGGGTGGCCGGGTCAAGCCCGGCCAAGGGGTATCCATGCTTGATTGTAATACCATCTCACGACCGTATTTGCTGAACCGGACAGCCGTGGATCAAGTCCGGGCATGACGAGGGAAGGTTTGCGCGGGCAGCATAGGTTGCGCGACCCTTCACCCCAGCCTACACCGTGAGCACGGTCGAGCCGGTGGTCTTGCGGTTCTCGAGGTCGCGGTGGGCCTGCGCGGCGTCGCGCAGCGGATAGCTCTGGTTGACCTGGATCTTGACCGCGCCGCTTAACACCACCTCGAACAGTTCGCCGGACGCGGTCAGGAGATCCTTGCGGGTCGCCGTGTAGGTGTTGAGGGTCGGCCGGGTCACGAACAACGAGCCCTTGCCGGCGAGAATGCCGAGGTCGACCGGAGCGACCGCGCCCGAGGATTGCCCGAAGAGCGCCAGGAGGCCCAGCGGCGCGATGCAGTCGAGCGACTTGTAGAACGTGTCCTTGCCGACCGAATCGTAGACGACCGGGCATTTCTTGCCGCCGGTGATCTCGCCGACCCGGGCGACGAAATCCTCGCGCCGGTAGTTGATCGGGTGATCGCAGCCGTGCTTTTTGGCGAGCGCCGCCTTCTCGTCGTCGCCGACCGTGCCGATGACCGTCGCGCCCAGGTGCTTGGCCCATTGGCAGACGATGAGGCCGACCCCGCCGGCGGCGGCATGGATGAGGATCGTCTCGCCCTTCTTCACCGCATGGGTGCGGCGGATCAGGTACCACGCCGTCATGCCCTTCAGCATCATCGCCGCGGCTTGGTTGTCGGTGATGCCGGCCGGGATGGGCACGAGCCGGTCAGCCGGCATGACCCGCGCCTCGCTATAGGCGCCGAGGGGACCCCCGGCATAGGCGACGCGATCGCCGGGCTTCAGCCCGCTGACCCCGGACCCAACCTCCTCGATGACGCCGGCCGCCTCGGAGCCGAGCCCGCTCGGCATCGGCATCGGGTAGAGCCCGCTCCTCTGGTAGGTGTCGATATAGTTGAGCCCGACCGCGCTGTGCTTGAGCCGGACCTGGCCCGGTCCGGGCTTGCCGATGTCGACCTGCTGCCACTCCAAGACCTCGGGTCCGCCGGTTTTCGCAAATCGGATCGCCTGTACCATTGCCGCACCCCTTTGTTGGCGAGCTGCTCTCCCACACCGTCATCGCCGGGCTTGACCCGGGGATCTCCCGAGCATCCCGGAGATCGCCGGGTCAAGCCCGGCGATGACGCGAGAGTGTGTCGGAAACTCTAAACCACTGCGCCCTCCAGCGCGAGCAGGCGCTGTTTGGTCGCGAGCCCGCCCGCGCCGCTGTAGCCGCCGAGCCCGCCCCGCGCCAGCACCCGGTGGCAGGGGATGACGATCGGGATCGGGTTCTTGCCGCAGGCGCGGCCGACCGCGCGCGGCGCCGAATGGATGGCGTGCGCCAGATCACCGTAGCAGCGGGTCTCGCCATAGGGGATGGCCTGCATCGCCGCCCAGACATTGGTCTCGAATGAGGTCCCGGCAGGCGCGAGCGGCAGATCGAAGCGGGAGAGCCTTCCGTCGAAATAGGCGGCGAGCTGCCGCGCCGCCTCGGCGAGGAGCGGGCTGCCGTTGCCCGATGGCGCATCCGCCCAGCTGATCGCGACGATCGCGTCGTCCAGCTCGTCGATGGTGAGTTGCCCGATCGGGCTCGGAATCGATAGAGAGGGCATGACCACTCCTCAGGAACAATTGGAGAACTTTAGCGCATTGCCGCGAGGTTGTCGACCAGCGCCTGGGGATCGCTGAGCGGCAAGGAGCAGACCGGGCCGTCGCAGACATAGGCCGCCGCGCGGCCGCCGACGAGCCCCTTGCCGGATGCCGGATGACCGTCCGGCAACGCTTCTCCAGGCGCGACCGCGAGCACCACCCGGTTCGGCAGCGAGACCTGGTAGGCCGCCCGCCGCAAGCCTTTGAAGCCCGGATCCGCGAAATCGCCGACTAGGACGATCTGGACCGGCTTCATCTCGAGATCGGCATTGTTTATGAGGGTTGCGAGCGGGAAGAAATTGCGCGCCATCTCGCCGGCGAAGACGGCGATGATTTCGTCGGCGCGCTGGCGATACGCATCGTCGCCGGTCAAGAGCGCGAGCCGGGTCAATACCCCGACCATCGTGCCGTTGCCGGAGGGCACGGCCGCGTCGTTCGCGGTCTTGACCCGGGCGATCAGATCCTGCGTGTCGTCGGCGGCAAAGAAATAGGCGCCTTCGGCCCTGTCCCAGTGATGCCGGGCGAGGACCGCCACCCAGTCGCGCGCCCGCGCCAGATAGGCGCTGTCCGAGGTGGCTTCGTAGAGCGCCAGGGCGGCGCGGCAGAGATTGGCGTAATCGTCAACGCTCGCCGGGTGGCGCGCCTGGCCTTCGCGCCAGCTGTGGTGCAGCCGGCCGTCGGGACGGGACATCCGCGCGCCGATGAAGGTGAAGGCGCGCGCCGCGAGAGCCACCCAGTCGGGGCGTTCGAAGCTCAGCCCGGCGGCGGCGAGGGCGGCGATCATCAGCCCGTTCCAATCGGCCAGCACCTTGTCGTCGAGCCCGGGCCGCACCCTGGGCGCGCGTGCCGCCAGCAATAATTCGCGGCAGCGCGCCAATGCCGCCTCGGTCTTGGCGTCGGCGAAGGAGGGCTGGGCGAGCCGGTTGAGGATCGTCTTGCCTTCCCAATTACCCTCGGCGCTGACGTCGTAGAAGCGCTTGAACAGATCGGCGTCGTCGCCGAGCACCCGATCGATCTCTCCTTCCGACCAGACGTAGAACTTGCCCTCCTCGTGCTCGCTGTCGGCATCGAGGCTGCTGGCGAAGGCGCCGTCTTCGTTGATCATCTCGCGTTCGAGCCAGCCGATCGTCTCGCCGACGCGCTGCGCGTAGAGCGGGTCGCGGGTCTCCTCCCAGACCAGCGTCAAGAGGCTCACGAGCTCGGCGTTGTCGTACAGCATCTTCTCGAAATGCGGCACCAGCCAGCGCGCATCGGTGGCGTAGCGGGCATAGCCGCCGCCGAGATGGTCATAGATGCCGCCCTGGCTGATCGTCGCGAGCGTGCGCAGAACGGCCTCGCGGTAAGGCTCGCGGCCGGTGCGTTTCCAGGCGCGCCATAAGAGCTCGAAGATCCCCGATTGGGGGAATTTGGGCGCGGTGCCGATGCCGCCATTGAGCGGGTCGACCTCTCGCAACAGCCGCTCGGCGATGCGGTCGAAGAGGGCAGGCGAGATTTCCGACGCGCTGCCGTCGCCGCGCTCGGGCTGCCCGAGCCGGGTCAATCCCTCGCGCAACGCGGCGACGTTTTTCAGCACCGTGTCGCGGTCGCCGCGATAGGCATTGCCGAGCGCCGCCAGCACCTGCGGGAAGCCGGGGCGGCCCCAGCGCGGCTCGGGCGGGAAATAGGTGCCCCCCCAGAACGGCTCGCCCGAAGGGGTTAGGAACATGGTGAGCGGCCAGCCGCCATGCTCGCCCATCAGCGCCAGAGCGTTCTGGTAGATCGCATCGAGATCGGGGCGCTCCTCGCGGTCGACCTTGATGGCGACAAAATTGTCGTTCATCTGCGCGGCAATCGCCGGATTTTCGAAGCTTTCATGGGCCATCACATGGCACCAATGGCAGGCGGCATAGCCGATCGACAGGAGGATCGGCTTATCAGCCGCTTTGGCGGCGGCCAGCGTCTCGGCGTTCCACGCCTGCCAATGCACCGGGTTGTCCTTGTGCTGCAGGAGGTAGGGGCTGGTTTCTTCGCCGAGGCGGTTTTGGTCCATGGTTAATCCCATGCTCAATCCCTGGGGGCGGGTTGCGCCCGGATCTGTTGCCGCGAGCGGCGCGACAGGGTAGGGTCCGCGCGCCATCCTACACACAGAACGGCGGATTGCGTCACCCGCTCCGCCCGACAACAGCGGAGATACCCGAAATGCCAGATGCGCCCGCCGACCCGAAGCTGTTCTACGAGCGCCACATCTTCATGTGCAACAACGTGCGCCCCGATGGTCATCCGCGCGGCTGCTGCATGGCGCGCGCGGAGGCGGCCGGCGGCTTCGACAAATTGCGCGGCTATGCGCGCGAGAAGGCGCGCCAGCTTGGCATCGAAAAGGTGCGCTTCAATGCCGCCGGATGCCTCGACCGTTGCGAGTTCGGCCCCAACATGGTGATCTATCCGGAAGGCGTCTGGTACCGCTTCGAGTCGCAGGCGGACATCGACGAGATCCTCGAGACCCACCTGAAGGGCGGTGGGCGCGTTGCCCGGCTGATACTGCAGCCCGAGCAGCTGCCGCCGAAGCACTGAGCCCGAAATACCCCCTGGCCGGGCTTGACCCGTGGGCCTTCAGCCCACGGACTTGATCCGTGGGCACCCACGTCTTCGTGATGCAAGGCGAGTCGCGTCAAGACGTGGATGCCCGGGTCAAGCCCGGGCAAGGGGAAACTCTCGCCGGGCAAAAGAACCTGGGTTGCGACACGATCTACGCCCCGGCGACCGCCGCCGGGCGCGCCGCCATTGCGATCATCCGCCTGTCCGGGCCGGGTTCCGGGCCGGCGGTGCAAGCGCTCGCAGGAAAGCTGCCGCCACCCCGGGTCGCGCGCCATGTCCGGCTCTCCGATCCCGACAGCGGCGCGGAACTCGACGATGGTCTGGTGCTGTGGTTTCCCGGGCCGCACAGCGTCACCGGCGAGGATGTCGCCGAATTGCACCTGCACGGCAGCCGCGCCGTTATCGCCGCGGTCATGGCAGTGCTCCACGGCCGCGGCCTGCGCCTCGCCGAGCCCGGCGAATTCACCCGGCGGGCCTTTCTCAACGACAAGCTCGATCTCACCCAGGCCGAGGCGGTGGCCGATCTCGCCGCGGCCGAAACCGAGGCGCAGCGGCGCCAGGCGTTGCGCCAGCTCGACGGCCATCTCGGCGAGCTCTATCGCGGCTGGAGCGAGAGATTGTTGCGCCTCCTGGCGCACCTCGAAGCGGCCATTGATTTTCCCGACGAGGATCTGCCGCCCGAGATCGAGGCGCGCGTCGCCTCCGAGACGGCGTCGCTCGCCGCCGAGATCGCCCGGCACCTCGATGATGGCCATCGCGGCGAGCGGCTGCGCGACGGGATTGCGGTCGCGATCGTCGGGCCGCCCAATGCCGGCAAATCGAGCCTGTTGAACCAGCTCGCCCGGCGCGAGGCGGCGATCACCTCGCCCTTCCCTGGAACGACCCGGGACGTCATCGAGGTGGCGGTCGACCTGGCCGGCTATCCGGTGGTTTTCGCCGATACCGCCGGGCTGCGCGACAGCGCCGATCCGGTCGAGGAGGAGGGGCTGCGCCGCGCCGTGGCGCGGGCCGGATCGGCCGAGCTGCGGCTCTTTGTGTTCGACGCGGGATGCCCCGAGGATGCGCGAGGCGCCGCCCAATGGCCCGGGCCGGACACCCTCCTCGTCGGCAACAAGATCGACCTCGCGCCAAAGCCGTCATCCCCGTCCCCGGGCTTGATCCGGGGATCGACCCGGGGATCCCCATCCCACGCTTCCAACGGGATGGCCGGATCAAGTCCGGCCATGACGACGAAGGGAGGCGGGGGCACGCGTTGGGTGCTGCCCGACAATGCGATCCCAATTTCGGCGCTGACTGGCGAGGGCATACCAGCACTCATCGCGACGCTCGCCGCGCGGATCGCCCCGACCTACGACATCGCGGCGCCGCTCCTGACGCGAGCGCGCCATCGCGCGGCGCTGGAAAGCGCCGCGGGCGCTCTCGCGCGTGCGCTCGGCGCCGATCTCCCCGAATTGCGCGCCGAAGATCTGCGCCTCGCCTGGCGCAGCCTCGGCCAGATCACCGGCCGGGCCGATGTCGAGGATTTGCTCGACGTGATCTTCCGCGACTTTTGCCTGGGGAAATAGTGGTTCACGTGAAACAGCGACCGCGCGCCGCAGAGCCTACTCGTCGAAAATCTCGCGCAGCGTCGTAAGCGCGCGGATAAGCGTTTCGCGGGAAACGGCGCCTAATCGTCGGATCAGCCGCAGTTTGTCAATCGCGCGCAGCTGGTCGAGCAGAATGAGGCCGGCCCGCCCTTGGAAAACCACCGGGATGCGCGACGGAGCCGGTCGGCCTCCGGTCGTCATCGGTGCGGCCATGATCGTGCGCAGGCGCTCGTTCATTTCCGGGGGCGACACGATGAGGCAGGGACGCGTCTTCTGAATCTCGCTGCCGATCGTGGGATCGAGCGCGGCAAGCCATACATCCCCGCGCATGGGGACGAGATCTCGCCTACCGCGGCTCTGAGTTACCACTGTAGTTTGCTGTCACCCTCATTGGGGAATTCAAGCCAGGCGCGGTCCTCCTCGCCGAGTTCACCGATTTCGTCGAACGCCTGGGCCCAGCCCTCGCGCGGTCGCCGTTTGACGGGAGTAATGGCGATCCGGCCGTCCTCGAGGGAGAGATCAACCGGATCACCGGCAGCGAGGCCGATTTCGGCCAGCATCGATTTCGGAATGATGACCCCCGACGAATTACCCAATTTCCGTATAGCCGCCCGCATCGCTGCCCTCTCATCCACTCGATGGACGGTAATAACATCGTTATAACGGGGTACGCCGTCAACTCACGGCGTGTTTCACGTGAAACCTCGACAGGCCGGGGCCGTTTCCCTACATTCCGCCGCCATGGATGAGAGGAGCGCGAGCTACGACGTCGTCGTGATCGGCGGCGGGCATGCCGGCTGCGAGGCGGCGGCGGCGGCGGCGCGCATTGGGGCGAGGACGGCGCTCTTGACGCACCGCCGGGCGACGATCGGCGAGATGTCGTGCAACCCGGCGATCGGCGGGCTCGCCAAGGGCCATCTGGTGCGCGAGATCGATGCGCTCGATGGCGTCATGGGCCGCGCGATCGACCGCGCCGGCATCCAGTTCCGCATGCTCAACCGCAGCAAGGGGCCGGCGGTGCGGGGCCCTCGCGCGCAGGCCGACAGGAAGCTCTATCGCAGGGCCATGAGTGAGCTGCTTGGCGAGACCCCGGGCCTCGCGATCCTCGAAGGCGCGGCCGAGGATTTGCTGCTCGATCCGGCCGGACGGGTCTACGGGCTCGTCCTCGGCGACGGCCGGCGGATCGCGGCCGGCCGCGTCGTCCTCACCACCGGGACCTTTCTCGGCGGGCTCATCCATATTGGGCAGGAGAAGATCCCGGCCGGCCGGGTCGGCGAGGCGCCGGCGCTCGGTTTGTCGGGAACCCTGCGGCGCCGCGGCTTTGCCCTCGGGCGGCTGAAGACCGGGACGCCGCCTCGGCTCGACGGCTCGACGATCGACTGGCGGGGGCTCGACATCCAGAAGGGGGACGATCCGCCGCTGCCGTTCTCGTTCATGACCGAGCGGATAAGGACGCCGCAGGTGGTCTGCCACATCACCGAAACCACGCCCGAGACGCATGAAGTCATTCGCGCCAATCTCGACCGCTCGCCGCTCTACGCCGGCGACATCACCGGAGTGGGGCCGCGCTATTGCCCCTCCATTGAAGATAAGGTCGTGCGCTTCGCCGAGCGCGGCCATCACCAGATCTTCCTCGAGCCGGAAGGATTGGACGACGACACGATCTACCCGAACGGGGTCTCGACCTCGCTGCCGCGCGACGTGCAGGCCGCCTTCATCAGGACGATCCCGGGCCTCGAACGAGCCGTCATGCGGCGTCCGGGCTACGCGATCGAATACGATTACGTCGACCCCCGCGAACTCTATCCCTCGCTCGAGACAAGGCGGGTGCCCGGCCTCTATCTCGCCGGCCAGATCAACGGCACGACCGGGTACGAGGAGGCCGCGGCGCAGGGGCTGATCGCCGGGCTCAACGCGGCGCTGTCGGCCTCCGGCGGGGCGCCCATCGTGCTCGACCGTGCCGCCGCCTATATCGGCGTCCTCATTGACGATCTGGTGACGCGCGGCACGAGCGAACCCTACCGGATGTTCACCTCGCGCGCCGAATACCGGCTGACCCTGCGCGCCGACAATGCCGACCAGCGGTTGACCCCGATTGGGCTCGGCGTTGGCGCGGTCGGGGCCGAGCGGGCCCGCGCGTTCGCCGCGAAGCTCGCCGCGCTCGACGCCGGCCGCCGGCAGGCGGCCGAGCTGCGCCTCAGCCCGAGCGCGCTCAGCCGGCACGGCATTTCGGTCAATGCCGACGGGGTCCTGCGCTCGGCCGCCGAACTCCTGGCATATCCCGGGATCGATGTGGCGCGGCTCGCCCTGATCTGGCCCGAACTCGGGGGGCTCACCCCCGATGTCGCCGAACAGCTCGAAATCGATGCGCGCTATGCCGGCTATCTCGAGCGCCAGACCCGCGACATCGCCGCGTTCCGTCGCGACGAGGCGCTGCTCCTGCCCGAGGGGCTCGACTACGCTGCGGTCGGCAGCCTGTCCGCGGAGATTCGCGGCAAGCTCGCCGCGGCGCGGCCGGCGACCTTGGGCGCCGCGGCGCGAATCTCGGGCGTCACCCCGGCGGCGCTCGTCGCTCTCCTGCAACATGTCAAGCGGCGGCCCGCGACTGTCGTGGATCAGTTGTCGCCCGCCGCCCCAAAGCCGAGCCGCTACATCCAAGCCGCCAGAACGGTTGAAGGATTCAAAAAAGAGTTGTTTACTCGTATTTGATCCGTATAAATCATAGTCAAAGGTGGCCTTCTGCCTGGAGGCCATCAACTCCGGTATTGTGTGCATGCTCGGTTGGCTCAAACGGAAAGCGCCCCCGGTCCCTGGCGAGCAGTTGCTCGGGGGCGAAGGCCAAGCGCCCTTAACCGACGAGAGGCTCGAACGACTGCTGGGCCGGCTGGGGCCCGAGAGCAGAACGCCGAGCGCGCCTGCAGCGCAGGCGCTGAAACTCGAACCGCGGCCGGACACCGACAGTATGGCGGCCAGCGGCCCTGTGGTGGAGGCGCTGAACCAGGTCGATTCGCCGCCGACCGCCGAAAGCGGAACGGCCAGCGACCCTGTGGTGGAGGGGTTGAGCGCGGTCGATCCGCCGCCGAGCACCGACAATGGAGCGGAGGCCCGCTTCACTTTCCGCCGCGAGGATCTCACGATCACCCATCGCGGCCAGGGCCCGTCCGCCGCCGAGTTGCTGGCCAAGGGTTACACCTTTGCGACCGGCCCCGACGGCAAGATGGTCGTGTTCGACGCCGAGGGCAATCTGACCGACACCGCGCTTGCGCGGCCCAGCACCGACATCAATGCGGCGAGCGAGCCTGCGGCGGTGGAGGCGGTGCAAGAGGCCGATCCGCTGCCGAGCGCGGCGAGCGAGCCTGCGGCGGTGGAGGCGGTGCAAGAGGCCGATCCGCTGCCGAGCGCGGCGAGCGAGCCTGCGGCGGCGGCGGCGATGCAAGAGGCCGATCCGCTGCCGAGCGCCGAGAGCGAACCTGCGGTAGAGGCGTTGCAAGAAACCGATCCGCTGCCGCAGACCAGCCGTAAGAGGGCCAAGAAGCCCGCACCGGAGGTGGTGAGCGAGATCGATCCGCTGCCGAATTTCGACAGCAAAACCCCGAAGGCGCGTGGCGGCGGATTTGCCGGAATGTATGTGATCGCCGTCGCGAGTCAGAAAGGGGGCTCCGGCAAGACGACAATCGCCGCGCATCTCGCCGTCCGGGCGGGTGCGGTAGACCACGGGCCTGTCGTTCTGATCGACACCGATCCGCAGGGTTCGCTCGCCGAGTGGTGGCACGTGCGCGCCGCCGATACGCCGCAGCTGGCGACGGTGAAGCCGGAGGCGCTTGCCGCCAACCTCGCGGAGCTGCGCAGCTACGGGACTGCGATCGCCATTATCGACACGCCGCCGGCGCTTACCGGATCGATCGAGCAGGTCATCGCACTGGCCGACTTTATCCTCATTCCGGTACGACCGAGCCCGCACGATCTGCGCGCTGCCGGTGGAACGGTCGAACTGGCGCGAAAGGCGGGAAAACCGTTTATGTTTGTCGTCAATAGCGCGTCGCCTCGCGCCAGCCTCACCGCGCAGGCTGTCGCGGCGCTCTCCGAGCATGGCCGGGTGGCGCCGGTCATTCTCTACCAGCGCACCGAATACGCCGCTTCGATGATCGATGGCCGCACCGTGACGGAGACGGCAACTTCCGGCCGCTCGGCGCAAGAAATTGCCGAACTGTGGCAGAGCGTATATGCTCAAATCGGGCTGCGTGTGGCGGCATAGAGGACCATGGCTTACGCAAAACTTTCAGGCGCGTTGCTGGTGCGAAAGGACGCGCCGATAGCAGAAACCGTGTCGGTGCCGCGGGTGACTGCGGCCCCAACGACGCGCGAGGGAGATGGGCTCCTGGCTCGTCACCTCAAATCGCTGAAACTGCCGACGTTTCTGTCCCAATATCAGAGGGTTGCCCAGCAATACGCCAGCGAAGGGCTCGACCCTTCCGGTTATCTGCTGCGTCTGGCCGAGGCCGAACTCATAGAGCGCGAACGGCAGCTGATCGACCGTCGCGTCAAGCAGGCGCGGTTCCCGGCGGCGAAAAACCTGGACAGCTTCGACTTCGCGGCGGTCCCCTCGCTTGAGAAGAATCTCGTGCTGGAGCTTGCGCGGTGCGAGTACATCGCGCGCCAGGAGAACGTCATCGCCATCGGCGAACTTGGCATCGGCAAGACCCATATTGCGATCGGGCTCGGGATGGCCGCATGTCGGAAGGGCCTCTCGGTCGGCTTCATCACCGCCATCTCGCTGATCCGCGAACTGCTCGAGGCCCGCGACGAGCAGCGCCTGCTGCGCCTGCAGCGGCGGCTGGCGGGCTACAAGCTCTTGATCATCGACGAACTCGCCTACGTGCCGCTCTCGACCGCCGGCGCCGAGCTGCTCTTCGATGTCGTCAGCCAGCGCTACGAGCGCGGCTCCACGATCATCACCAGCAATCTTCCACTCGATGAGTGGAGTGAGGTTTTGGGCTCTCAGCAATTGGCCAGCGCCGTCTTGGACCGGTTGACCCACCACGTCCACATCCTCGACATGCGGGGCGAGAACTATCGGCTCCGGCAGAGCAAGCGGCCCCAGCCGCAGCGTCACGGCGATGGGGCCGGGCGCGGGAAGCGGATAGAGCCCGACGCGGGGCGCCGGTAGCACAGCGTTTCCCACTACCCGCGCGCCGGCCGTGTCCTGCGCCGCGCGATGGTGGGCTGATGGAACCGCTCGACCCGCACGGCTTTGCCGCACTGAGCGGTGTTTCACGTGAAACATTGGCGCGGCTCGAAGCCTATGGCGAACTGCTGATCCGCTGGTCCGCGCGCATCAACCTGGTCGGCGCCAACACGCTCGGGGACCTCTGGCGCCGCCATTTCCTCGATTCGGCGCAGCTCTTCGCGTATGTCCCGCGGGGAACGCAAAGCCTCATGGACCTCGGCAGCGGCGCGGGTTTTCCCGGTCTGGTGCTGGCGATATCGGGCGTGCCGGGGGTTGAACTGGTCGAGGCCGATGCGCGCAAATGCGCCTTCCTTCGCGAGGCGGCACGCATCGCCGCCGCGCCGGTTGTCATCCGCAATGCGCGAATCGAGGCGGTGCCGCCCCATGTCGTCGATGTCGTGACCGCGCGCGGCTGCGCGCCGCTCGACCGGCTTCTTGATTTGGCCCAGCCGTTTATCGGACCCGATACGGTGTGTCTCTTCCCGAAGGGCGAACGGGCGACGCAAGAATTGACCGCGGCGCAGCAAGCCTGGACAATGGAGGCGACATACCATGACAGTTGCACTGACCGGCGGGGGGTCATTCTGTGTTTAAGGCGGGTTGGTCGCCGTGAGCGATGCGGCAGTCGCTGAACTGACCGCGCCGCTCGCGGCTCGGCGCGCGCGCATCATCGCCGTCGCCAACCAGAAAGGCGGGGTCGGCAAGACGACGACCGCGATCAATCTCGCCACCGCGCTCGCCGCCGCCAAGCATCGAATCCTCCTCATCGATCTCGATCCGCAGGGCAATGCCAGCACCGGGCTCGGGGTCGCGCGCGAGGCGCGTGGCGTCAGCAGTTACGATGTGCTGCTCGGCGAATGTGCGCTGGCGGCGGCGGCGGTCGCCACCGCGGTGCCGCGCCTCAAGCTGGTTCCCGCGTCGCCCGACCTCGCCGGCGCCGAGCTCGAATTGAGCCAGATGCAGCACCGCGAGGTTCTGCTGTCGCGCGCGATCCGCCCCCGCCTCGCCGAGTATGACGAGGTGCTGATCGATTGCCCGCCATCCTTGAACCTCTTAACGATCAACGCCCTGGTCGCCGCCGATCGGGTACTGGTGCCGCTGCAGTGCGAATTCTATGCGCTCGAGGGCCTCGCACAGCTGATGCGCACGATCGAGCGCGTGCAGCGGGCGCTCAACCCCAGGCTCGCGCTCGAGGGCGTGTTGCTGACGATGTACGACCGCCGCAACAATCTGTGCGAGCTCGTCGCCGCCGATGTGCGCGGCCATTTCGGCGACAAGGTCTATAATACCGTGATCCCGCGCAACGTCCGCGTCTCGGAGGCGCCGTCGCACGGAATGCCGGTGCTGATCTACGACCATCGCTGCCCAGGGTCCAAGGCCTATATCCGGCTCGCCGCCGAGATGTTGCGGCAGGGCGCCACGGCATGAGCTCCAGGACATGATGAGCGCCAGGGCATGAGTGAGCCGGTGAGCCCGCGGGCGAAACGGCCGCCCCTCGGGCGCGGCCTCGCAGCGCTGTTTGGCGAGGCGGGCACCGGCCCGCCGAACGAACCAGGCGGCGTGTCTCCGGCGCGCAGCGACCGGAGCGGCGCGCGCGCCACTGGCGCTCAGAGCGTGCCGATCGAGGCCATCCGGCCCTCGCCGTTTCAGCCGCGCCGAGTTTTCGCCGAGGCCGAGCTCGACGGGCTCGCCCAATCGATCCGCGAGAAAGGCATCGTCCAGCCGCTGCTGGTGCGGCCGATCGCCGACGGGGTGGCGGATTTCGAGCTGGTTGCCGGCGAGCGTCGCTGGCGCGCCGCCCAGCGGGTGGGGTTGCATGAGGTCCCGGTCATCGTCCGCCCGCTCGGCGATGCGGAAGCGCTCGAAATCGCGCTCGTCGAAAACCTCCAGCGCGAGGACCTCTCGCCCCTCGAAGAAGCCGAGGCCTATAGCCGCCTCACCCGCGAATTTGGCCACGGCCAGGCGGGCATCGCCGAAGCCGTCGGCAAGAGCCGCAGCCACGTTGCCAACACGCTGCGGCTCTTATCCTTGCCGGCGCCGGTGCGGCGCAGTCTGGAGGAGGGCGCGCTGTCGGCCGGGCACGCCCGCGCGCTCCTCGGCGCGTCCGATCCGGCGGCGCTCGCCATCGAGGTGGTGCGCCGCGGGCTCAATGTCCGCGCGACCGAGGAACTGGTGCGGCGCCGCGCGACCGAACCGCCGCCGCGGCCGCCGCGCGGCCGCGATGCCGAGACCGTGACCTTGGAGCGGGAGCTCGCCACCACGCTCGGCCTGCGCGTCACCCTGGCGCCGAAGCGGCGCGGCGGCAGCCTGACCGTGCACTATCTGAGTCTCGACCAGCTCGACCGGGTGCTGGCGCTGCTGCGCCGGGGATAATACCAACGAACATTACTGCTGACTCACCATACTCGGCGCAATCACCCCCTCCCTTCCCTCCCCCATCTAGGGGGAGGGTCTTCTTGCGCTCTCCCTCCCCCTTCAAGGGGGAGGGAAGGGGTGGGGGTGACAGGGCCACCGTGACCGGTCGAAGGTCTTTTCAACGGCGCGCCGGTATTAAGCAGGTGGTCAGCGGCGGCCGGTGCGCGCCTCGCGGGCGAGCGCGAACATCGCCTCGCGGCAGATCGTCTCGGCCGGGAGACCGGTCAGCTTCATGCGGAATTCAGCCTCGGCGATGCGTTCGAGCGCGCGGCGCAGCCGCGCCGTGCTCCAGCGCCCGAGCTGGCGGCGATAGCTGTCGTGCTCCTTGAAGAAGATCGGTGGGCGGGCGGCGCGGATCGCCTCCTCGACCGAACTGCCGCCCGCGACGCGCGCCGCGAGCAGATGCAGCCGCTGGAGATGGCGCAGGAGCGCACGAATGACCGTGACCGGCGACTCGCCCTCCTGAAAGACGCGAGCCAGCGCGCGATCGAGCGCCGCGGCCTCGCCCTCGGCGGCGGCCAGGAGGGCGTCGTCGAGCGACAGTGCCGCGCTGTCGGCGATGACGGCGCGCGCCTCGTCAAGCTCGATATGGCCGCCGTCGCCGGCATAAAGCGTCAGCTTTTCGAGTTCGGCCCGGGTCAGCATCCGGTCCTCGCCGAGATGCTGGACGAGAAAATCCGTGGCGTCGCGACTAGCCGCGATGCGGTGCGCGGCAAACGCCTCGCGGATCACCAGGGCGAGGTCGCGAGCGCTGTCGGGATAACAGCCGATCGCGGCGGCGTGCGGCGCATCGTCGAAGGCCCGGCGCAGCGCGGAACGGGCGGGCAGATCGCCGGCCTCGGCGATAACGAGGGTGTCGCCGCCGCCCGGGGCGCCAACCGAATCAGCGAAAAACCGGACGAAGAGCGGCGCCAGCGCGTCACCGGCCTCGCGCACCCGCACGACGCGCCGCCCGCCGAAGAGGCCGATCTGCGCCACCTCGTCGGCGAGCCGCGCCGGATCGCCGACCAAGGCGGAAAGGGCGAGATCGGCGACGCGAAACGGGTCGCGCAAATCGGGACAGATCGATCGCGCCAGCGTGTCGGCCCGCTCATGGGCGAGGCCGGTATCCGGGCCGTACAGCAGAACGGCGCGGATCTCGGGGTCGGGGCGGCGCAGAAAGCCCTCGACCCGTCCGGCAGGCAGCTTCACGGCGGCGTCACGGCATGCCGGGTTTGACGGTGGGATCGGCCGCCCGGCGCTGCAGGAACAGCGTCAGCCGGGTCACGATGTCGCGGCGCATTTCCTCGACGGCGCGGGTGCGGGCATCGTCTTCGGCGACGACGTTGGAGTATTCATTGGCCAGGATATCGAACGAATCGGCGACGTGGCTGGTGCCTGAAAAGAGATTGACGCCGCTCGTGCTATTGCTGAGGGCGAAATTGGCGTAGGCGTCGAACTTGCCGCGGGTGCCGAGACCTTGCGTCTGGATGCCGAGGTCTTGGCGTTGGGTTTGCAGAGTCACGCGCAGGAGATACCGCTGCGGCGTCGACTCGCCGGTCGGGTTCAAGGATTGGCGCAATGCCAGCGCCAGCTTCTGGCCGATCCGCTCGGAGATCGGCGCGACGCGGATCGCGCGAATCGCCTCATCCGCCGGTCCGGTTTCAGGGTCGGCATAGAGCGGGGCCCAACCGCAGCCGCCAAGCACCGCCAAGCCGATGCCCAGCATCATGCCAAGTGCCCGGCCGAGCAAAACGCGGCACCCGGTTTGTTGCCAGCGGGGCATCTAGAGGACGACGCTGACGATGCGGTTGAGCACCACCACGACCTTTTTCGGCGCCCTCCCGTCGAGGAAGCGTACAACTTGCGGCAGGGCGAGCGCGGCCTCTTCGACCGCTTCCGGCGCGGCGTCGCGCGGCAGGTCGATCGTGCCGCGCAGCTTGCCATTGATCTGCACCGCGATCGTGACCGCTTCGTCGCGCGCCAGATCGGGGTCGGGCGTGGGCCACGGCACGTCGGCGAGCAGCCCCGGATTCCCGAGGGTTTGCCACATCTCCTCGGCCAGATGCGGCATCATCGGACCAATGAGGCGGGTCGCCGCGTCGAGACCTTCGCGCAGCACGGCGCCGGCGCCCGGTTCGGCCGCCGGCAGATCCTCCAGCGCATTGGTCAGCTCGCGGATCCGGGCGACGGCGCGGTTGAAGCGGAATTTGTCGAGATCGTCGGTCACCGCCGCGACGGTCTTGTGGATCTGGCGGCGCAACGCGACCAACACCGGGGCGAGGCCGGCCGGCATTGCGCTGCCCGCATGCGGCAGCGCAGCGACGGGTTCCGAAACCATCCGCCACAGCCGGTTGACATAGCGCCAGGTTCCCTCGATGCCGGTCTCGGTCCATTCGAGGTCTCGTTCGGGCGGGCTGTCGGACATGAGGTAGAGCCGCGCGGTGTCGGCCCCGTAGGTGTCGACGATATCGTCGAGCCCGACCACGTTCTTTTTCGACTTGCTCATTTTCTCGGTTCGGCCGGTGGTCACCGGTCGGCCGGCGCGATCGGCGACCCCGCCATTGCCGTCGGCCGCGACCTCCTCGGGGAACAGCCACTCGCCGGCCTCGTTCTGGTAGGTCTGGTGGAGGACCATGCCCTGGGTGAACAGGCCGGCGAACGGCTCGTCGAGATCGAGATAGCCGCAGTGCTTCAGCGCGCGCGCGAAAAAGCGCGAATACAAGAGGTGGAGGACCGCGTGCTCGACCCCGCCGATATACTGGTCGACCGGCATCCAATATTCCGCCGCGGCGCGATCGAAGGCGACGGGCGCCCGCGCCGAGCAGAAACGCAGGAAATACCACGACGAATCGACAAAGGTATCGAGCGTGTCGGTCTCGCGCAGGGCCGCACCGCCACAGGTTGGGCAGGCGACGTGTTTCCAGGTCGGGTGCCGGTCGAGCGGGTTGCCCGGCTGGTCGAAGCTCACGTCATAGGGTAATTCGACCGGCAGGTCGGACTCCGGCACCGGCATGATGCCGCAATCCGGGCAATGGATGAGGGGGATCGGGCAGCCCCAATAACGCTGCCGCGAGACGCCCCAGTCGCGCAGCCGGTAGGCGATCGACCGCTCGCCGCTTCCCAACTGCTCGAGCCGCTCGCCGACCGCGCGCTTCGCCGCCGCGACCGAGAGCCCGTTCATGAAATCGGAGTTGAAGATCGTGCCGTCCTCGACATAAGCCGTATCGCCGACCCGGAAATGCGCCGCATCCTCACCCGGCGGCAACACCACCGGAATGACCGGCAGCCGGTATTTGCGGGCGAAATCGAGATCGCGCTGGTCGTGCGCCGGGCAGCCGAAGATCGCGCCGGTGCCGTATTCCATCAGCACGAAATTGGCGACATAGACCGGAACCTCGCGGCTGGGATCTAGCGGATGGATAGCGTCGAGCGCGGTGCGGAAGCCGCGTTTCTCGGCGGCCTCGATGACCGCCTCGCTGGTGCCGAGGCGGTCGCATTCGGCGATGAACAGGGCGAGCTTCGGGTCGGCGCCGGCCAGGCTTTGGGCGAGCGGATGGTGCGGCGACAGCGCGATGAACGAGGCGCCGTAGAGCGTGTCCGGCCGGGTCGTGAACACCTCGACCGATTCGTCGCGTCCGGCGACCCCGAACACCACCCGAGCGCCCTCGGAGCGGCCGATCCACTTTTCCTGCATCAGCCGCACCCGCTCGGGCCAGCGGTCGAGCGTCTTGAGCGAATCGAGCAATTCGTCGGTGAACGCGGTGATGCGCAGGAACCACTGTGCCAGGAGGCGCTTCTCGACAACCGCATCGGAGCGCCAGCCGCGCCCGTCGATCACCTGTTCGTTCGCCAGCACGGTGTTTTCGACCGGGTCCCAATTGACCCAGGATTCCTTGCGGTAGGCGAGCCCGGCGGCGAGGAAGTCGAGAAACATCTTCTGTTCGTGCCGGTAATATTCCGGGTGGCAGGCGGCAATCTCGCGCCCCCAGTCATAGCCGAACCCCATGCGCTGCAGCTGCGCGCGCATCGTGTTGATGTTGTCGCGGGTCCAGTCGGCGGGATGCACCTTGGCGTCGATCGCGGCGTTCTCGGCCGGCAGCCCGAAGGCGTCCCACCCCATGGGGTGGAGGACGTTGAAGCCCTGCGCCCGGCGGTAGCGGGCGACGAGATCGCCTATCGTATAATTGCGGACATGCCCGACATGAAGCTTGCCCGACGGGTACGGGAACATTTCAAGAACATAATATTTCGGCCGGGCCCCGTCCTCGCGCGCCTCGAAGCACCGGCGCTCGCGCCATTGGCGCTGCCATTTCGCCTCGGTTTCCCGAAAATTGTAACGCGACATGCCTGGTCCCACAGCGGCGCGCCCTCTCTGGTGTGGCGGGCGCGGCGGCTATTTATACATGGTATCGCGATATTGCTCGGCGTGGATCTGCCGCGCCCGCTGCAGAACGGCGTTTTCCAGCCCGGTGACGACATCCCGCGCGACCGGCGTGTCGCTCCATTGCCCGACGGGCGAGCGCGCCTGGCGTTCGACCGTTACCGCGACCGAATCCGAACGCAAGGCGCGCGACAGGATGTAGACGTTAACCCGCAAGCGCTCATCGGGCTTCCCGGGCGGCGAATACCAGTTCGTCACCACGAGCCCGGTCATCGGGTCTTCCGAGGTGAACCCGGCGAAGTGCAGCGTGTCCAGCGCGGCTTGCCACAGGATCGGGCTGACCGTATTTCCGGTCTGCGGCCCGATCTGCTGTTCGGATTCGCGCTTGGCGAGCCCGAGAACTGTCCACACCGTGGCCTCGGTATCCATCTGGTCGCCCGTATTATTGGCGACGGGCAGGCCGGGTGTTGCGCCGGTGGCCGGGTCCGCGGCAATCGTAGCCGGGCCATCGGAACGGCATCCCGCCACCATCAACGAAAGGCTTGCGGCAACCCCGAACAGCAGGCGGTAATAACCAGCGGACATATCTCGACCCTTGGCGCCGCGCTGCACCCGGCCGACGCCCCAAGGGCAGCCTTGTGCCAGGAATGGAGTCGTTATGGAAGAGGCCATCACCGGCAATCTGACCGCCGTTCGCGGCCGGATCGAGGCGGCCGCCCTCGCCGCCGGCCGGTCGGCCGACGCGGTCACCCTGGTCGCGGTCAGCAAGACCCATCCGGTCGACGCCGTACTCGCCGCGCTCACGGCGGGGCAGCGCATCTTTGGCGAGAACCGCATGCAGGAGGCGCTCGCCAAATTCCCCGCGCTGCGCCGCGAGTTTTCCGATCTCGTGCTGCACCTGATCGGCCCGTTGCAGACCAACAAGGTCAAGGACGCCGTCCTCCATTGCGACGTGATCGAGACCGTCGACCGGCCGCGTCTGGCTGAGGCGCTGGCCCGCGAGATGGAGAGGAGCGGGCGGCGCCCGCTCTGCTTCATCGAGGTCAATACCGGCGAAGAGCCGCAAAAGGCGGGGATATTGCCGGCAGCCGCCGACAGTTTCATCCGCGACTGCCAGGACCGGTTGCAACTGCCGATCGAGGGGCTCATGTGCGTGCCGCCCGAGCACGAGGAGCCGGCCTTGCATTTCGCGCTCCTGCGCGAGATCGCGGGGCGCAACGGCCTCCTTCAGCTCAGCATGGGGATGAGCGCCGATTTCGAGACCGCAATCCGCTTCGGCGCGACCCATGTCCGGGTCGGCACCGCGGTCTTCGGCACCCGCCGGGTGGCGGACGCAGCGGAATAGGGACCGCGCTACAGCAGATGCCCGCTTCGCGTTGCCTTGGTGCGCAGATAGCGCGCGTTGTGGCCGTTTGCCGGGAAGACGTGGGGCACGCGTTCGGCGACGCGGATGCCGTAGCGTTCGAGGGCGGCGACCTTTTCGGGGTTGTTGGTGAGGAGCCGCACCGTCGCGAAACCCAGCTGACGCAGCATTTCGGCCGCCGGCAGATAGACCCGCTCATCGACATCGAAGCCGAGCTGCTCGTTGGCGTCGACCGTGTCGAAGCCGGCATCCTGCAGCTGATAGGCGCGCAGCTTGTTGATGAGGCCGATGCCGCGGCCTTCCTGGGCGAGGTATAAGAGAACCCCGCCGCCGGTCTTGGCGATCGCGGCGATCGCGCCGCGCAGCTGGTCGCCGCAATCGCACCTGAGGCTCGCCAGGAGATCGCCGGTAAAGCATTCCGAATGGAGCCGCACCAAAACCGGCGCGGCCGGGTCGGGCTTCCCGATCACGATCGCGAGATGCTCGGTGCCGCCGTCACCCGGGCGAAACGCGATGAGCCGGGCATCCTCGGCTTCGGCGAGGGGGACCCGCGCCTCGGCAACGCGCGTCACGCCAATTGCGGCGGCGCGGCGGGTCAGCACCGCCTCGGACAGGACAACCGCGAAATCGGTGCGGCGCCGGGCCAGCGCAGCCTCCGAGGCGGCGAGCCGCAGGATGAGCGCAGCCGGCAAGAGCGCGGCGAGCCGGGCGAGCGCGACCGCGGCCAATTCGCCCCCCTCGGCGATCGCCGGCTCGGTGCCGAGCCCGGGCGGCTCGACGCCGAGCGAGGCTGCCGGATCGGCGAGGTTCCTGATGACCGCGGCCGACAAGTCCGGCGCCACGGCGATCGTTACCGCGCCCGCCAGCGCCCCCGGGGCTGTTTCGCGCCGGGCCAGACCGACCGCCACGGCGCGGCGCCGGGTCAAGACCATGCGCAGTGGGCGGCGGGACACCGCACGCAGGCGCGCGAGATTGCCGTCGCTGACGAATTCGGCGGCGAGGGCGAGGATTGCCGCATCGCGCCCGTCGAGCAGCACCGGGTCGCCCCGGCGCAGCGCAATGATCGCCGCATCGAGCTCCTGCCCAGCTGCTCCGTCCTCGGCCATTGTCGAGATCAATCGTTCAACCACGCCACACCTCTAATGGGCATCATCATAAGCCGCAACCACCTCCGCGCCACCCATCTCCTGCGCATGACTGCCTTACTTCTGCTCCGGTCATTCCCGCGTGATCCCCGGACCAAGTCCGGGGAGGAATCCGGGGGGCAGGTCGAGCACGGCCGCCGTGCGTCCTTCGAGACGCGCCCGTCGGGCGCGCTCCTCAGAGTCTGACTCAAAATGAATCATAGGCAATCAAGCTCTTGCGAGGCGGCGGGAGAGCAGGCGCAGGTTGGCGAGGAGGAGCCAAGCGGTGGCACTGGCGATGGTTGCCTCGAA
>Ga0182024_10008742_pt1 | contig 21210 bp, 17 predicted proteins | sample P32metaG_FD_120480 | JGI IMG/M metagenome (GOLD analysis project Ga0182024, IMG submission 120480) | Permafrost microbial communities from Stordalen Mire, Sweden - P3-2 metaG (Illumina Assembly) | ecosystem: Environmental > Terrestrial > Soil > Wetlands > Permafrost | place: Sweden: Stordalen...
CCGCCGGCTCGGAATCCGGACGATCGCGGTCTATTCCGACGCCGATCGCGACGCGCTCCACGTCGCCTATGCGGACGAGGCGGTCCGGATCGGCCCCTCCCCGCCGCGCGAAAGCTACCTGCGGCCCGACGCAATCATGGAGGCCGCCGCTCGCGCCGGCTCCGAGGCGATCCATCCCGGCTACGGCTTCCTCTCCGAGAAACCCGATCTGCCGCGTCTCTGCGTCGAGGCTGGCAGCATCTTCGTCGGACCGTCGGCCGATCGCATCGCGGCGATGGGACCGAAGATCGGCTCGAAGCTGATCGCTGCTGGCGCAGGCGTGCCGAGCGTGCCGGGCTATCTCGGCGACGACCAGTCGGTCGAGCGGCTGTCGGAGGAGGCGCGTCGGATCGGCTATCCGCTGATGGTGAAGGCCTCGGCGGGCGGCGGCGGCAAGGGCATGCGGATCGCCAACTCCCGCAAGGAGGTCGCCGAGGGTTTCGCGCGCGCAAAATCCGAGGCGAAGTCCTCGTTTGGCGACGACCGGGTGTTCGTCGAGAAATTCATCGTCAATCCGCGCCACATCGAAATCCAGGTGCTGGGCGACAAGCACGGCGACGTGATCTACCTCGGCGAGCGCGAATGCTCGATCCAGCGCCGCAATCAGAAGGTGATCGAGGAGGCGCCTTCGCCGCTGCTCGACGAGGCGACGCGGCGGAAAATGGGCGAACAAGCCGTCGCCCTGGCCAAGGCCGTCGATTACGATTCGGCCGGCACCGTCGAGTTTGTCGCCGGCCAGGACCGCAGCTTCTTCTTCCTAGAGATGAACACCCGCCTGCAAGTCGAGCATCCTGTTACGGAATTGATCACCGGCGTCGATCTCGTGGAGGAAATGATCCGCAGCGCGTACGGGCTGCCGTTGCGGATGCGGCAGGCCGACGTGAAGCTGACGGGTTGGGCGGTCGAGAGCCGCGTCTACGCCGAGGATCCGACGCGCGGGTTTCTGCCGTCCACCGGGCGGCTGGTGAAATATCGCCCGCCCGCGGAAGGAACTCACGAGGGCGTCACCGTACGCAACGACACGGGCGTCTACGAAGGCGGCGAAATCTCGATCTATTACGACCCGATGATCGCCAAGCTCGTCACCCACGGCGGCGACCGGCTGAGCGCGATCGACGCGCAAGCGCAGGCGTTGGACGCCTTCGTGATCGACGGCATCCGCCACAACATCCCGTTCCTCTCGGCGCTGATGCAGAACGAGCGCTGGCGGGCGGGGCGGCTCTCCACCGGTTTCATCGCCGAGGAATTCCCGAACGGATTTTCGCCGCTGCCGGCCGAGGGCGAGGCCGGGCGGGTTCTGGCCGCGATCGCCGCGCATGTCGATCACAGCTCGAATATCCGCAAGCGCAAGATTTCCGGGCAGCTGCGCGCGCCGGGCAGCATGCGGTTCGAATTGAATCGCGCGGTGCTGCTCGGCAAGACGCGGATCGATTTGGAAGTCGCGCCGCGCGAGGGCGGCCTCGACGTTATTTTCGCGGACGCGCGGCGGATGCGCGTCGATTCGCCCTGGACGCCCGGCCAGGCGGTCTGGCGCGGCGAGATCGACCAGAAGCCGATCGTCGCGCAGGTGCGCCCGATCCTCAACGGCTTCACGCTCGCCCACGCCGGCGTCGTCGTCGACGCCCGCGTCTTTACGCAGCGCGAGGCTGCGCTCGCCGCGCTGATGGTCGAGCGCAAAGGCAGCGATTCCTCGCGCGCGCTGCTCTGCCCGATGCCCGGCCTCGTCAAGTCGATCGCGGTGCGCGAGGGGCAGGAGGTCAAGGCGGGCGAGCCGCTGTGCATGGTCGAGGCGATGAAGATGGAGAACGTGCTGCTCGCCGAGCGCGACGCGACAGTGAAGAAGATCGTAGCCAAGGAAGGGGATTCGCTGGCGGTGGATGCGGTGATCATGGAGTTCGCGTGAGGCGGGCTCCTGTAGACGGAGCCCCGAGCCGATTTCTTTGCGCGTGAGCCAAGCAAGTTCAGAAAACTTCGATCCAGGTTGGCGTAGTACTCCAATCAAATTGCTTGCCGGCCGCCCATACCAAAAAGTCCGCAAGGTAATTGACTACCGGATCTTTGCTGCTGAACGCGTTAGCTGTGATTTCGTTTGTTTGATTTGGCCAGATTAGACTTGCTCCTAAATGCGCAATTCCCACGGGCAACACAGTGCCGTCAAGTATAGCGATTGAAGCGCGCCCCTCTTTCTGAGCACCCGAAAGATTTGAGTTGTTCCAATCATCGTATGCTTGAAGCCCCACGCCTATCAGGATACCAATGCCCTCAAACGATTCCTTACCCAGAGTATGCGCTAAGCGGGATCTACCCGGCATCGCACGAACGTACGTACTTACGTCCTTGTAACCGGAAACAGTTACAAAGATAGTGCCACGGATCGATTGCGAAATTACATCGCTCACGAAGTAATCGGTCAAGATCTTTACTCGCTCGGTATCTGCGTCGGTCCAGCGTACTAACGCTCGGGTTCCACTCGCCGTGCGGATCATACTAATGGGTAGTTTCATTCTCCCCCCTGCGTGCCAAGTCCACCTATCCCGTGGGCACCTTGACTCCACTAAATCAAACTAGTTCTACTATCCCGTTTGCTCAGAATTGTCGAGGCGTAAAGAACAGAGCGTATCTGACCAGCGGCCGCGTATTGGTGATGTCCCGTGGATAGGTGTAGCGGATGGCTGTCCACGACGGTTTCCGGCGAAGGCCGGGATAGCCGGGAGACATGCGTGCTAATGCCGAGTGGAAAATCCGTAATAAGCACGTGCGACCGATAGTCCCCCCGATTCGCCGCGCCCGCCCGCCGTTGCCTCAGTTGAACCAGAAGGCGTAGCCGAGGAAATTCCCTCGGAGAGCCTGGTTCCATCGGCTCCAATCGGAGGCGCTCAGCATCGCGCCGTCCTCTAGATAGGGCGCGACGCCGATACCGGCGGCCCAGAGCACGAGATCGAAGTCGCGCGGCTCGAAGAACACGCGTTTGAGATTGAAGCCCTGGGCGAAACGCCAATGCGGGACGAGCTTCGTTCCGTCCAACGCGGCGTCGAAGTCGTCGAGCGCGTGGAGCCAGGCGTCCACCTCCTCCTGGGTGACCGGCATGCTCGTGATGACGCCGTTTTTTTGCTGGGGACCTGGAATCCATTCGCGATCGTCGTCGGTTTCCGCAAGGATCGACTTCCAGCTCGCGCGGCTCATCGCGACGACCTGCTTGAGATGCGCATGCGCGGCCTGCAACCGCGCCGCGTCCGACAGCGGCCATCGGATTTCATGGATCAAGACGATGAAATCTGCGATCTGGCCGGTATCGCCGAGAAAAGCGTCATGCTGTCGGGCGAGCGGGTGTTTCCCGAAGGGGGCGGATTCCACACGAGGGTAGAACAGCCGCCCAGCGCGCTCGAACGTGTTGCGCCAGTCGTAGGCGAGAACAAATTCCAGCGAAGCCGACAACAGGTGGCAATAGCCGCGCAGCCAGTAGGCGTCGCCATTGTCGAATTTGACCTCGAATGTGCCGGACGCGGTCGCGGGCGCCGCTCGGCCGGGCGTCCGCAAGGCCGCTAGAATCGCGCCGAGGGTTTCGGAATCGTCGGCTTTGCCGTCGCCCCGAAAATCGAATTTGACGGCGTCGAGATCGATCACGATATCGGTTTTAGCGTCGGTCATCGGCGCCAACGTGGCCTCGACCTTCGCCAAATCATCCAGCAGAGCTTGCAGATTTTCTCGCTGCTTGTCGTAGCTCAACGGCTCCGGCGCGGGGTTGGCCGGAACAGGCAGACGAAGCACCGGAATCATGGCGCCGGAGGGCGCCCGCAGGCCATAATGATACTGCCGCTGTCCGAAATGTTCGAGCGCCTGGGCGAACCGGATCATCCCGAGACCGAAGCGGGCCTCGTTGTCGGATGGCGCGGCGGCGACGCGCGCCTCCATATCTCGCGCGCCCGCCTCGATGTGGCCGCTCTCCAGGACTTGCCGGGCGGCGGTCGCCGCGTCGCTGGCCAGGGCTGGGAGCGGAGCGAGCCCCGCCAACGTCAGGGCGAACGCGAATGCGCGCAACATCGGCGGCTCCTTGTCCCCCGGCAGCCTTCGCGAGAATAGGCGTAGGCAGGGTAGCGCGCAAGCGTGCGCCGGCGGTCGAGGTGGTTGTCGGCTACATCTTTTTCTGATAGTATTAATTCGCCAAAGCTCCGATAGGGAGGTAAGTTTATGGCGAAGACAGTAGAGACAACCTGCAAAGAAACGATCGCTAAGCCTGGAATGTCTTCTGGTTGCAATACGTTCGTCCAAGCAGTCGCGAAAGAATACGGAAAGGAGGACGCGGTCGCTGGTAATGCCGATCAGATTCGTATGAAGTTAAATGATCCGCCTTTTAAAGCGATCGGAAAGAACCCGCAGATGGCGACGAGTTACGCCGTGCAGGGCAAGCTCGTAATTGGGGGCTTATCGAAAACCGAGGCAACGTGGAAAGACAAGGGCGGTCATGATCATACTGCCACTATGGGCCATGTTGTTGTGGTCGTCCCTGGAGGCCCTTCACTTCGGCTGACTATTACGCTACAGAACGGAAAGACCCAGGAATGCCGGGGCGGATATCCGTATTGCTATCAGGGTGCTGCAAATCCGCCATATCGCTTCCTATCCCGTACGCAGGTTGACGCAGTTTTCCCATCGCACGTTCTAAACGATGTGTACTATGCGTATCTTGATATTTAGTATCGTTTTCCCGACTTTGGCTATGTCGGCTATATGCGCGGAAGCCAATGACAGTTGTCGGCCTATAGAAGAGGCCAAGAAGCTGACCAGCGACAGTACTACATCTTACGCAGAACCGAACGTCGATTGGAGAGTCATTGTTGATCAAAGATCATCTAGGGTTCAGATCGAAAATACCGCACGAAGAAATACATGTTATACATATATTGACGATCTGACCGACGTTTATTTTTCTGACGGATCGACAATTTTGTTTAGAAGCAATCTGGTAACAAGTGATGATATATATTTTGTTAACGCAAACACATGCCGAGAGATGCGCCACTCAATGAGCGTGTTCGGTGATGGGGAATCGAAGATCGCGCGAAGACTAAAATCAATTGGATTTTGCTTCGTGGCCCGATGACGGGGATCGTGGATTTAAGGTCCTTCGCTTTCGATGCCTCCGCACGCAGAAGGCGTGAGGGCAACGACTGAGGTCAACCGGCTCGCGGGCTTGCTCCGAAAGTTCCTCGCAAGAAAACCACAGAATCGGCCCCGTGTATTCCGCGGGGCCGTCACGAAAAGGCTGAAGTGCGCGGTAAATTACATCTGGGTCAGGGAGCCGTGGCCCTTAGGCGTCATCATGCTGTCGCATGTGCCCTTGGCGACGTATTTCCAGGCGTGGGCATCGTAGTCGACCGCGGACGTGCCCGCGCAGCTGGTGCCGGCGCCGGCGGCGCAGTCGTTCTTGCCGGCGAGCGAGACGCCGTAGCACTTGTCGGCGCCGGGCTGCACGGGAGCAGGTCCGGCCTTGGCGGCGGTCGCGACGGCGAGGGCGGCGGCGAGCGAGCCGACGAGGGTCGCGGTGGTAAAAGCGGTCTTGGCGTTCATGAAGTTTCCTCTCGAGCTGAGTTCGAAGCGCCAACCTAGGTCGCGCCCGCAAGCCGAATGTCCCGGCCTTGCAGACGGAACTACGTGGGCCCCCCGACATAGTTACGAATTCCACGATCACGAAGCCGTGATCAGGGTCAAACAACATCGCCAGGTTGGTTATGAGGTGCGACCGATTCCGGACGAAGCAGATCTTCGGGAAGGGTTCGTCGCGTTCGGCGCCGGGGGCTCTTTCTTCCGTTCCGTTGTCGAGCCGGCGACCGTGACCGTCATCGTTCCCATAGGGCGCAGCCGCGAAGACCGGACGTAGCCTATCGATGAAAACGGAGGAGGCGCCTTGCGAGTTTCCGGCCGGCGGCTTGCCCTTTGCGCCGCAATAGGGGCATGAGGACTGCAATCGTGATAGATCGCTTTTCGATTCGTCTTGCCCACGCGCCGAGTTCTCGCCATGCGTCTTTCCCACTACTTCCTGCCGATCCTCCGAGAAACGCCGAAGGAGGCGGAGATCGTCTCGCATCGGCTGATGCTGCGCGCCGGCATGATCCGGCAGGAGGCCGCCGGCATCTACGCTTGGCTGCCGCTCGGCCTGCGCGTCTTGAAGAGGATCGAGCAGATCGTGCGCGAGGAGCAGAACCGCTCCGGCGCGATCGAACTGTTGATGCCGACGATCCAGTCGGCGGACCTCTGGCGCGAGTCCGGCCGCTACGACGATTATGGCCGCGAAATGCTGCGCATCAAGGATCGGCACGAACGCGATATGCTGTTCGGGCCTACCAACGAGGAGATGATCACCGAAATTTTCCGCGCCAGCGTGCGCTCCTACAAGGACCTGCCGCTCAATCTCTATCACATCCAATGGAAGTTCCGCGACGAGGTGAGGCCTCGGTTCGGCGTAATGCGCAGCCGCGAGTTCTTGATGAAGGACGCCTATTCGTTCGATCTCGACGCGGCGGGCGCGCGCCATTCCTACAACAAGATGTTCACGGCCTATCTGCGAACCTTCGCGCGGCTCGGCGTCACTGCGATCCCGATGGTCGCCGACACCGGCCCGATCGGGGGCGACCTTTCGCACGAGTTCATCATTCTGGCCTCCACCGGCGAGAGCGAGGTCTACGGCCACAAGGACTATCTCACCTTTACGCCGCCGCCCGAGGACATCGATTTCGACAGCGTCGAGACGATGCAGGGCGTGGTCGACAAATGGACCTCGCGCTACGCCGCGACCTCGGAAAAGCACGACGCCGCCGCCTTCGCCGAGATCGACGAGGGCTCACGCATTTCCGCGCGCGGAATCGAGGTCGGCCATATTTTCTACTTCGGAACCAAATACTCGGCGCCGATGAAGGCGGTGGTCAGCGGCCCCGACGGCAAGGAGCATGCGGTGCACATGGGTTCTTATGGCATCGGGCCGGGCCGGCTCGTCGCCGCGTTGATCGAGGCCAACCACGACGAGGCCGGCATGATCTGGTCGCGGGGCGTCGCGCCATTCGACGTCGGCGTGATCAATCTGAAGGTCGGCGATTCCGCCTGCGACGGCGCCTGCGCACGCATCAATAGAGCTCTGGCGAAGGCCGGGATCGAGACCCTCTACGACGACCGCGAGGATCGCCCCGGCGCCAAATTCGCGACGATGGACCTGATCGGGCTGCCGCATCAGGTGATCGTCGGCCCCAAGGGCCTCGCGGACGGCAAGGTCGAAATCAAGGACCGGCGCTCGGGGGCGCGCGAATTGGTGAGCATCGAGGCCGCGATCACCCGGCTCGGGGGGCTCGGGTGAATTTTCGATCGGCGTTAAAGAGCCGCACCCCCAACCCCTCCCCGCAAGAGGCGGGGAGGGGAGAGCGTTCCCGCGGGATTTCCCCTCCCCGTTCTTACGGGGAGGGGTTAGGGGTGGGGTCTGCGGGGGCAGCCGCATGACCGCCGCCGTGCTCGAGACCCCGGCCGCCCGCGTCGCGCCGCGCGCGACGCGCCCGTTCTCCGCCTTCGAATGGATGATCGCGCTGCGCTACTTGCGCGCGCGCCGCGCGCACGGCTCGATCTCGGTGATCGCCGGCTTTTCGTTCCTCGGCATCGTGCTGGGCGTCGCCGCGCTGATCGTCGTGATGGCGGTGATGAACGGCTTTCGCCACGATCTCCTGGATAAGATGATCGGCCTCAATGGCCATATGTTTCTGCAGGGCGTCGAGACGCCGCTGACCGACTACGAAGCCGTGACCGATCGCGTATCGAAGATCCCCGGCGTCGCGCTCGCGATGCCGTTGGTCGAAGGCCAGGCGTTCGCCTCGTCGCCGTTCGGATCGTCGGGCGCGCTGGTGCGCGGGGTGCGCGAGGCGGATCTGAAGCGGCTCCCCGGCGTCGGCGCGCATATCACGCAAGGTACGCTCGACGGGTTCGACGTCGGCCAGGGCGTTGCGATCGGCGCCAAGCTCGCGGAGCATCTGAGCCTGCGCGTCGGCGACAAGATCACGCTGATCGCCCCGCACGGCGCGCAGACGCCGTTCGGCATCACTCCGCGCATGAAGGCCTACACGGTCGCCGCGGTGTTCCAGATCGGCATGGCGGCCTTCGATGGCACCTTCATATTTATGCCGCTCACCGAGGGGCAGGCCTATTTCAACCTCGATGGCCAGGCCAACGTGATCGAGATCTATCTGGACGATCCCGATCGGATCGACGAAATGCGCCCGCGCATAACGGCCGCCGAGCAGCGCCCGATGATCGACACCGACTGGCGGCAGAACGACAGGGGCCTGATCGACGTTCTCGCGGTCGAGTCGAACGTGATGTTCGCGATCCTTTCGCTGATCGTGCTGGTCGCCGCGCTCAACATCATCTCCGGCATGATCATGTTGGTGCAGGACAAGGCGCGCGCGATCGCCGTGCTGCGCACGATGGGCGCGACCCGCGGCGCGATCTTGAGAATTTTCCTGATCACGGGCGCGACGATCGGCATCGTCGGCACGTTCTGCGGCCTCGGTCTCGGCCTGCTGGTCGCCCACAACGTCGAGCCGATCCGCAAGGGGCTCAGCTATCTCCTCGGCGTCAATCTTTTTCCGTCCGAGTTCTACTATCTCTCGGAATTGCCCTCGCGGATCGATACGCACGACGTCATCGCCGTGGTGGCGATGGCGCTGCTGCTTTCGATCGGCGCGACGATCTATCCCTCCTGGCGCGCGGCGCGGCTCGATCCCGTCGAGGCGCTGCGCTATGAATGACGCCGCGAGCCCCGCCCTCCGGCTCGAGAACATCGCACGCCGCTACGGCGCCGGCGATACCGTCGTCGAGGTGCTGAACGGCGCCGAACTCACGCTCTGGCCCGGCCAGTCGGTCGCGCTGATCGCGCCCTCGGGCGCCGGCAAGTCGACGCTGCTGCACATCGCCGGCCTCTTGGAGAAGCCGAGCGAAGGCGAGGTCCACGTCGGCGGCGCCACGACCGCCGCGATGTCCGACGACCAGCGCACCGCGATCCGGCGCGGCGAGATCGGCTTCGTCTACCAGTTCCATCACCTGCTGCCGGAATTCTCGGCGCTCGAAAACATCATGCTGCCGCAGATGATCCGCGGTCTCTCGCGGTCGGAAGCGGCGACGCGGGCCAGCGAACTGCTCGCCTATCTCGGGTTGGGCGCGCGGAAAAACCATCGCCCCGCCGAACTCTCCGGCGGCGAACAGCAGCGCGTCGCGATAGCGAGAGCCGTCGCCAACGCGCCGAGGCTGCTGCTTGCGGACGAGCCGACGGGGAATCTGGACCCGAAAACAGCGGACCACGTATTCGGGACGCTGACCGCGCTGGTGAAGTCGAGCCGTGTCGCGGCGCTGATCGCGACGCATAATATGGAGATCGCGGGAAGGATGGATCGGCGGGTGACGTTGAGGGAGGGGAGGGTGGTGGAGATGGAGTAGGGGAGGGCGCCGTCCCTGTCTTTGCACGGTGTGTGGCGCCGATCGCGACGTTCAGGGCTCAATGCGCGCCGCTCGGAGCCTCGGGGCCTCGGCGCTATTTTGCACTGGCTGCCGCGATTCCCCCCACGCCCGCCCTCGCGCGGTTGATTTTTTCGATCACGGCCTCGAGCGGTTCCTTCACGTCCTGGTGCGACTGATTGCGAAAGACGATCCGAGTTCCCGTCGACAGCGGCCCCATTTCCGGCCCGCTGGTCGGCACCTCCGCGAGATGCACGACTTCATCAGGATTGATCGCGACGGGCGAACCGTCGGAGCGAGTGAGTTGAACGAGGGACATGGCGGCTCCAATAAGTTTCGCGACTCGGTCAGTCTTCGCCTGGCGCCAGGGTTGCGGCGAATGCGCGCATCCGAGGCGTCGGCTTCGGCCCGCTCAACCCGTCGGATTGCCGAGATAGTCGGTGGGCGTCGATTGTTGCGCGAACTTCATCGCGTGATGGAAGGCGTATACGAGACGAAAGCGCAATAGGTCGTCGGCGTCGTTCGCGCGGACATCTACGGCGATATCCCAGTTTGCGCCCTCGACGCTTATGCCGAAATGTTCGTGGTATTGGATCTCCGAACGGAGACGTTTAGTTTACAACCGGGGTCCGGATATCATCTTGGCCTTCGCGAAGCCAGAGGCGAGCGTCACTACCGCCTCCCTTCGACGTCAGCACGATCAAGCCAGATCCTTAGCGTCCACTGCGTTGGCCCCTGCGGGTATGGGCTTTTCCGCGTGGCGGATCAGCATTATTTTGGTCGGGACATCCGCATCTCACTTGTTTTCCGAGGTTCCGTCGGCTTCACTCCGCAACCTCACTCACGAGGCCGCTGCCGCGAGACTTTCCACGAGGGACGCGCCGATCGGCGCGCCCAGGCCCGTGCAAGCGTTCCACCCGGGACCGGCGGAATAACCCACATTGTTCATCTTGTTGTCGCCCTGCGTGATAGGGCGGGTCAAACCGCGGGTGGCGTAAAGGTGGGGCGCGACGAGGCCGAGGGGCGTGGCGCGTCCCGCGTCGGCGATCGCGATCATCGCCGCCCACAGCGGCGTGCCGGCGCTGGTGCCGCCCAGAGCCATCGCCTCGTTGTCGACATAGATGCGATATCCCGGCGTTTCGGACGCCAGGGCGGCGACGTCGGGCACGCCACGTCCGGCACGCCCATCGTTGACCGACGGGGGCACCGCCGCCGTCGACTGGAAGGATGCGACCGGGAAGAAGTCGCTGACGCCGCCGCCGGTGCCCGCGCCGCCGATGTTCCAGACTTTTTCCTCGGTGATCGTCGCAGCCGAGAGTTCGACCGCGGTGCCTCCGCAACTGAGAACATAAGGGCTGGACGCGGGAAACCAGACATGCGCCTTGCCGTCCGGCTCGCGGCATGTGGCAAGGTCGTCGCCCGCTGGCGCGACAACGGCGACGCGAAGGCGCGCCGCGTCGCACAGCGACGCGTTCACCGCCTCGCGGCGGGCGTCCGTCCAATGCAACTCCGCCACGCCAAAGCTGACGGAAATCACCCGTGGGTTATTGGCCGTGTCGTGCACGGCTTTGTCCAATGCGTCGGCTATTCCCTGCTGACTCGTGGCGGCGAAATAGAGGACGATCCGGGCGCCCGGCAGCAGGGTGGCGATGACCTGGAGATCGAGCGCGAGTTCCTGGTCGAGACGGTCGTTTTCGCCGAACTGATTCGTCGCTCCGCCGACCGAGACCTCGGTGATTTGCGGCGGCGGACGTCCGATCGGGACGAATGCAGCCGCCAAGTCCTCTGGCTTGTAACCGCCGCCCAGCGCGAGGATGCCGACGCATTGGCGCGAAACGTCGCGATCGAGCGGGATTCCATAGAGCGCGGCGACCTCCCTCGGCGGCAGCGCGCGCGCCGCGTCGCCCGGTTCGACCGCGGGCCGCACCGGCAAAGGCCTTTGATCGAAGCCAACGACGGCGCGTGTCCATGGCGCGATATGACGAGGCGCCTGCAATGTACCGGTGCGGGCGCGAAACGTGCGGACGCCGTCCGTATAGAGCTTCACCTGAGCGTGGAAGAGTTCCGTCAGCACACGCGCGGGCGCTTCGATTTCCATGCGTCGGCTGGTGAAGTCGATGTCGCGCACGGTTACCCCATGGTCGCGCAGGAAAGTCGCGATGCGCGCCGCCGCCCGCGCGTGCGTTCGCGCGCGTTGATGTTCGAGCGCGAGGCGAGACATGGGGCGGCGGAACCGCGCGAGATCCTCGGCGCTCCCAGCCGGCGGCGCGGGCGAACGTCGCCGGAAGTGCAAGGTCAGCGCCAGTGGCGCTTCCGGATCCAGATCGCCGACCAGCCGCGCTCCGGGAGGCTCGTCGCGAGCGCTGCCGGCAAAGAGGACGTGGCTCGACGAGGCGCGGCTCACTTGCCGCTGCAGTTCGACGGCTGCGGCGGATTGGTCGAGTCGTCGATCGCGCAAAACGGAATCGACCAGACGAAATCGGCCGATGTCGCGGTCCGCTTCAGGCCCGGCTTGCCCTGGAAGATCGGCGGCTGACTCGTGAAGCTCCAATACCAGTTCGGCAACAACGCACCCAGCGGAGCGATCGGCGGATTGACGTTGGCGTCCAGAAAGCCGGCCAAGGAGGTGGGTTGGCCGGTCGCGTCGAACACCGCGCGGCCATGGCAGGTCATGCACGACGCCGTCGGCACGAAGCCGTTCTCGGTGACGGAGTTGCCGACCCTGATATCCAGACCCGTGGTGTCGACGAAGTCGGCCTGCGAGCCCTTCAGGCAATAATTGGCGTAGGCGGGCTCGATATCCGCCTTGGCTAACAGCGCGCTCAGCGCCGAGGTCTTCGTGCAATCGGGATATTGTTGACCTGTTTTCCTCATGGGCGGGACATTGGAGTCTTTCGCTCCGAAGGAGTCGTGACATCCGATGATGTCGCAACGGCCGGGATTGAAGCGAGATTCGAAGGTCGCCCAGGTCCAATTCGGGACTTGCTTGCTGATCACGTGCATCGCCACCAGCGCGAATTGGGCGCCCGTAGGATCGGAATTTACATGAAAGAACTTCGGCGCGTCGGCGACCGAGACCTGATTGTTCGTCCACTTCGGAATGGCTGCCAACGGCACCCAATTCGCCTTGACCTCGATCGAGTCGATCGGGAACGTCAGCGTCTTGCCGAACGCGGCCTTCAGCCCCGAAACCTTGTAGAGGTTGTTCTGAACGATGAAGTCGAACGTCGGGCGGTTGTGCCGCGTCTCCTCCAGCGATCCAGTCGTATCCGGGGGCAGCGCCGGCAGGAGTACGCCCGCGTCCAACGCCGCCTCTCGCGCAACCGCCGGAAGGATCGGAGCGCGCAATACGGACGCTGTGGGCCCTGTCGGATATTGCGGGTTCTCCTTGAACGTATCGGTGTCGCTGGCGAAGGTCTCGAACACGGAGTTTGTTCCTCCGGCCCGGCTGTTGACCTGGATGAACAGCTCCCAGGCGAGCTTGTCGGGATTGTTCATCGCCGGATTGGGATCGGATTGCGCGTAAGCTGGGGCCGCGAATAGGGCGTACGCGCCGCAAGCCGTCATCAAAGCCAGATATTTTTTCATCGCCGCCTCCGTTGCTAAGAATTAAATCCGTCGTTCATCCATTGTTGAAAGGTCGCCAACGGATCCGGCGGCCACTGGCCGTCGGGCGGCATCACCCCGCGCGACAGCGCCGAAAATACGCGCCTCGCGTTGCCATGGTCCGGGAATCCGAACCGCGCCGACGGGTCGCACATCCAGTCCCCGTTGCTGAGCTGAACGCCGTGTGAGGCCATGCAGTTGATGTCCTGCTCTCTGAACAACGGCAAAATCGTCGTGGCGAAACTCGTGGACATGGATCCCTCCCGTTGCGAACACTAGCCCGGTTCAAGTTCGGGCGTCAGCCTCGTCGATCGACCGTCGCGCCCGTAGATCGTCGATGCGCCGCATCGCCTCGACCGCCGCGAAGCCGCCCTCGCGATAGCGTTCGCTCGCGACATTCGGATCGCCCAGGCAATGAGGACACCGGGGGGTCCCCGCGTGGATGAACTGGATGCACTGACGACAGAGCGTCAGGACTGGCGAGGGGCGTCCCCTCGCTACGACGCGGTTCGGCCCGGTCATTGCGCGGCCCTTGCGTCAAGGGGTTCTTCGATCAAGGCGAAGCGGCCGGTCGCGAAGGACAGCGGGGGCGCCTCCTCGGACTTGACGACCCGCTCGCGCAAGCCGCGCTTGGCGAGTTCGAGGACGCGATAGTGGCAATAGGGGTTGTTTCCGCGCCGTCCGAACAGGGAATCGGCGGTCCATGTGCAGCCGCCGCGGCAAACTTCGGCGTAGTAGCAGCTCCGGCAAAATCCCCACAAATCCTCGACGCCGCGCTCGCGATTGAAGCGCAGCGCAGGATGCTCCGCCCAAAGCTGCGCGATCGGCGCGTCCCGGACGCTGCCCGCGCCGTAGCGCTGCGTCGCCAGGGAGGGGCAGCCTTTCACGGTTCCGTCGGCCTCCAGCCCGATGACGTTCTGGCCGGCGGGGCAACCGGGATAATGGCCACGGTCCGGTCCGCGCCACAACGCCTCGTAGGGTCCGAAATAACCGATGTTGTTGCCGGGGATCAACTCCAGGCCGTGGCTGCGGCCCTCCGCGTGCAGGTCGGCGAGCAAAGGCATCAGCGTCGCGAGTTCGAACGGCTGGATCAGCAGCGCGTCGTTGTCGACCGCGTTGCCCATCGCGACCGTCAATTGGATCTGCCAATATTTCGCGCCGGCGTCGATGATGACGCGCATCAGATCGCTGAGATCGTCGATCGAGGAAGCGGTGATTTGCGTGTTGACGCTGGCGTCGAGGCCGATCCGCCGGCAGTCCTCGAGCACGCGCATCGCCTCCGCGTAGGAGCCGCGGACGCCGCGCAGCCGGTCATGCAACGGTTCGAGACCGTCGATCGAAACGCCGATTCCGTTCAGTCCCGCTTCGTGGGCGGCGCGCAGCATGTCGGCGGTGAGCTTATAGCCGCCGGTCTGCATCGAGCATTGGATGCCGCGCTCGCGGATTGCGCGCACAATATCGAGCCAATCCTTGCGTGCGAAAGCCTCGCCGCCGATGATGGAGATTTCGCGCGTGCCGAGTTCAGCGAGTTGACGAACGACATCGACGCATTCGGCAGTGGAGAGTTCGCCGGCCCTGCGATGTCCGGCGCGCGACCCGCAGTGCAGGCATTTGAGATTGCAGGCGAGCGTGATTTCCCAGACGACGTAGACCGGGACGCAATCAATTTCGTCGCGGAGCAAAACCCGTCGGCTCGGAAGATTCTCGTTCATGGCCCGCGGCCTCGCTCAGGCTACGATGTCCGAATTGGCGGCCGGCGCACGCCGCCGGCCGTCCGCTGGCGGGTCACTTCTTGTTGAGAACGGCGTCGAGCTCACCGAGCGATTTCTTGAGGTCGTCAGCGTCCGGGCCGGTGGCGCCCTTCAGCAAGTCCTCTGCGACGGTCTTATATGCGCGCAACGTAGCAGGATCCGCCGTCTTGCATTTGTCCCGGATGACGACTCCGTATAGCGGAACAATGCCTCCCGATTTATAATCAGCCATTGCTTCCTCCTGATCAGTTTTTCAGACGAATGCGAGCACGGAGTGGCGCTCCGAACCGCGAACCAACCTTCCGGTTTCAAGGGCATCGGCGGGCAGATAACCCTCCGATCTATGCCTCGCCGGATTCGAGGCACAAACGCAGGATACATTCGTGGGTAGGGTTGCAAGCTGAACCAGCTACGCCTCCTCCCGGCTTGTGGGGGTCGCGGTCTCGGCCGATTGCGATCACGAAGCGACACATGAGCAAACTCACGTAAATCGGACTAGTGTAAAAGAGTTCTAGGAAATCGATCTAAACAACCGCACAGAAATGCATCAAATGGTTTTATTCCATGAAATCAAATTCACTCAATCACAAAAAGCGAGCACACTTGCGACAATTCACATTCGAACGATAACGTCGCCGCACCGGTGCATGAAGCGATCCCGAGTTGGCTTTCTTCATGTCCTCCCTGCGTTCGTGTCCGCAGCTTGACACGCTGCATTCGAGCTTGACGTAGGGTTTTGAGGCCGACATCTTGCAGTAATATTGCCCATTACGACTTCAAACACAAGCGTCACTTTTTAGCGGCGCACGTTCAAATTTGTTCATCGCGGGGGTCGCTAGCAATACTTCCCACCCGTGTCGGGCGAGAGTGTACCCGCCATGAGCGGGAACTTATCTTCATGAAACCGGACAGGCTTACCTGCACTCCCTCGCACTCGACCGCAGCGTTTGCGGCCGGGCTTTCAGAATAGGCGAGTGGGCAAATGCCAGAAACTTACGCATGAGAGGCGAAAGGGCGGAGTTGCGTGAACTCGCGGCCCAACGCCCGCTCACATCTGCTCCACGCCCTTCACCTCGGGGAGAAAATGCTTGAACAGGTTCTCGATCCCGTGTTTCAGCGTCGCGGTCGAGGAGGGGCAGCCGGAGCAGGCGCCTTTCATGCCGAGGTAGACGATCCCGTCGCGAAAACCCTTGAATGTGATGTCGCCGCCGTCGCCGGCCACGGCCGGGCGGACGCGCGTTTCGATCAGCTCCTTGATGGTCTCGACGGTCTCCGCATCGGCGGGATTGAAGAATTCATCGCCCTGCGGCGCGGCTTCGCCCGTTAGAATCGGAGCCCCGGAGAGGAAGAATTCGGTGACGACGCCGAGCACCGCGGGGCGCAGATGCTGCCACTCGCCGTCGGTCTTGGTCACCGAGATGAAATCCGGGGCGAGGAAGACGCCGCCGACGCCGGGCAACTCCATCAGAGCCTTGGCGAGCGGGGAGCGCTCAGCCTGCTCCGGGTCCAACGCTTCGAACGTGCCCTCGTCCAAAACGGCGCGGCCCGGCAGGAATTTGAGTGTGGCCGGATTCGGGGTGGCTTCGGTCTGGATGAACATGGGCCGGGATCCTTTAGCAGCGCGATATGTAGATAGTCGCGCGGGGAGGGGCGCGCAAGTCGCGGCATGTCCCTTCTCCTGCGAGGACTGGAGAGGGAGCCATCTTATTTCTTTCGCGCGCCGGTCCAAAAAGCGGTTTCCCGGCGCGGCGTCCTCGCGTTACATGGCGGCTCGACGAAAGGGCTGAAATGGCGGATTCATTCTTCCGGTTCCGGCGGCCGGCATGACGGGCGCCTTCCGCACCGCCGGCGGCGGGCGCGTCGATCGCGCGCAGCCCATTCGCTTCTCGTTCGACGGCAAGGCGTACAGCGGCCTCGCCGGCGATACGCTCGCCACCGCGTTGCTCGCCAATGGCGTTCATCTGATGGGGCGCTCGTTCAAATACCATCGGCCGCGCGGTCCGCTCTCGCTGGGGTCGGACGAGCCGAACGCGCTGGTCACGCTCGACGCCGGCAAGGGACGGGTGACGCCCAACCTCCGCGCGACGCAGATCGAGCTCTATGAGGGCCTGAAGGCCCGATCGCAAAACGCATGGCCGTCGCTGCAATGGGACGCGATGGCGGTCAACGGCATGGCGTCGGCGTTGTTTCCCGCCGGCTTCTACTACAAGACGTTCATGGGGCCGCAAGGCGCGTGGGAGAACCTCTACGAGCCGGCGATCCGCCGCGCGGCCGGCCTCGGGGTTGCGCCTGACGACCCGGACCCCGATCGTTACGGCTTCGAGCACAGGCACTGCGAAGTCGCGGTCGTCGGCGCTGGCCCGGCCGGCCTCGCGGCGGCCTTGGCCGCGGCGCGGGCGGGCGTCCGCGTCATCCTGTTCGACGAGCAGGCGGAAATGGGCGGTTCGCTGCTCGCAGAGACGCACGCGATCATCGACGGCCGGAGCGCCGCCGACTGGGCAGCCGCCGCCCTTGCCGAACTCGCGGCCTCGCCGCGCGTGACGCTGCTGCCGCGCACGCAGGTGTTCGGCTATTACGCGCAGAACTTCCTCGCCGCGCAGCAGCGCCTGACCGATCATTTGGCCAGCCCCGATCCGAAGCAGCCGCGCGAGCGGCTCTGGCAGGTCAGGGCCAAGCGCGTCGTGCTCGCGACCGGCGCGCACGAGCGGCCTTTGGTTTTCCCCGACAACGACCGGCCCGGGATCATGCTCGCCGAATCCGCAGCGACGCTCGCGACCCGCTACGGCGTCAAGCCGGGCGCGAAAATCGTCGTCGCGGCGTCGCACGACGGCGCCTATCGCGCCGCGCTGGATTTGCACGGGGCAGGCTGCGAGATCGCGGCGATCGCCGATCTCCGCACGACCGCGGATGGGCCGCTGCCGCAGGCCGCCCGCAAAGCCGGGCTGCGTGTCGAGACCCATGCGGCGATTCTGGGCTCGCGCGGCGGCTTGCGCGTGACGCACGCGCTCGTAGCTCGACTCTGGTCGGACGGCCGCCCGGGCAAGCCGGAAGAAATCGCCTGCGACGCGATCGCGATGAGCGGCGGCTGGACGCCGAGCGTGCATCTGTTCTCGCAATCGCGCGGCAAGCTCGCGTTCGACGAGGCGACGCGGACTTTCCTGCCGAGCGCGCCCGCGCAAGCCCAGGCGAGCGTCGGCGCCTGCCGCGGCGTGTTCGATCTCGCGGCGGCGCTCGCGGAAGGCGCCGAGGCCGGAGCGGAAGCCGCAGGCGCAACGCCGGGGCCGCCGCCGATCGCCGAGGGCGCCTTCGCCGTTTCGGGCGGTACGCTGGGCGTCGTCGCGCCGATGAGCGACGCCGGGCTGTCGAAAGCGTTCGTCGATTTCCAGAACGACGTAACCGCTAGGGATATCCGCCTGGCGACCCGCGAAGGCATGCGCTCGATCGAGCACATCAAGCGCTACACCACGACGGGGATGGCGACCGATCAGGGCAAGACGTCGAACATGAACGCGCTCGCCATTGCGGCGGAATCGTTGAACAAACCGATCGCGGCGGTCGGCCTGACGACCTTTCGTTTGCCCTATACGCCGGTGACGTTCGGCGCGTTCGGCGGGCTGGCGCGGCGGGACATGTTCGATCCCGTACGCGAGACGCCGCTGCATTCCTGGTTTGCCGGGCGCGGAGCGATATTCGAGGAAGCGGGGCAGTGGAAGCGGGCCTCGCGCCTGCCGCTGCTGGGCGAGAGCAGGACGGAAACCGTCAACCGCGAGTGTCTGGCGACCCGCGCGGCGGCCGGCATCATGGATGCGTCGACGCTCGGCAAGATCGAGGTCGTCGGACCCGACGCGGCGGAGTTTCTCAACCGGCTCTACGTCAATTCGTTCGCCAAGCTCGGCGTCGGGCGTTGTCGCTACGGGCTGATGCTGAACGAGACCGGCTTCATCTATGACGACGGCGTCGTGATGCGGCTGGCCGACGATCGCTTCCACATCACGACGACCACTTCGGGCGCGGCGCATGTCCTCGCGACGATGGAGGATTATCTCCAGACCGAATGGACCGATCTCAAAGCGCGCTTCACTTCGATCACCGAGCAGTTCGCGACGATCGCGATCAACGGCCCAGAGGCGCGCAACATCATCGCGCCGCTGGTCGCGGGCGTCGATCTCTCTCACGCGGCGTTCCCGCATCTGAGCGTGCGCGAGGGCTTCATTTGCGGCGTTCCGACCCGGCTCGCCCGCGTCAGTTTTACCGGGGAACTGGGGTTCGAGGTCAACGTGCCCTCGGGCTATGCCTTGGGCGTGTTCGAGGCGATCTGGGCCGAAGGCGAGAAGCACGGGGCCGTCGCCTATGGCATGGATGTCCTGCTGGCGCTGCGCGCCGAAAAGGGCTTCATCATCGTCGGGCAGGACACCGACGGCACGGTCACGCCCGACGATATCGGGATGGGCAAGATGGTCGCGATCTCGAAGCCCGATTTCGTCGGCAAGCGTTCGCTCGCGCTGCCCGACCTGAGGCGAGGCGGCCGCAAGCAACTCGTCGGCTTGCTGAGCGAAGACCCCGCCTTTGCGCCAGACGAGGGCGCCCAGATCGTCACGGACGCCGAGCCCAAGCTCGGCGCTCCCGCGCTCGGGCACATCACGTCTTCCTACATGAGCGCAACGCTGGGGCGCTCGTTCTGTCTGGCGCTGGTCGCCGACGGGCGCGCGCGGATCGGTCAGACGCTCTACGCGACGGGGCTGGAGGCCGCTCGTCCCGTGAAGGTCGTCGAGCCGGTGTTCTACGACAAGGAGGGCCTGCGCCTTGACGCGTGAAGCTGCCGTCCGCCGTTCCATCCTGGAGGGCCGCGCGTTGCCGGACAAGGCGAAAGTGCGCGCTATGGCGGCGCCATTCGCGACCCGGTTCATCCTGCGCGGCGGCGAGGATGTCGCCGGCCCCGTCGGGGCAGCCTTCGGCGTGGCGACGCCGATCCAGCCGCTCGCCTCGGCGAGCGACGGACCGCGCGCCGCGCTCTGGCTCGGACCGGACGAATGGCTTCTCCTCGCCGAGGACGACCCGGCCGACCTGGCCGCGAAACTGGAGGCGGCGCTGGCGGGCGTGTTTCACGCGCTCTCCGACGTCTCGCATCGGCAGACGGGACTCGAGGTTGCCGGGCCGGGCGCGGCGCGGCTGCTTGCCGCGGGCGTGCCGCTGGACCTCGATCTCTCGGCATTCCCGATAGGAATGGTCACGCGCACCCTGCTGCTGAAGGCGGAGATCACGCTATGGCGGCGCGATGCGGACCGGTTTCGGCTGGAGGTCGGGCGCTCGTTCGCGCCGTATGTGGCGGCGGCGCTGACGCGGGCGGCGCAGGATCAGGAGGGGGGTTAGCGGCGACGCGGGCCGCAGGCTGCGAGGCGAGATTCTTTCGCGGTTTCTTGATTTTTCAAGGCCTTGCAGCCAGGAAAATTTCGTTCCCCGTCGTGCGGCCAATTCGCTCTTCCGGGGTGCGCGACAGGCGCCGCCGGGAGTTCGGCGGCCGGCAGGTCCGATATCCGCAGTCGACTCCCCGCGAAGAGAGCTTCCCCACGGGGAACCGGCGGATTCAGTGCTGCATCGAGCGAATTCAAAGCCATAGGCGCCTTTTTCTGCAACGCTGTAACTCCCAAGCCCCCACCCTCCGTCAGTCGGAGCGCACGGTGAGCCGCGCGGCCGTGTACTACATCTTGTGGCTTCGAGGCTTCCGAGACACTACCATTTCCGAGCGCTGATTCAATGTTTTCAAGCCGTTGCGGCGCCAATTCCGGGCAGATGCAACGCTACGACGCTGCGCGGCAGGGTTGCTCATGGACGCGACCACCCGGAAGGCCACGCGCCGGACGGGAGTTTCAGGCGCGCCGTAAAAGCCATCGGCTACGCGGCCTCCTGGATTCCCGGGTTCGCGGGAACGACATGGGTGTCCTCTCGGACGTTTCGCTTTCCCGGCCTATTCAAACAGTTCGCCGTAGCCCCACGCGCCGGGCGCGGGAACGACGTGCAGCCAAACTAGCACAATTTCCGTTTCTCAGAAAGATAATTCTGAAACTTCTTCAGCCGACGAACTCGCCTTCGACTCGCCCCGCCGCGCGCCGGTCCTATGCCGATCCCGTGAAGCCGGTCTTCTGTTGGTCAGGCAAGCGAATCTTACCTAGTTTCGTCAGGGGTTCAGGCGCAGACTGCGTGTCACGACCGGGGCGAGCCGACGGGGAACTTCGATGCAGGCGGTCACCAAATACGCCCGGAGCGGCGACGTTCACATCGCTTACCAGGCGTTTGGCGAGGGTCCGATCAACCTCGTGCTGGTTCCCGG
>Ga0182024_10008743_pt1 | contig 21209 bp, 12 predicted proteins | sample P32metaG_FD_120480 | JGI IMG/M metagenome (GOLD analysis project Ga0182024, IMG submission 120480) | Permafrost microbial communities from Stordalen Mire, Sweden - P3-2 metaG (Illumina Assembly) | ecosystem: Environmental > Terrestrial > Soil > Wetlands > Permafrost | place: Sweden: Stordalen...
AGTTGGTGAAGACCACCAGCGCGGTCAAGAGCGTCACCGTGAAGAACAATGGCACTTCGGCGATCACCATGGGCACGATCACGCTCGATGAGACCACTGACTTTGCCATCTCTTCCAACACTTGTCCCGCATCCGGATCGACGCTTGCCTCCAAGAAGACTTGCGTCATCAGCCTTACCTTTACGCCGCAAACCACGGGCGCGAAGAAGGGTGCGGTGATAATTAATGACAACGATCCCAGCAGCCCGCAGATCATCGGACTGAGCGGAACCGGAACCAGCAATGTGTCACTGGCTCCCAACTCGATCGCCTTCGCTGCCACGCCGGTGGGCGCCACCAGCACGGTCAGCAAGATTACCCTTACCAACAACACGGGAGTCTCGATCACGCTTGGCACCCCAGCCATCAGCGTCACCGGGCCTTTCCTCACCACAGCTGCTACCACGTGCACCAACGGCCTGGTAATCGCAAGCCTGGGCACTTGCATCATTGACGTTGAGTTCAAACCCACGACGGTCGGTTATGCTTCGGGAACCCTGAGCGTATCCGACACCGACGTGACCAGCCCCCAGACTGTAGCCTTGTCTGGAACAGGTACGGCCATGCGCTTCAGTCCTGCGTCCATCAACTTCGGCAGCGTGGCCAAAGGGCAGCAGGTTAGCTCCACGGTTTCACTCATCAATGGCGGAACTACCACGGTGACCATAAGCGGCTACGACATGGCCGGAGCGAACAGCTCCGACTTCACCTATTACGCACCTTGCGGCGCCACGATCGCTGCGGGCACAAGTTGCACGCTCACCATGTACTTCGACCCCAGCACGACGGGAGCGGAGAAGGCCACCTTCAAAGTGTTCGACAGCAGCCCGGGCAGCCCGCAAACGCTAGCTCTGTCGGGAACCGGACACTGAGCAATCGTGAGAGTCTGACTTTCACGCTGGAAACAGGAGCGCCGCCGGACCAACCATCCGGCGGCGTTTTTGTTAATGGTGAATGCGACGGTGAGGGGATTGGCTGCTTCAGCGCGGCTCAACCTGCATGCGCATTCCGTATTTCGGTCGCAGCGTGATGAGGGGCTGCGGCTCGACGCGGTGGCCCGGAACTAATTTCAGTTTCCACTTCTGCGCCAGCGTGGCGAGAATCAGCACTCCTTCCATCCAGGCAAACGATTCGCCGATGCACTGGCGCGCCCCCGCGCCGAAGGGGAAATAAGTAAACTTCGCACGTCGCGCCTTGGCTTCAGGAGAAAACCGGTCAGGATCGAAGCGCAGCGGATCGGGGAAAAAGCGGGGATCACGGTGCGTGATGAACTGGCTGATGAGCACGGTAGTTCGCGCCGGAAGGAAAAACTCTCCTAAAGAAAAATCGTTGCGCGCATAACGCCCCATCGCCCACGCGGGAGGATAAAGGCGCAGCGATTCCGCCAATACGTTTTCGGTGTAGCGCAGGCGAGGGACATCGTCGAATGTCGGCGTCGAGCCGGTGAGAACGTCGCCCAGTTCGGCGTGAAACTTGGTTTCGCAATCGCGATTTTGCGAGAGTAGATACCAAGTCCAAGCAAGCGCATTGGCAACGGTTTCGTATCCGGCAAGAAAAATGGTGATGACTTGGTCGCGCAGCGAGCGGCGGGAAGCAGTGTCACTCCCGGGCGAAGCTGCAAGCATCAAATCGAGCAGGCTTCCGCGATCGCGGCCGCTCTGGCAGTGCGCATCGATCATGCGATAGCCGACGGCGTCAATTCGATTGCGGGCGCGGACAAAAGCGGCGAGCCCCGGCGGCCGCAGATGCACCAGCCACTCCGCCGCCGGGAGCATGACGAGAAAATTGTAGAGGCCCATGATGCGGTTGATGGCCGAAGCGAGTTCGAGAACTTCTTCGCGCAGATCGGTCGCGAACAACGTACGCGCCACAACGTTAAGCGTAAGGTGCATCATGTCGGCGGCAATGTCGCGCCGTTCGCCGTCGCGCCAGGAATCGCGCATACGCACAGCCTCTTCGATAATGGCGCCGGCATATTCCGAAATACGCTGGCGGTGAAATGCGGGCTGCGCCGCTAGGCGCTGCGCGCGGTGCGTGGCGCCCTCCGCGGTAATCATCCCTTCGCCCAGCAACATTTTGGTCCGCTGTACCGTGCGTTCTTTGATGAAGTTGTCATTTTGAACGACAAGCACCTCGCGGATGTACTCGGGATGGTTCAGAAAAATGATGTGATGAGGGCCGATCTTATAGTGCGCAATGTCGCCATAGGTTTCCGCAAGATGCTGAAATAGGAAAATCGGATTCGCGGGACGAAATTTGCGCAGCGCGAACCAGAGAAGATTGCGCTGGAATCCGGGCGGGAAGCGGTATTCGAGCTTCTTCCCAAAAGACGCACCGGGCGGCCGTACAGCTGTACTCATTCCGTTAGTTTACAGTTCGGCTAGCGATTCTGCAGTTGGTCGAGCGCGGTCAGAACCGCTTCGCTGTGCTTGACGGGGTCGACGCTGGTATAGGCTCTGGCAACTTTTCCAGTGGGATCGATAAGAAAGGTGTGGCGCGCGGAAACTTTTGCGACGACGAAGTCGATGAGCGAGCCGTAGGAGCGACTGACCTTGCCGTCCGTATCGGCCAACAGTTTGAAATTTAATCCTTCTTTGGCACAAAACTTTTTGTGCGAATCGACGCTGTCGACGCTCACTCCGAGCACGACCGCGTGACGCTCCGCGTATTTAGGCTGATCGATCTGAAAATTGTGCGCCTCTCGGGTGCAGCCGGGCGTCTGATCTTTGGGATAAAAATAAAGAACGACCCAACTGCCGCGGAAATTCTGCAAACTCACCGACGCGCCTTCCTGCGAGGGCAGGGTGAAATCGGGCGCGGTACTGCCGGCAGTGGGCGCAGAACGAGAGCTTGAGAACAGGCGTGGAAGAAGCAATACGACGATCACGGCGACGAAAATCAGGAGCGCGATTCGCAGCATTAAGAACCTCCTCAGCTTGCGGCCACAAATTTGCGCAAAATGTACCGGCTACACGAAACCTTAACATTGTAAAACGTTGGGACACCGACCTTCGTCCAGCAAAATTCCGCGCAATTGAATATTATGGACTGTTCGCCTTCCTTCAACGGCGCTTTATCCTAATGGAGATCAGACGTGGCTCAGACGGAAACTGACGGTCAAGAGGTATTGGAAACCCGCGAGTGGGTCGACTCGCTGGATTACGTTTTGTCGAAGGGCGGTCCGGTTCGTGCCGGGCGTCTGCTGCAGCAATTGGCGCTGCACGCGAAACGCGCCGCGGGAGTGAACCTTCCTTTCTCGGCGACCACCCCGTACCAGAACACGATTGCGTCTCCGCAACAGGCCCCGTTCCCCGGCAGCCAGGAGATGGAGCGCCGCATCAAGAGCCTGGTGCGCTGGAACGCGCTGGCCATGGTGGTGCGCGCCAACAAAATTCAGGAGGGCATTGGCGGGCACATTTCCACTTTCGCTTCGGCTGCGACCCTGTACGAAGTCGCCTTCAATCATTTTTTTCAGGCGAAGACCGAAAGCGGCGACCGCGACTTTGTTTATTTTCAGGGCCACGCTGCGCCTGGAATTTATGCCCGCGCTTATCTTGAAGGCCGCATTCCGAAAGAGAAGCTGGAGAATTTTCGCCGCGAATTGAAACCCGGCGGTGGATTGAGCTCTTACCCGCACCCGTGGCTCATGCCGAATTTCTGGGAGTTTCCCACGGTTTCGATGGGGTTGGGGCCGATCCAGGCGATTTACCATGCGCGCTTCATCCGCTATCTGGAAAATCGCGGATTGAAGCAATCGACTGGCGGCAAAGTCTGGGCGTTCATGGGCGATGGAGAAATGGACGAGCCGGAGGCGCTGGGCTCGATCACGCTGGCCTCGCGTGAAAATCTCGACAATTTGATTTTTGTAGTGAACTGCAACCTGCAGCGGCTGGATGGCCCGGTGCGCGGCAACGGAAAAATCATCCAGGAACTCGAAGCAATTTTCCGTGGCGCGGGCTGGAACGTCATCAAGTGCATTTGGGGTTCGGATTGGGACGCTCTGATCCGCGCCGACCGCGACGGGCTGCTGGTGCGGCGTTTAGGCGAGATCAGCGACGGGCAGTATCAAAAATATTTCGTCGAGAGTGGAGCCTACTTCCGGCAGAATTTGTTTGGCACCGACCCGCGCCTGCTGAAAATGGTGGAGCACCTGTCTGACGAACAACTGGCGCGCATGCGGTTGGGCGGGCACGATCCCATCAAAGTGCATGCGGCCTATCGCGCGGCGGTCGATCACACCGGTTCGCCGACGATCATTCTTGCAAAAACGATCAAGGGCTACGGGCTGGGCGAAGCGGGCGAAGGCAAGAATATTACGCACCAGCAGAAAAAGTTAAATGAAGATGAGCTGGAGCTCTTCCGTTCGCGCTTTGGAATTCCGATTCCCGACGACGAATTGCATATGGCGCCGTTCTACCGGCCCTCCGACGACAGTGCGGAGATTAAATACATGCAGGCGCGGCGGCAGCATCTCGGCGGATATATGCCGCAGCGCAAAGTGCTGGCCAATCCGCTGAAGCCCGTGCCGGAAACGCACTTTGAAGAGTTCTACAAAGGCACCGACGGGCGCGAAGTTTCGACCACGATGGTATTCGTGCGGCTGCTGGGAAAACTGTTACGCGATCCGGAGGTCGGCAAACTGATCGTTCCTATCATCCCCGATGAAGCCCGCACCTTCGGCATGGAAGCTCTATTTCGGCAGGTGGGAATTTATTCGAGCGTGGGCCAGCTTTACGAGCCTGTCGATATGGATACGCTGCTTTATTACAAGGAAGCGCAGGACGGGCAGATTCTGGAAGAAGGAATCACCGAAGCCGGATCGATGTGCTCGTTCATCGCCGCTGGTACCGCCTACGCGAACCACGGCATCAACACAATTCCCTTCTTTATTTATTACTCGATGTTCGGCTTCCAGCGCATCGGCGATCTGATCTGGGCGGCGGCCGACATGCGCTGCCGCGGCTTTCTGGTCGGCGGAACTGCTGGACGAACCACGCTGGCCGGCGAAGGCTTGCAGCATCAGGATGGCCACAGTCACGTACTGGCGCTGCCGGTTCCCAACCTGAAAGCGTATGATCCCGCGTTCGCGTACGAGATTGCCATCATTATTCAAGATGGCATTAAACGCATGTATGTGGATCAGGAATCGCTGTTCTACTACCTCACGGTGACCAACGAGCCGTTGCCGATGCCGGAAATGCCGAAGGACCGCGACGTGCGTGAGGGCGTTCTTCGCGGTTTGTATCGCTTCAAAACAGCAGAGGCAGGCGATTCGAAGCTGCGCGCGCAACTCCTGGGCAGCGGAACCATCATGTTCGAAGTGTTGAAAGCGCAGTCCATATTGCAGGAAAAATATGGCATCGCGGCAGATGTGTGGAGCGTGACCAGCTACAAAGAACTTTATCGCGATGCCAACGATTGCGAACGCTGGAATATGCTGCATCCTGGAGACGCGCCGAAGACACCTTACGTTACGCAGACTTTGAAAGATGCACCCGGACCGTTCATCGCCGCATCCGATTACATGAAGGTGTTGCCGGAGTCGCTGGCCAAGTGGGTGCCCGGGCAACTGGTCTCGATGGGGACCGACGGCTTTGGCCGCAGCGAGAGTCGCGCGGCGCTGCGCGACTTCTTTGAAGTGGACGCCAAGCATATTGTGCTGGCCACGCTTAGCGCCCTCGCGCGAGAAAAGAAAATCGGGATCGATGTGGTGAAGCGGGCGATCCGCGAACTGGAAATCGACGTGGAAAAACAGAACCCGGCCGTGAGTTAAACGCCGAGTTGCGAAATACTTTTCGGACGAATTAAGGAATGGAATCGGTGATCGAATTTAAACTCCCAGCACTCGGCGAAAATATTGAACAGGGCGATCTCGTGCGCCTGATGGTTGCACCCGGCGCAACGGTAAGCGAGGGCCAGGCGGTGATGGAACTGGAAACCGATAAGGCTGTCGTAGAGGTTCCTTCCTCGGTGAGCGGAACGGTAAGAGAAATTTTGGTAAAGGAAGGCGACAAGGTCAAAGTTGGACAGGTAGTTTTTACCGCCGACAACGGCGCGTCGACAGCTGCCGAAAAACCTGCTAGCGCGTCTTCAGCTGTTAAAGAATCCTCTGCCGCGGCTGCGGCGGCATCAAGAGCAACGAAAGCGCCGGTTACCGCCAAAGCACAGCCCTCAAAGCCGCAAGCCGCACCCTCTACTTCTCAATCCACAGCCCGCACGGCTGAGCGGCGAACGCGATCGACCGACTCTGCGGCGGCGACTGAATTCCGCCTGCAGGAACTTGGCGAAAATATTTCGCAGGGCGATTTAGTGCGATTGATGATCGCCCCCGGCGCAAAGGTCTCTGAAGGCCAGCCGGTGATGGAGCTCGAAACCGACAAAGCCGTGGTGGAAGTTCCCTCTACCGTCAGCGGAATTGTGAACGAGGTAAAAGTTAAAGAGGGAGAAAAGGTTAAAGTCGGGCAGGTGGTTTTCACCTTACAGGGCGCATCACCCGCGCAAGCCGAAACGGCTCGCAAGCCAAACCTTCCGGTGGAGCACGTTTCCGGTCAGCACGGAGCGCGCCTCGCCTTTCAGGCTGCGATTCGCGCGGAAGGCAAGACCGAAGAGCAGGCGCTACCGCCCGATCAGCCGCAGCCCAGGCCGGCGGCCTTCTCCATGCCGGCGCAACTGGGCAAAGTCGCCGGAACCGAGCACCGCGAAGCCATTCCAGCGGCGCCGCACACCCGGCGGCTGGCGCGGGAAATCGGCGTCGACATTTACGAAGTAAAGGGCACCGGCCCAGGCGGGCGCATCAGCGAAGATGACGTGAAGGGGCACGCCAAGGGCGCGCTGGCCGCGGCCGCTACGGCGGCGCAGGCTCCTGCACGCGCCGGACATTTTGTCGCGCCCAAGCTTCCTGACTTTGCGAAGTGGGGAAAGATCGAACGCGTTTCCATGCGCGGCGTTCGCCGCAAAACGGCGGAACATCTCGCCGAATCGTGGAATACGATTCCGCACGTAACCCAGCATGACCGCGCCGACATCACCGAACTTGAGCACCTGCGCGCGCGCTTCGCGCCCAAGGCCGAACAAGCCGGCGGCAAGATGACCGTGACCGCGATTGCGCTGAAAGTCTGCGCGGCCGCGCTGAAAGTTTTCCCGCAATTCAATGCGACCATCGATATGGAGAAGGAAGAGATCATTTACAAGCAGTACATCCATATCGGGGTGGCGGCAGATACGGATCGCGGCCTGCTGGTTCCGGTGATTCGCGACGTCGACAAGAAAAATATCGTGGAGTTGGCGGTCGAGCTGTCGCAGCTTTCGCAGAAGGCGCGCGACAAGAAAATTACGCTGGCCGACATGGAAGGCGGTACCTTCACCATCACCAACCTCGGCGGCATCGGCGGAACGGCGTTTACACCGATCGTGAATCATCCCGAGGTCGCGATTCTTGGGCTTTCGCGCTCGCGCATGGAGCCGGAGTGGATTGGCGGAAAGTTCGAGCCCCGGCTGATCCTACCGCTCTCCCTGTCTTACGATCACCGCCTAATCGATGGTGCCGATGCCGCGCGTTTTCTGCGCTGGGTTGCAGAGGCGTTCGAGCAGCCGTTCCTGCTGTCAGTGCAAGGTTAGCCGCAGAACTCCACAAGAAAGATCCACAAAAAACACTACATGAACGACGCCCTCGATCAATCACCGGAACAGACTTCGGAAGAAAACCAGAAGCTGCACATTGCCGTAATCGGTGCCGGCCCCGGCGGGTATGCCGCCGCATTCCTTGCCGCCGACCTCGGCATGCAAGTCACACTGATCGATCCTGAGTCTAACCCCGGCGGCGTGTGCCTCTATCGCGGCTGCATTCCTTCGAAGGCGCTGCTCCATGTGGCTAAATTGATCGAAGAGTCGCAGCAGGCCAAAAATTGGGGAATCGACTTTCCGCGGCCGAACATCGACCTTGTCCGCTTGCGAACGTGGAAAGAAGGCGTGGTTAAGAAACTCACCGGAGGGCTGGGGCAACTTTCCAAGCAGCGCCGCGTCGAGTACATCCAGGGGCGCGCAGCATTCGACAATTCCACCACGCTGCGCATTAGCAAGAACGACGGAAGCGAAACCGTTCTCAGCTTCGACCGAATCATTCTCGCCACCGGCTCACGGCCGGCGATTATTCCGAAGTTCAAGCTGGAATCGCCGAGGGTTATGGATTCGACGGGCGCGTTGAATCTTGAAGATATTCCGGGCAGCCTGCTGGTGATCGGCGGAGGATATATCGGCCTCGAACTCGGCTCGGTGTATGCGGCACTGGGCACGCGAGTCACGGTAGTGGAGATGCTGCCCGGCCTGCTTCCCGGCGCGGACCGCGATCTGGTTGTTCCACTGCACAAGCGGCTGGAAAAAATGTTTGAAGCAATTCTGCTGAATACCACGGTCGCATCGCTTAGAGAAGACGGCGCGGGAATTCGCGCCAGCTTCGAAGGGACGGGCGTAAAAGACGAGAACCGCGAAAAAGTTTTTGACCGCGTGCTGGTTTCGGTGGGACGCAAGCCGAACTCGGAGATCCCCGGACTCGACAAAACGCAGGTGCAGGTGAATCCGCGCGGTTTCATCGAAGTGAACAAGCAGTTGCAGACTGCCGATCCGAACATCTACGCCATTGGCGACGTCGTGGGCGAGCCCATGCTGGCTCACAAAGCCTCTCATGAAGGGCGCGTGGCGGTTGAGGCGCTCGCCGGACATAAGGTTGCGTTCGAGCCCAATGCGATTCCCGCGGTCGTATTCACCGATCCTGAAGTAGCGTGGTGCGGTCTTACCGAAACTCAGGCGGAGAAAGAAAAGCGGGAGATCAAAGTGGCGAAGTTTCCCTGGGGCGCATCAGGACGCGCGGTCACGATCGACCGGCCCGAGGGCGTCACCAAGCTGATCATCGATCCGCAAACCGAGCGCGTATTGGGCGTGGGCATTGTTGGCGCCGGCGCGGGCGAAATGATCGCCGAGGGTGTGCTGGCCATCGAAATGGCCGCGCTCGCCAGCGATATCGCCATGACCATCCATCCTCATCCCACACTGTCTGAAACAGTCATGGAGTCGGCGGAAGTTTTCTTTGGCACCAGCACGCACGTATACCGTCCCAAGCGCGGATAAACTTATCCGGCACGTTCGCATTGATGGCCACGTAGTTCCGCTACAATGAATTTTCGGTGGTCACGCGGTTCCCGTTGCTCTCTGTTCTTTGCGAACTTTGCGCAAATTCTTTTGCGGCCTTTGCGATCAAGAGCTTGTAAAAGCTTTTAACCGCAAAGAACGCCAAGGGATCGCGAAGGACGCTAAGAAAACCAACTGCACACCGCGCAGCTTTATCGAGCCGATCCGCTACCGCGAAATGTGAGTGGCGGAAGAAATCCATGTTCACTTCCTCATCCCAATTCTTTCGAAGAGTCTGTTTTCTCGCCGTGAGCCTGGCCTTGTGCCTGCCCGCGCACGCACAGGGCGCATTGGGCCAGATACTGCAGCCGTCCACCTCGGCGACGGCTCCGAATAAAGCTCCAGCCGATTCCCTGGGACGCGAAACGCCATACGGAACGGTCTTCGGATTTCTCGAAGCGGCGCAGTCTGGCAACTACTCAATCGCCGCTCAGTATTTGCAGATGAGTCCGGCACGGCGGCAGAGCGAAGGCGAAGCCCTGGCGCAAAAACTCAAGTCGGTGATGGACCATGCCTTCGCGGGCAGCCTCAAGCATATAAGTACTCAGCCGGAAGGCACGCCCCAAGAAGGGGTTCCGCCGGACCGGCAAAAGCTGGGCACAATGTCTTCGGGCGATGTGGAAGCGGAACTGGATCTGGTTCGCGTGAATGATCCGAACGCGGGCAAAATCTGGATCTTCCCTTCCGATACTCTCGCCAAAGTTCCGGAACTTTATGATCAGGTCGAAGCGCGGCAGGTTGAAACGCGACTGCCCTCGTGGCTGGTGAAACATCAGCTTTCGGGGATGGCATTGTGGCAATGGTTCGCTTTGATTCTGCTGATTCCAGTTGCAGCCGCGGCCGGATGGCTGCTGCTGGTCATACTGGGACTTCCTTTGCGCTGGCTGGCTGAAAGACATGGCCAGCCGGAACTGGTGCAGTGGCGATCGGTCTCCGGCCCGGCATGGCTGCTGGCGGGAACCGCGGTGCACGGCATTCTGGCCCGCTATCTCGGCATGCCCTTGCTCCAACGTCACTACTACGAGCAGGCTACGGCCGTTGCAGCAATCGTGGGCGCGAACTGGATTTTGTGGCGCGTAATTCGCTGGTCCCTGCAGCGTGTGCGCAATCGCGCGCTGATGCGCGGAAACAGCGGCACGGGCTCGCTGATGCTGCTGGGCGAACGCATCATCAAAGCGATGGTGTTCTTGATGGGGGTGTTCTTCATCCTGAGCGTGCTGGGCTTCAACATGAGCACGGCTCTTGCCGGCTTGGGCATTGGCGGCCTGGCCATCGGTTTCGGCGCGCAGCAAACGATTGCGAATTTATTTGGCGGCGTTTCGGTGCTGGGCGATGAAGTCATCCGCGTGGGCGACGTTTGCCGCTTCGGCGACCGCACGGGAACGGTGGAAGACATTGGCCTGCGCTCTACGCGTGTGCGCACTGAAGAACGCACGCTGCTGGCGATTCCGAACGGGACGGTCGCGACCATCAACGTGGAGAACCTGAGCCGACGCGATAAGATTTTGTTCAAGACCGTCCTGGGGCTGCATCTCGATACCTCGACCGATCATCTGCGCTACGTGCTCGCGGAGATTCGCGGCGTGTTGGAGAAGCATCCCAAGGTTGAAAAGAGCACGATTCGAGTGCGACTCACAGAGCTCGCTTCCGCCTCCATCAATGTAGAGCTGGTTTGTTACGTAATGACCAGGGATTTCAACGAGTTCGCCGAGGCGCGCGAGCAGTTGCTGCTGAACATCATGAATTTCGTGGAAGATTCTGGGACTACGCTGGCATCGCCCTCGCAGACCCTTTATCTAAACCAAAACTCCGGCATCGATAAGAACCAGACAAGTGAAGCGGCGCGGAAGTTCACGGAAACTCTCGATGCGAGCAAGCTCACGCCCCAAGATGGAAAGCCGAGCGAAGGAAAAGTCGCGCGCCGTGACGACTAGGATTTTGCCGGCCACCGTCGCGTGAGCCAAAGCAGAAATCGATGCGTAGGAAAATAGACAACGGCCGGAACCACGATGAGATACGCGAGCAGGTATGCGACGCCGGGAACTGCATGCTGCTCTCGAAAAAAAGGACCGCGGGCCCAGTTCACATCGTACTGCGGCCGCCAGAAATAATTGACCGGGACGACGATCCACGCAGTGAGCGTTTGATACTTCCATCCTCGGCCGTCGTAGCCTAAATGCCAAATCGCCCACAGCAGCAACGGCGGGGTCACCAGATGAAACAGGCTGAGCAGCCGGATCGATAGCGCGATGTGAGGATCGAACATATATTCCGTGCCACCGATCCAATGACGGCCCGTCAGGACAGCGCCGATCAGATCGATGACAAATAAAGTCTGAAACAGCAATAGACTCGTGGCCTGCCAGGAAAAAATGAGCGAGCTTTCGAGCCAAAGCGCGAGTGCAATGAGAATGTTGCCGAGGTCGCAGAAGAAAAGAAAATCCTGCAGACCATACTGCCGGTAGTAGAGTGGCGCCCAGACCAGCACCCCTGCCGTCCAAAACAGTTTGAGCCAGAGCGGAATCCGCATCTTCGGCATTGTATCCATCCGCGCCCGCTAGAAATGGCAAAGCCCGAAATCCCAAGTCTGGCAAGGCTAAACAGGCTCGCGAAGAATTACCACCGTAACTTGATGAGCCTTACGAGTGTACCTACGATGACTCTAATATGAGTTATCAAGCACTCCTTTTCTGCCCCGACGAGAAGACGGCTCGCACCGTAACCCAAGTGCTCAGTGAGCTTGAGTTCTCCGTCACGCCCTGTACCGAACCATTCGCCGCAGTCAAGCAGTTGATGAACGAGCGCTTCGACGCGGTGGTGGTGGATTGCGACAACGAACAGAATGCGACCCTGCTGTTCAAGAGCGCGCGGAACACCCCTAACAACCAGTCCGCGCTTGCGGTAGCGGTGGTCGAGGGGCAAGCCGGAGTTGCCAAGGCATTCCGCATCGGCGCAAACTTGGTTCTCACCAAGCCCATAAACGTTGAGCAGGCAAAGGGCACACTCCGCGTGGCCCGGGGACTGTTGCGGAAGAGCGAAGGTGCAAAAACCGCGCCGGCAGCGACCAGCATGACTGTTAGGAGCGCTCCGGCGGTTGTTCCGCCGCCAGCGCCACAGCGACCGGCACAGCATTCTTCAATGTCAAATTCCAAGAACGAGCTCCCGGCGGAGCCGCTTGCGCCGGTAATCGCACCTGGAGCGTTCCAGCCATCGATGCAGAAGCCAGCGCCGCAGCCCACCGCCGTGACTTTGGCACCGGCCAATGTGCTGGATGATGACGCTTTAGAAATTGCGAATGAAGCGAGGGTTTCAGAGCAGCCCGCGAAACATTCAATTGATTCCGCGCCTAAGATCGTTTCCAGCGCCGTCTCCAGCGGCACAAGCGCTGCGAGCGCAGTCGCTCCCGCACGCGAAGCGAAGGTTGCGACGGAGCAGAAAGCCGTGGTCGCAATTCCAGAAGTTGCGCCGCCGGCGAAGAAGATTCCAGTACCGGATGAAAAGAGCGTTTCAAGCGAGCCTTCGGCGCCAGCTCCGCTCACTTTTAGCGGAACCATAAGTACCACCGCAGAGATCAAGCATGGCGGGAACAAGAAAGCGCTGGTGGCTGTAGTCGCGCTGATTGTGATTGCAGCCGGCGCCTACGGCGCGTGGATGCAGTGGGGACATATGCAGGGGAGCATGAGTGCTCCGGCTCATACTGCAGCCCCAGCGATTCCCGCTCCGGAGCAGAATGCTGCGAGTTCGGCTTCAGTTGCGGCATCTACGCCGGCGGCGGCACAGTCTAACCAGCACTCGGAGCTATCGCAAGAAAGCGGACATCCGAAAATCTCCGACGACAAGCCAGCTGGCAGCAAGGGGAAGTCGCACGCGAACGTAAGCGACGAAGCTGCCCCGTCAAACCCTTCGGCTGCTCCGGAAAAGAAAACAGTGGCAAAAGCGGCTGCGCCGATAATGATCAAGAATGCAGCAAGGTCGAGCGCGAATGACGCTCCTGCCCTGAGCATCACCAACATCGCCGGTGCCGGCAGCGGCGGATCGTTGCCGAATCTGATGGGCACCAGCAAGGCTCCTACGCCGACCCTTCAGCGGCTCAACATCTCCCAGGGAGTCTCCCGCGGTTTGCTGATTAAGCAAGTGCAGCCGATCTATCCGCCCAATGCCTTACGGATGCGAATTGAGGGCACCGTTCAACTCATGGCTACTCTCTCCAAAAATGGAGATATTGCTGAGGTGAAAATTCAGAGCGGAGATCCACAACTGGCGCAAGCCGCCGCAAGCGCAGTGAAGCAGTGGAAGTACAAGCCCTACCTGCTCAACGGCGAGCCGGTCGAGATCCAGACACAGATCACCGTGAACTTTAAACTGCCTCACTAAAATTTGTTTCAGATGAGCTAATTGGACGGAAGCCGAATTCAGGCTTCCGTTTTTCTTTGCGCTACGGTTGCACTCCCCGCCATTCACGGCGCGGCGATCACATCGTAGGGCCTCATCATTTCGTTGTCCTCATGTTCCAGAACGTGGCAATGCCAGACATAACGGCCAGTGTAGCCCTCGAAACGCATGATGATACGCGTCACCATCGCGGGATCGGCACGAACTGTATCTTTCCATCCCGCTTCGCTGGGATCGGGCGGCACAGGTGGCCCGAAGAATTTCAGCTGGCCGGTTGCCCAGTAGGCAGAGACATCGAAGCTACGGCGGTCGAGAATCTGGAAGCGAACCAGATGAAGATGGATGGGATGCGAGTCGTCGGTGGTGTTGATCAAGTTCCAAATTTCGGTGGAATCGAGGACTGGATTTTCCGTGACCGGCATATTCCAGTGAGCATTGTTCAACAGCATGGTGACCGGACGCTGAACCGGATCGGTCACTTCCACCAGCGATAGCATTCGAGTCTTGACCGCGGCCGACTCTGGAATTTTGGGAACGGGCCGCAGGGTCGCAGGCAGTGCAACAGCATCGGGCGTCGCAGTGTTCCCAATCGGCTTGGCCACGCGGAATTGCAGAACGTTGAAGCTGTCGTTCTTGAGGATAATTTGTTCTCCCGCCGCGGCGGAGAAATCGAGAATCAGATCAGCGCGTTCTGCGGGCGCAAGAATCGCGCGCTTGAGCTCGACCGGCGCGGAGAGCAGGCCCTGGTCCGTTCCGATCTGATGAACCTTTTGTCCGTTTGACAACGATAAATGAAGGAAACGCGCGTTCGATCCGTTCAGCACGCGGAAGCGATACTTGCGAGGCTCGACTTCCAGGTAGGGAAAGAGTTTGCCGTTTACCAGAATGGCGTCACCAAAAACTTCCGGCGTCCACGGCGACTTAGGATTGCCGGATACGGGATAGTTCAACTGGCCTTCCAGATCGAAGAGCCGGTCATACAGGACCAGCGGAATTTCGTACTTCCCCTTCGGCAAGCTCAGGGAATCTTCGAAATCGTCTCGCAAGATATACAGCCCCAATAGTCCGGCGAAAACATTCAGCCGATTAATTCCTAACGCATGGTCGTGGTACCAGAGCAGCGCGGCGTCCTGCTGGTTGGGATAGTGATAAATTACCGACTTGCCCGGCACATACCAGTTGTCAGGGTAGCCGTCACTCTCCGCGGGAGCCTTGGCGCCGTGTAGGTGTACGACGGTTCGCACTTCCGGCTTGTCCGCCTCGGCTCCGTGGATGCTGTGATCGATGGGCAGGAAATGCTGGCTGGGAAGTTCGTTGGCCCACTCGACCAGAATTCCCTGACCGCTTCTGGCTTCGAACATAGGCCCAGGCACACTGGAACCGTAAGCCCAAAACCGCGTGGGTTTCAGATCGCGATGAACTTTGCTTTCGATCTGCCGCATGGCAACGCGATAGTAAGCGAGTTGGCGTTGCGCGTTGGTAGGATCAGGCCGCTGTCCGAGTGGCTTCGCGATTTCAGGGATGGGAAGCGAATCGACGAACGGCGCAAGCGAACTGGCGGTAAGGTTGGTCCGAAACTTTGGCGGCGGTGGCATCTGTGGCGGGCGAACCGCCTGAGGCAGCGCCAGACTTGCAGTAAGAATTCCGCCGCGATGAATAAAATCTCTTCGAGTGAAAGGCACTTCCGGTTGTTCTCCTTCACAACATGAACTCACAAGAATACAAAAGCGGGCATGCAAAACCTAAGTTTCGCATGCCCGCGGCTGGTCGCAATGCTGGATCGAAATAATTCTCTACGGTACTCTTTCACCGGTGCTCGGATTCAAATAGAGCGTTCCGTTAGTCCGCACTTTGTTGAAGTCGAACATCTGAGCGATCGAGTTGGCGTAGGCATCGAAAGAGCCCTGGCCAATGCGCTGACCGCTGAGCCAGTTGTCTTCGATGAAGTGGATGACCGAGGTCTGGTCGGTAACCGTGTGATCGACGAAATTCTGCCGAGCCCATGGAGAGATGACCAGCAGCGGCTGCCTTGGGCCGTAACCGCAACGGCCAAGCGCGTGCAAGTTCGCTGGGTTCAGGCCGGGCAGGGCCGTGGCCGCGTTTCCGCAAGCGCCAGGACCAGTGAGAGCATCGGAGGGCCCCGTCGAGGTATTCACGATCGGCGGCATTTGCTGGTCGTACCATCCATCCGAGTCATCGTACAGAACTACTACCGCCGTGCTGCTCCAGGTGGGCAGCGATTGCAGCAGGTTTACGGTGTTCACGACAAACGTTTGTTCATCCAGAGGATCGGAGTATCCGGCGTGAGCGTCTTGATAGCCGGGGGCTTTGAGGAAGCTCACGGCCGGAAGGTTCCCGCCCGCCGCGGCCGCGTAGAAATCCTCAATGTCGTACTGGTGATTGGCGGGACCGGCGTTTCCGATTTCCAACAGCGAAGCCGGCCGGGTGTGCGCCAAGTTGGAGGTGGATGGGTAATAGTTGAAGAAGGAGTGGTGAGGGATGTAATCGGTTTCCGTCACCCCTGAAACGCTCGAGGTCGTGCTGCGAGCACAGCCGGTGGTGCCGTTGGGATTCACGATCGACAGATTGAAGCCGCCCATGAATCCACCCCAAGTCACGCCGCTCGAGCTGAGCAGATCGCCGATGGTCTTGCTGCCCATGGTGACCTGGTTGCTGGTCGAGCTGGTGCAGACGTCGCCGAGCGGGTTGGGATCGCCGATCACGGTGAGCGACCCATCGCTGCCGCCGCTGACCTCGTCTCCAGTTCCGTTCAGAATATCGGTGACTCCGTTGGTCTGACCGGAGATGAGGTTGATCACGCCAACCGTAGACGGCCCGAAGGTGGTGTTATAGGAGTTATCGCTCATGGCGAAATACTGGGCATAGTTCCACAAGGCAGTCGTGGTGTTGCCATCGAAATAGCCCATGACCAAGCCGTTGGTTTGCGTTACTCCCGAACCCGACGGCGGAGGTCCAGCGGTGCCGGTATACAGAGGAAACAAATCCATCAAACCGGCATCGAATGCCTGTTGCTCGGGCGTGTAGTCGTGGTCCTGATCGTTGGTGAAGGCCTGGGAGCGATCGAGCCGGAAAGGATTCGCGGCGCCGGTGCCATTGGCTGGGTTGAGGTTGGGGTTGTTATTCAGCAAAGCGGCGCTGAGACCGTTGATCGTGGGCGTATCGGCCCTGGGCGTGAATTTGGGCTCACCAGCGGGATTTGTGGCGTTAGGATAGGTTCCAAAGTAGTGATCAAAAGAAACATTCTCGCCGAAGATTACGACGAGGTGCTGGATAGGAGTTGCGGTGGCTGGCGCGGCTCTTCTTGTGGCCGGCTTTGAGGCGGCCACGGCAGGCGTGGCGATCGGTCCCAGGGCCGTGGTCAATGCCAGTAGCAGAGCCATCGTCCTCTTGGGGGCATCAGAAATCTTCAGCGCTTCGAACATAGTTTTCCTCCGCCCTGGTGAGCAAAGCCCTCCCTCTGCGACCTTACGCGAGGGAATGGATGCTTCGTGAACCCGGGGCTAAGGAAATATAGCCCGTCAATTGTTTCAGGCTGGTTGCTGGAATGTTAAATGAATGTGAATAGGCGGAGTGAATGGGCTTCAAAGCCGCGCTGCAAGCGTCAAGGGCCCATCGGGCTCGAGGTTGGTAGAGTTCGAGTTCGCCTAGTCGTGCTGCAGGACTTCGTCGATAACAGCCTTGCCGCCCTTATCCACCGTGATGATTTTGTGAATCGGCGCATAGCCCGTGAGAGTGATATCCACGATGTAGTTGCCCGGGTCGAGCATGAAATCGACGGGCGAATTCTTATCCAGCATGTGCTGGTTGACTGCGACTTGCGCCCCCTTGGGCGAAGTCTTGATGCTCACGGCCCCCATGCCCTGGGTATCCTTGCCGCCGAAGAGCTTCTTCACCTTCCCGACGGAACGAATGTCGTCGACATTTCCCAGTGCGCGCAGAGTCGGTGAGAAATTGGTGGTCTGCCCCAGGTTACATAGCGCGCTCGTAGTCTCGTCAATGTAACCGGACTTGCGCACCAGCACCACATGCTGCCCCTTATCCACCGCAACCTGTGCCGGGGTAAGCTTGCCAGTATCTTTGCCATCGACGTAGATGTTCGCTCCAGCGGGCGTGCTGGAGACAGCGAGTGTTGCGGCGAGCAAAGTGAGACGCGTCATCACCATCAACTTCCCGCCGGAGGCCACTTCAACAGTACGGTTGTCAGGCGAGTAGCCGGCCTTGGTCACCGTTACCGAATGTTGCCCGGCAGCCAGTCCCGAAAGAGTGAACGGGGTGATCCATGCAGGATCGGATCTGCCGTCAACCTGTACCTGCGCGCCCTGCGGGCTGGAATCAATCGCCATCTGCCCGGGGACAACGATCCCAGCAACCGGAACCGATCTTTTCTTAGCGAACTTGCCGTGCGCCATAGCGGCGGTAGCCACGTGAGTGGGCTGGGGCTGACTTTCTTCCACGGGAGCTGCGGGCGCAGTTTCCATGGCGACTGACGGCGCCGGCTGGGCCTGCACAGGTTGAGCTTGGGGGGCAGGCTGGGCAGGCACCGGAGTCGCTTCAGCGGCAGCCGGGCGAGGGGTATCGCCGTCGTTGTTCAGAGTGTTGACGTGCATCACCAGCGCGACGGCGATGATAAGAATTACAATCGCGGCGGCGGCGATCGAATAAACAATCAGCCGCGGCGGAACGTTTTTGATTTCTTTGATCGCTTTCTCTGCAACTTCGCGCGACTGAACCTTCGGCTTCTCCTCCGGCTCATCGTGATACATGGTGGGACTGGACACGGGTACAGGCTGCAGCTCCGGTGCGGACTCCGGCGCAGGCGTAAACGATGGAGTGTAGTTTTCTTTGAGCGGAGGCAGTTCCGTCATCTCCGAAAAGCTGATGCCGCCACCGCCTTGGGCTGGAGCATCGCCGGCCATCATGGGGTCCACGGCAATTTTTGGCGCTTCAACCGGAGGAACTGCAACCGCGGCTTTGACTGTTGGCGTGGACAGCGAAGCAGAAGGCCGTGGAGCTGCCGGCGCAGCCGGTTTAACGCGCGGCACTCCAACTGGAGCGGTGGCGACTGGATTGGGAGCCTGAACTTTTGAAGCGCTGACTGCGGGCGCAGCTTTCGCCGCCGCGGGCGCAGCTGCGGAACCTGCAGCGGCAGGCTTTGTGACGGCGCTAACAGGTTTTGCCGCCCCCGCTTGAGCAGGAGCACCTGTGAATCTTGCTTGAGTCGCGGCCTTGACCGCGGCGGGAACAACGACAGCCGACGGCGCAGGCGCGGCTGATTGCTTCGCCGCCTGCGGTTTCGATTCCTTGCACTTCTCCAGATCGTCAAGCAATTCCCTCCCGCACTGGTAACGTCCCGCGGGATCTTTCGCCAGCGCTTTAAGGATCAGGTCGTTCAGCACCGGGTGAACTTTTGGATTCAGTTCCTTCGGTGGTACGGGCGCGCCTTCAAGAACGGCGCGGCGCACCGATTCAGCTTCTGCTCCGTCGAAAGCCTTGTGTTCGGTGACCATTTCGTAAAGCAAAGCGCCGACGCTGAAGAGATTCGATCGGGCGTCGATGGTTTCGCCGCGAACCTGCTCGGGCGACATGTAATGCAAAATCAAAGGCATGCCCGGCATTTGCCCGGCAAACTTCCCTACGCTTGAAACGCCATATCCTAGAATTCTTACCGTGCCATCCCAGCCGCACATGATCTTGGCGGGCTCGATACTATAGTGAAAAATGTTATGCGCCTGCGCGTGATCGAGGCCGCTGCACATCTGCCTCCCGATATCGAGCAGGTCCCAGATGGAGAAGCCTTCTTTACGCGCCAGCATGGTGGCAATGCTATTGCCCTGGATGTACTCCATGGCCGCGCAAAATTGTCCGTCGATCTCGCCCGCGCCGTAAACGGCTGTTAGATTGGAATGGCTCAGCGCCTTGGTGGACCCGGCCTCTTCGAGAAGAGCTTTTTGCAGTTCGGCGCCCTGATCGCCAAAAACCGAGAGCTTGATCGCCTTCAATGCAACGGTCTGGCTGGTTTGCGGGTCGTTCGCCTTATAAACTACACTCGTGGCGGATTTCGACAGTTCACTGAGAATTTCGAAGTGGCCGATTTTCGTGGACATGGATCAAGTACCTCATTGTCACAAGACAACTCCACACAGCTCACCCACAACGCTGCATGGTTAATCTGGGACAGTTGTGGCTAGGATATCGCCGACCAGATCGAGGTCCGAATTACCAAAGTGTAGCGACAGCCGGAGAAGACGCTTCAGCTGGAGAAAGGAAATCCGAAAAGGCCCATTTGGCCCTTTTGAAGCAGGTGGAGAGGTCTCTCAACGAGTTGCCTGAGAGGAACGTAACTTCCGTAACTCAACCACGTAAATTAAACTCGTAGCTTAAACTCCTAACTCAGGCTGACATTGCCGTGGCGGCGGATTCGGGATGAGCGTCGGCCACCCATCGCCAGGCGCGCCGGCCATTTTCCAAAGAGATCGCTTTCGCCTCTCCATAGCCCACCAGGCGATTCAAAACAGTAGTCACTGAGGCCATGGGATCCTTATGCCGAGCCATCAGGGGCGGCGCCTTTTCTTGCAGCCGGTCGCAAACATCGCGGGCGCTGAGGGCCCGGTTCGAATCCATCAGGACCATCCGGCATGCCTTGGTAAAGCCGGGCTGGCGTCCCCCGCTCTTGCGATCGATGAGTTCCAGCAACTCGTCGCTCAAGACTTCGTCACCGAAAAGATTGGCCAGGCCGGCAATGGTCTGCTTGATGGTGCCGATCCGGCGCATCACCTCGGCGCGCTTCTGCAGAAGCTGTCGAAGTTCGTCATGCGCCTGTCTCACCACCTCATGCACATGGCTGGCATTGGGGTTTAGGGTTGGCCTGATGGAACTGGCGCTTTCATAAACATGCATAAATCCTCCGCCAATAACGCTCCGTTGGCTCTGTCTAATTACCGATACGCAGGAAACCGGCCCGGGGTTCATTACTTTTCGGCCATTTGCCTGATACTCGGCCTCTTGGGTGGTTAGACGCTCGAAGTTGGCTTGAGTTAACAAAAAAAACGTAAGCCTTAAGTCGTATGCGGTATGGAGACCCAGTTGCCCGAATCCTGCCATCAGCCTCGGTCACCACAAGAATGTGGAAGTAGAAAAAAAACAGGAACAATTGCCAGCATCACTCCCAGAGTGAACCCTCCCCCAAATTGGAACTGTCTTCTGTAAATGAGTGCTGGAAGGCCTTCCCGCGGGCGGCGTTCAACCCCCGACCGTCCGATGTGAACCAAAGTAGCGAGTAGTTTCTCTGTCCACCGCGACCAAACTCGGGCCTAGCCCTCTCCGCGTCCTGCTCGTCGGGAGCCAGGAAGAAGATTTCTTCTTAATTCGCGAGATGCTGGCGCGCAACCGTAACGCGTTGCCGGCCGATCTCGATCACGCAGTCTCAATTGCGGAAGCCAAAGCCATGCTCGAGCAGGGCGACTACAGGCTGGTGTTGTTTGAACACGAGACCGGCGACGCCGCCGCTACCAAGCTTCTCGCGGAATTCCTGCAGACCCGCGGCGCCACGCCCTTCATCATGCTTACCGAGCGTG
>Ga0182024_10008744_pt1 | contig 21206 bp, 15 predicted proteins | sample P32metaG_FD_120480 | JGI IMG/M metagenome (GOLD analysis project Ga0182024, IMG submission 120480) | Permafrost microbial communities from Stordalen Mire, Sweden - P3-2 metaG (Illumina Assembly) | ecosystem: Environmental > Terrestrial > Soil > Wetlands > Permafrost | place: Sweden: Stordalen...
AGATTGCGAGCGGTCGAGCTCGACGACTTGGCCTTCACACGCCGGTGCCGCAACGATCCGGCGATCCATCTTGCGGCACTCGGTCGTCGATTCCCGATCACCGACGCCGGTGAAGAGGCCTGGTTCCGTTCGCTCGGCCAAGGGTCACCGCCGCTCGAAGTCACCTACATCGTCGCGTCATGCGACAACGACGCGGCCGTCGGAATGACGACGTTGCGAAACATCGACTGGATCAATCGAACTGCGATGTTCGGCCTGTGGATCGCACCCGAAGTGCAAGGCAACGGCGTCGGGAAATCGGCGAGCACACAGATGCTCGACGTCGCGTTCGACCGTCTGAATCTTCGCAAGCTTTCGCTCGACGTGCTCGCGTCGAACGAACGGGCGGCGACGATGTACCGCGGTCTCGGATTCTGCGAAGAGGGTCGGTTCGTCGACCATGTCGTCATCGACGGCGCGTACGACGACGTGATCCGTATGGCGCTGGCCCGCCGAGCCGTCAGCGGGGGATGAGGCCGACGCTTTTCATGTAGATGTCCACGTAGGGGGCGAGCGTCGCCGCGAATCCGGCCGTGAGATGCGACGGGTCCAACTTCACGATCTGGCCGCCGATCACCGGGTCGCAGATCGGGAACAGCGGACAGACCTGCTTGTCGAGGTTGAGGGAGAAGACGCGCGGATCGGCAGCGGCGACCTGCCGGTAGAGCTGATCCACCGGCGACGGGGAAGGTGCGGCGGTGTAACGGCACTCTTCTTGCACCTTGGCCTTCTCCAGACATGTGTACGGGTTGAAGAACGGGCTCGGCGAACGCGGAATCGGGATCGGCTCGACGAGCAGCACGTCGCGTCCGTCGGCGCTCAACGCCGCAACCGACGACCTCGTGTCCTGTCCGACGGTCGCAAACTCCGCACGGGTGCCGTCCGGTTCTTCGAACGGGAAGTAGTTGCCGGGCTGGCTGTAGCCGCCCAGATTGACCGCGACGATGAGGTCGGGATGCAACGCGGGAATCACCCGCTGATACAAGTCCGCTTTCATCGCTTTGCAATAGCTGGTCTGGAACGGCGTGTCGAGGTCGAGTTGCCACGGGCACGCGCCGGCCACGCTGACGCTGAGCGTCAAGCCCTCCTCCCGTGCGATCTCGGTGAAGGCAGGAACCAACATCCAGGCGTGGCTGTCGCCCATCAACAAGATGTGTTTGCCGGGCCCGGTCACGACGGTGCATTCGCTGACCGGCCGCGAGTAACAGTTCGTGTACGGCGCGTCCTCGCCGGCCAGGGCGAGATCCTTGGGGACCGGGATCAGTACGGGATGTTCGGTGGTTTCGTCAGCACCCGACGACGCGTGGGCGGGATCGACGAGTTTGGGGATCAGCACAAGTCCCGACACGACGCTGATCACAAGTCCGGAAGCGATCACCGTACGCCGATACCGATCCAGGCGTATCGACGTCCGTACCGGACGTTCCAGTATCTGGAAGCTCAACGACGCCAACGCCGTCGCGACCAGGCACGTGATCCCGAACGTGGCCATCGGGGCAGGCTGGAACGTTCGCAGGACGACCAGGATCACCAGCCAATGCCACAGGTAGATCCCGTACGAGACCTTGCCCAGATAGACGACGGTGCTGGTCGAAAGGAAACGTTTGATCCAGCCGCCGTCGGCCGCTTCGAACGCGACGAGGAGCATCGCGGTGACCGCCGTCACCGCGATGCCGCGTCCGATGGCGTCGAAATCGACGACGTTCGACGCCAGCACGACCAGGGCCGCGACGCCCACGAACGTGGCCACCAGCATCGAGCGGCCGAATCGTTTCGCCCACGACGCCAGACCGGGCGTGAGGGCGATCAGCGCACCGGCCAGCAGTTCGTAGGCCCGGGCGTCGGTCCCGTAGTAGGCGTGGTTCGGGTTCCCCGCTTCCAGTGACAGCGCCCACGCCGCCGACGCGAACGCGCCGAGCGCGACCGCGAGCTGGATGGCGTGCATCCGGTGACGATCTTGGAGCCGACGGCTGAGGACGAAGATACCGCCGAGGGTGAGCGGCCAGAGCAGGTAGAACTGCTCCTCGACCGCCAACGACCAGAACGGCAACACCGGATTCGTCGAGATGTCCGCGCCGAAATATCCGCTCGCATGGTGGATGAAATACCAGTTCGCCGAATACAAAAAGGCAGCTTTGAACGATCCGACCGCCCCCGACACTTCCACCGCCGACGAAATCGCGGTGAACACGACCGCGGTGACGATGAGCGCCACAAACGCGGCCGGCAACAGCCGCCGAAACCGACGAGAATAGAAGCGCGCGAACCGGATCGCCCCGCCCTTGTCGACGTCGCGCAAGAGCAGCTGGGTCACGAGATAGCCGGACAACACGAAGAACACGTCGACACCGATGTAGCCGCCCGAGAACACGCCGCTGCCGGCATGGAAGAGCAGCACCAGGTAGACGGCGAGGGCACGCAGTCCGTCGAGGTGCGGCCGGTACGTGTCGGGCGAGGTCGTGTCGGCCGGAACGGCCGCCGGCGTCGTGCGCGACAGGGTCTCGGTCATGGCGACACCGCGCGAATCGTCGACGTCAGATATGACCGCGAATCGGTGCCCACGTTGGCCAAAAGATCGATCACCGACAAGTGATCGACGAAGTCGCCGTACAGTTGCGGATACGGTGCGAGCGTCGAGTAGTCGAGTACGTCGATGGCGATGGCGCGGGCCGCGAAGTCGTCAGGTTCGAGATAGTCGAGCCCCCGCGGGCCGGTGAGGTAGCGGGTCCCTCCCGCGCGTTGTACGAGCTCGGCGACCTTCGCGCTCGGTGTGAGCTCGTCGAGGGTGTCGATCCCGTATTGCGAGTCGTCGCTGAGCCGGCAGTTGAAACCGAACGACGCATGGATCGCTTCGAGAAAGCCGACATTGATGTCGTGCAACCATTGGGTGTTGGCCGCAGCCGCGTAGCATTCGCCGAGCATCTCGAGCGCCGGCCCGGCCTGGGGGGCCTTGCCCAGGGATGCCGCGAGGGTCGACAGATGAGTTCTGATCCACCGGTGATCGACGACTTGTGCGTCGGTGATGCGCTGTCCGAATCGGCCTTTGGTGATGACCGGGACGGTGATCCACCGGACGCCGTCGTGGGTCTTGATCTGATTCCGGTTGCGCCAGTCGTTGACGGTGTACTGGCACGAGTCGTAGACGATGAACTCGTCACTGTTCGCCATGAAGTCGAAATAGCCTCGCCACGGCAAGAAGTTCGACTGCAGCAGCGTGATCCGCTTCAATCGCCATCCGCGAGCTCGTGCCGCAGCCCCTTCCCGGCCTCTCGAGCGATGTGGTAGCGGGGCCGGTCGAGGACCTCTCGGAAGATACGAAAGAGGTAGGCGCCGAGCACGCCGAGGGAGGCGAGGACGGCTCCCGACAACAGGAGCTGGACGGTGAGCACCAACGTGAGGCCGGACGGAATGCGGCGTCCGTAGATCGCGTACTGCCCGAGGAGCAACACGAGATAGGCGACACTGGCGACAACGAGCGCGACGCCCGACCATGACACCGCGCGGTACGGGACATCCGAATAGGTGAGCATCGTGTTCATCGCGAGGCGGGCCCGCTTGCGGAAGTTGTAGCTCGATTTGCGACCCGTCGGTGCGCTGCGAACGACTTCGACGTATGCGGCGTTGAACCCCATTTGGGCCATCAGGGGTCCGTACACGGCGGTGGATTCGGGGTAGTCGAGCACCGCGGCCCGGAAATCGGCCGTGAAGAGTCGGTACGTGCCAAGGTTGCGGGGCAACTGGACGCCGACGATCCTCGAGAAGATGCGATGAAAGATGCGGGAGCTCCACCGCTCCCGCACTTCGGTCTTGTCCGGATCCCACGTCGTGACGACGATGTCGACATCGTCGGTCAACGCTTCGAGCATGGCCGGGATCTCCTCGGGGCGGTCTTGGAGGTCGGCGTCCATCAGCACGGTCACGTCGCCCGTCGCTCGGCGAAGTCCGGCTCGGGTGGCCGGCTGTTGACCAAAATTTCGGGACAGGTGAAGACCGACGACCCGCTCGTCGGCCCGAGCGAGCTTGGTGATGATCTTCCACGATTCGTCGGCGCTGCCGTCGTCGACGAGGACGATCTCGTAGGGGGCGTGGCGTTGGTCGAGCACCGCGGTCAGTCGGGCGACGAGCTCGTCGAGCGACGCCGCGTTGTTGTAGACGGGAACGACGACGGAAACCGAAGCGCACGAGGAACTCACGGCGTCACCCCGGAAACGTCGTCACGACAGCGCAGAGAACTTCGTCACGACGTCGATCACACGATCGACCTCGGCGGGGGTGATGTCGGAGAACAGGGGCAGTCGAGCGAGCCGTCCGGACACGTCAACGGTGACCGGACACTGCGCGTCGGGTGCCAGTTGGCGGCCGATCCGGGACTCGTGCAACGGCAGGTAGTGAAACACCGACGTGACGCCGTACGACCGGCAGTGTTCGAGGAACGCGTCGCGCGACGCGTTGTCGGCGAGGAGTACCGGGAACAGGTGATAGGGCGAAACGTCGTGGCGGGTGACTTCGGTCGGCAGCTGCGCGCCGACCCGGGTCGCCCAGCTGGGCAGCTCCGTGGCGTACCGCAGCCATGCTTCTTTCCGGCGAGCCTGAATGACGTCGACGAACTCGAGCTGCGCGAGGACGATGGCCGCCAACGGGTCGGCGAGCAGGTAACTCGAACCGCGGTCGACCCAGGTGTATTTGTCGACTTGGCCGAGCATGAAACGGGTTCGGTCGGTACCCTTTTCGCGCACGATGAGGGCACGGTCCCACCATTCGTCCCGGTTGACGAGCAGGGCGCCGCCTTCGCCGCAGGTGACGTTCTTGGTTTCATGGAAGCTGAACGTCGCAAGGTCGCCGTGGGTGCCGAGCGGACGGCCACATGACGACGCGAACAACGCGTGCGCGCAGTCTTCGATCAGGATCAGTCCGTGCTCGTCGCAGAGCATACGGATTCGTGCCATGTCGCAACTGACGCCGCCGTAGTGCACGACCACGACGGCTTTGGTGCGCGGCGTGATCGCCTGCGCGATCGACTCCGGCGTGACGTTGAACCGAAAAGGGTCGATATCGGCGAACACCGGTGTCGCGCCGAACAGCAAGAATGCGTTCGCCGACGACACGAACGTGAACGACGGGACGATGACCTCGTCTCCGGGGCCGACGCCCGACAGCAGTGCCGACATCTCGAGGGCGCTGGTACACGACGGCGTCAGGAGTACCCGTTCCGAGTTGAGGTGCACGCCGAGCGCTTCGACGCAGCGGTGCGAAAACGGTCCGTCACCCGAGATGCGGTCACTGAAAAACGAGGCAGCGAGGTACTCAACTTGACGGGGGGCGCGGGTCGCCCGATTGAAGGGAAGGACAGCTTCGGACGTGAGCGACATCAGCTCACCCCTGATTCGCCTTGTAGAGCCGTTCAGTTTCGTCGACGTAATACTCGTCGAGACTGGTCGGCATCCGCACGTCGAATCCGAGAAGTCGGCGCAGCACCGGAGGCAGCGTCGCCACCCGGTCGGGCGGGACCATGCGAACGAAATCGAACGACTGCCGCATGTAGGCCCGGCAGTAATTGACGGTGACGGCATGGCGCGGTTCGGCCGTCCGGTTCACGCCACCCGAGTGCCACGTGCGAGCGTTGAACACGACCGCACTCCCGGCGCGAGGAAAGACCATCTCGGCGTCCCGTTCGAACTCGTCGAGGGTGGGCACGTCGGTACGTTCGAACGATTCGGGCAGGAACCGAGTCGCTCCGTTGTCTTCAGTGAAGTCGCTCAGCGCGACCATCACGCCAACATTCGTCGGATACGACGGAATGACCCTCGGGCTGTCGACGTGTACACGCATCGAAAAGTTCGTGCCGTTCGGCGGCATGCTCGAACTGACGCACGCGTACATGATGCACGTCGGTCCCAGGATTGCCTCGACCGTGGGCAGGATGTTCGGGTGGGTCACGACGGACGCGATCGCGTCGTCGCGGAGCACGCCGTTGAACGCCATCCAGTCGTCGTTGCGTCGCCGCGGGTCGGGATGGGCCAGATCTTCGGCGATGAGACGGTCGAGGGCTCCGACCAGGCGGCCAACCTCGTCGGGGGCGAGCACATCGGCGAGGATGCCAAAGCCTCGCCGGGCGACGTCGGACGCAGCCGTTGCCGGCGTCACGGCGTCCGGGCGATCAACGAGGCGCAGAGGGAGTCAACGCACCAGACATCGGAGCTCGGCTTCGGTGTCATGGAGGGTCAAATTACTCAAATCCGACGCAATCCACAAGGTCGACAGGACCGGTCCGAGACGTCCGTCCCGCGCGTTTCAGGAGTCGCCGAAGTAGACGAGTTTGTGGCCGCCGTTGCGGCGCTCAAGAATCACCGGGGCCGCGACTGCGGACGGATCGTCGGCTGGGTGCGCCAACCACCGGTGCTGATTGCGTTCTCCGACCCACACCGCGATCGTCCATTCGCCTTCGAAGCCGAGGCGGGCGTCGTCGAGGACGACATCGACGTGCGTCGCAAGCTCGGCGGCATGGCCCGACGGCTCTTCGACGATGCACGGCACGCCACTGCGTTGCACACCCTCGAGCGCCGCCGCCAACGACGGCTGGCCGTGCCCCCGCAGCACCAACGGTGTGACGACGTGCAGCGCGGCAGCCTGCCTGACTTGCACCTCGACGACATCGTCGCCATCCGTGTGCTCGATGAGCAGCTGCATCCTGCGGACCCCCCGCTATACCCGATCTTCAGCATCGCAGCTCGCGGTGCGAAAGTGCAACCGGCAATTCCGATACGGGCCATTTGACAACCCTTGTCTAGGTCACCAAAATGAGCCGGTCACTGAGCGGGGTAGTCACCTGAGCCAGTCGTCACGCCGCAAGGATGCGTGTGCGAGGCGCAGGCGACGTTGGTCGGGGTGGCGCGGGGGGGATCTCATGCCCGAGATGGAGCTAGAGGCTGATCCGGGGAGCCTGGGGGAACGAGGCGCACTCGAGCTGATGCACGGCGTGCTGCGCGCCTTGGCGTCGGCCGCGACGCTCGACGACATGCTCCACGTGATCGTCGGCCACGGAGCCCAAGTGTTCCAACCGGTTGGAGCGGTCATCGGTCGCCAATCCGGTGGCGCGGTGCTGAACGTCGCCCGTTGGGGCGCGTCGCTGGATCTGGGGGAGTCGCCCCTCGAACGGCCGCGGCTCGGACGAGACCCGTGGAACGACGCGATGGGTTTGTGCGAAGCGATCTGGGTGCCGTCGATCGAGGAGCGAAAGGCGCGCTATCCGGCGCTGCGTGTCGGCGACGACGTCGAAACCCTCGCGGTGCTGCCGCTCGTCGCGCAAGGTCGCGCGTTCGGGGTCTTCGGGCTCGCGTTCGCGATGCCCTATCGATTCGAGGAAATGCAACGGGCGTTCCTGATCGCGCTCGCGGACCTATGCACGCTGTGTCTGTTGAGCTCCGAACGGGCCGACGCGGACGCGATCCGCGAAGCCGAACGTGCCTCGGCGAACGGTCTGCACGCGATGAGCGGAACCTACGGGGTCGCACGGCTGACGAACGGGTCGTCCGAGAACGGCAACGGGTCTGCCGTCATCGACCTGCGCACGGTGTCGGGGCGTGATGTCAAGCTCACTGCCCGCGAGCAAGAGATCGCGATTGCCCTCACGCAGGGCCTGCGTTCCTCGGCTGTGGCTCGGGACCTCGGAATTAGCATCTATACGGTGCGGAAGCACATCAGCTCGATACTTCGAAAGTACGATGTGACGTCCCAGTGCGAACTGATCGCACGGATTTACGGGCAGTCACCGGCGCCGGGCGCTGATCTCGAGCCGAGCGCTCGAGCCGGCGCTTGACGAACGCTTGACGCTGACATCGAACGGACGCGGTCAGCGTCTTCGGGCGAAGCACAACAAAGACATTCGGAAGGGACACAGGACTCATGGGCGTAGGTCACGGTACGGGCGCAGACAGGAAGCGGTTCCGATCGAACGCAATCCACGGCATCGGGATCGGCGTGTTAGCCGTCGCGTTAGCAGTGGTGTTGGCTGCCTGTTCGAGCAGCGGACCGTCAGTGGGAAGCGGCGTCACGTTGCAAAAAGCGCTGGCCGACTATGACGCCGGCAATGTCACGCTCGCAACAGCCGAATTCCAAGAGCTCACCAAGACAACTCCGACCGACTTCTACCCGTGGTACGACCTCGGCGTGATCAACCAAGGTGGCGGCCACGTCTCCTCCGCCATCACCGACTACGACAACGCGCTCAACATCGATCCCACGTTCGAGTCCGCGCTGTACAACCTCGGCGTGGTGCGCTTCCAGCAGGCCAACTTTCCCGATGCGATCACCGAGTTGACCAAGGCCGTCGCGGCGAACCCGAAAGACGGCAATGCGCACTGGAACCTCGGTCTGGCGCTGATCCGCATGGACACGAAGAAAGACAACGCCCTGGCGACGAAGCAGCTGAACGCCGCGTTGAAGATCAACCCGGCGCTCATCAAGACCCTCGGGTTGCCGTCCAGGACCTCGAAGACCCACGCGCCGCCGGCCGGCGGTACCGGCCCGAAAGGCTCCGGGGGCAGCGGATCCACCGCGACGACGACCAAAACAACCGCGAAGACGACCACGTCGAAGGCGCCGTGATCCTCTTGCCGATCAGCGTGCACACGGACTGTGCGGGCGGGGAGCGGCACACTCCCTCGCCCGGACGGCGCGTGTCCGCACGTCCACGCTGAGGCGGTCGTCATGGTCGACCTCATCGACGCCGTCGAGGCCGACACAGAGATCGCGACGCCCGCGCCGAACCGTCTGACGCGGATCAGGCGGAGCCGCCCACCGCTGTTCAGGCCGCGGGAGTGGAAACCACGAGAGTGGGGAGCGTACGCGCCGCTGCTGCTCGTCGCGTTCGCGGTCGGTTTCGGTCTGTGGTTGCTGCGCGCCGAGCTGCTCGCGGTCCCGTTCCCGAACGATGCGTCGACGCACGCGTCGTTTATCCGCTTCGCCGAGCAGCGGATCCGAGCCGGGCACAGCCCGTTCGACGCGTGGTATCCGTACCTCGGGCTCGGCTCACCCCAATTCCTGCAATACCAGGCGTTGTCGCACATCATGACCGCGGTGTTGAGCATCGTCTTGGGCGACTCGGTCTTCCGCTGGACGAACTACCTGCTGGTCTGTACCTGGCCGATCAGCGTCTACATCGGGGCCCGCCTGCTGGGCTTCGACCGTTGGCAGGCCGGCGCCTCCGCCCTGTTCTCGCCGATGTTGGTCAACGTGGTCGGCTACGGCTTCGAGTGGGCCAGCTTCTTGTGGCTCGGCAGCGGCATGTGGTCAATGTTGTGGGCGTTGTGGCTGATGCCGATCGCGCTCGGTTTGGGGTGGCGAGCAATCGCCAAAGGCGAACGGTACGCGCTCGCCGCGTTCGTTATCGGGCTGACGTGCGCGTTTCACTTCATCACCGGATACCTGGTGCTCCTGGCGCTCGGGGTGTTCGTACTGGTGCGTCCACCCGAGGCGCTGAAGCGTCTCGGACGGAGCGCGCTGGTCGGGGTCGGCGGCCTGCTGATCTTCGCGTTCATCTTCATTCCGACGCTCGGCGGCCTCAAGTACGTCAGCGTCAACAACTTCCAGGTCGGCACGTTCTGGCAGAACTCCTACGGACCAGGCAAGGTCCTCAGCTGGCTGTTCCACGGCCGGCTGTTCGACTCCGGGCGACATCCGGTCGTGAGCATCTTCGTGGCGGTCGGGGCGCTCGTGTGCCTCTGGCGGGCACGCCGCGACGAAACCGCACGTGTGCCACTCGGGCTGATGGTGCTCAGCCTGCTCATGTACTCCGGGCGCAGCGTCGTCGGGTTCGTCCTCAACCGCTTGCCCGGAGGTTCGGACCTTCTCCTTCACCGCTACATCATCGGCGTGCACTACGCGGGAATGTTGCTCGCCGGCCTCGGAGCCGTCTGGGCGTTCCGCACGGTTGTGGCCGCGACACGATTCGTGCTCAGGATTCCGGGCCGGACCCTGTTCGCGGCGACGATCGCCTGTGCGCTCGCCGTCGTGGCGATGTGGCCGGTGCTCGTCAACCGCGACCATTACGCCAACGCCGACACGGAGTTCATCAAAGGTCAACAAGCCGCGGACCAAGACACCGGCATCTTCGTCAACGCGCTCCTCGACGAAGCCGGACAACGCGGCGGCGGACGCGTCTACGCCGGCCTGCCGAACAACTGGGGCGGCCTCACCAAGGTCGACCAGGTCGACGTGCTCTACATGCCGTTGCAACAGGACGTGGACTCGCTCGGATTCACCCTCCGTACCGACTCGCTGAGCGAGGACATCGAGGCCTACTTCGACGAAAACAATCCCGTGCAGTACGACCTCTTCGACGTGAAGTACGTGCTGGACCCTCCGGGACGGCAACCTGCGGTTCCGGCCAGCCTCATCGGCCAAGACGGCGGCTACTCACTCTGGCAAGTGCACAATGTCAGCGGATACCTCGAAGTGGTCGACACCATCGCTCCGGTCCTCGCGAACCGCGGCGACATGGCCGCGGTGTTCACCCAACCGGGCGGCGGATATCTCGAATCGCCGGAACTCACCGAGCTCCGTCACCCCCTCGTCGCGTTCGACGGACAGAAGACGCCGCCACCGTCGTCGAGCGACGCAGCGCCCTACGTCGGGCCGCCCGGCAAAGTCGACACGCAAAGCGATTCCCTCGACAACGGACGGTTCGCGGGCAAGGTGACCGCGACGAGAGCTTCGTGGGTGATGCTGAAAGAGTCGTACGCGCCGCACTGGCGGGCGACGGTCGACGGAAAGCCGGTCAAGACGGCGATGCTCGCACCAAGCTTCGTCGGCGTGCCGATCCCGGCCGGCACCCACGAAGTGGTGTTCCAGTACCACTCGGACACGGGATACCCCGAGTATTTCGCGATCGGTCTGCTCACCCTGTTCGGCCTGGCGTTCGGACCAACGGTGTGGCGCCGGTACCGACGCCGGCACACCCACGAGCCGGCCTCGCCGCCCGCCCCCGTCTGAGCCGCCCCGAAGCCGCAGCGACGATCCGAACCGCGGGCGGTCGGTGCACGCCCAGCAGACCGAGTTCCTGCATCGGTGGTGAGTCGCACGAACCGGTGACGCCGTACCGCGTCGGCGGCAGGGTCAGAGTGGTGCTGACGTCGCCGGTGGCCACCGCGCCGGCGACGGCCGCCAAAGTCGGGTCCGAACAGATCGTGAGGCATGACCCCGGGCCCGACAACGCGCCGGGAACGACCCGCTGACAGCCCACACGACATCCGGCGAGCGCACGAACCGACCGATCTCCGGAGGACGAACGAGGGGTCCGCCGAGCTGGTCGCGGGCGCTCGACCCGCGATCGACGACCGTCACATCCTTCGTGTCGAGCTCGAGTTCAAGGCCCGGCGAGCCCGTGGTCCGGTTGCATGTCGTCCGGGGACGGCGGGTCGGGACCGATCGAAGGTGCGGCGATCTCTGCGACCGGTGGGGCTCAGCGTGCCGAGACAGCAAACGCCAACCCGACCGACACGACCGCGACGAATGCGGCGCCGACGTAGCCGAGGAACGGCATCTCGGCCTTGCGGGCCTGCATCATCAGCTCGGCCATGATCGCCCCCGCGATCAGGCCGCCGATGTGACCGCCGATCGAGATGTTCGGTTCGAACAGGTCGAACCCGAGGTTCAACACGAGCAGCGGCCCAAAGCCGGTATCCCAGAACCGCACACCTCGTCGATGCATGACGAGCGTCGCGGCCGCCGCCACACCGAAGATGCCGCCGCTGGCACCACCGTTGAGGCCGTGGGGGGTGGCAATGAGGGCGCCTGCGCCTCCGGCGAGCACCGACACGACGTACAGGGTCGTGAAACGAACCGGCCCCGTGCCCGGCTCGAAGACCTTGCCGACCAGGTAGAGCACCAACATGTTGAAGCCGATATGGACCAGCCCGAAGTGCACGACCGAATACGTGAACAGCCGCCACCACTGGCCGCTATGCAGCGCCGAACCGGTCAGTCCGAGATCGAAGGACGTTCGTCCATCGCCGCTGACCGTATGGTCGCGCAGCGAGATCACCACGAACGCGAGGACGTTCACGGCGATGATGACCTTCGTCGCGATCAGGGGGTCACGTTCGATTGTCTGTCGGATACGGACGCCGCGCTTCGGTGCGGCCTCACGAATGCACTCAAAACACTGGGAGCCGACCGCAGCCTGGGTCAGGCAGTCGGGGCACGCCGGACGTCCGCAACGTGTGCACGCACGGCCGGTTTCGCGGTCCTGATGGTGGAAACAGGTGGCCATCGCGGCCCCAACCGTAGTTGTCGAACGGGAGCGCGACTGATCGCAGGGCGGCGTTCGAGCCAGCCGACCCGGTCGGGGGCGGCGGAAGGGCTGTCCGGCCGTCAGTGCCCAACTACCGTGCGTCGCGTGGCGGACCCGGGTACCACGCATGAGATCCCAGGCCTCGAAGTTCCCGGACTCGTGCGGCGCACCGGCCCCGACGGCCTCTCACTCGCGGAGGTTGCTGACCGGCAGCGCCAAGGGCTCATCAACCGCACCGACGAACGCACGAGTCGTTCGTTCGTCGAGATCGCACGCGCGAATGTCCTGACCCGCTTCAACGCGATCCTCGCGACGATGTTCGTGCTCATTTTGCTGTTCGGCGCGCCGCAGGACGGACTGTTCGGATTCGTCCTCGTAGCCAACGCGTTGCTCGGAATCGGCCAGGAGTGGCGAGCCAAGCAGACGCTCGACCGTCTCGCAGTCCTTTCGGCACCGCATGCCCGTGTCGTGCGCGCCGGCGCCGGAAGTGAGATCCCGGTGACCGACGTCGTGCTCGACGACCTGCTCGAGCTCCGGCCCGGCGATCAGCTCGTCGCTGACGGCATCGTGCGCGACTCATCCGGACTCGAAGTGGATGAGGCGCTGCTGACCGGCGAATCCGAGCCTCTGAGCAAAGCTGCCGAAGCCGAAGTGCTGTCGGGCAGCATCGTCGTTGCCGGCTCAGGTCGGTTTCAGGCGACGCGAGTCGGACCCGACGCGTACGCGGCGCGGCTCGCGACCGAAGCCCGACGCTTCACCCTTGTCCGCTCCGAACTCGTCGACGGGACCAATCGAATCTTGCAGCTTGTCCAGTGGGCGATCGTCCCGACCGCGATCCTGCTCGCGTTCAGCCAGTTCAAAGCGTTTCATTCGGGACGACGCGCGGTCGCGGGAGTCATCGCCGGTGTCGTCGCGATGATTCCTGAAGGGCTTGTCCTGCTGACCAGTCTCGCGTTCGCGGTGGCGGCGGTGTCGCTCGCTCGCAAACGAGTCCTGGTGCAGGAGCTCCCCGCGGTCGAAGGTTTGGCACGCGTCGACATGGTCGTGTTGGACAAGACGGGGACCATCACCGAAGGGGTCATGCGGTTCGACACGCTCGAAGCGATCGGTGAACACGACAACGTCACCGACGCGCTCGGCGCGCTCGCGTCCGACGAAGGTCGCAACGCGACAATGCAGGCGCTGTGCGAGGCGTTCCCGACGCCGACCGGATGGACCCGTACCGCATCGGTGTCGTTCTCGTCGGACCGGAAGTGGAGCGCGGCCACGTTCGGGCCGCGCGGGACGTGGGTCCTCGGCGCCCCCGAGATGATCTGGATCGACCGGCCGGCGGACGATCCGATCCGGACCCGGTACGAACGGCTCGCCGCCGACGGCCGCCGCGTGGTGCTGCTCGCCCGTTCCGACACCGCGCTCGCCGGCGAGACGTTGCCCGGCCCGCTGCACGCGGCCGCGTTCGTGCTGTTCGACGAACAGATCCGCGTCGACGTCGCCGACACGATCCGCTATTTCGCAGCCCAGGGGGTGTCGTGCAAAGTCGTGTCGGGTGACAGTCCAGGGACGGTCGGCGCCGTCGCCGCGCAGGTCGGTATCGGCACGACCGAACGTCCCATCGACGGACGGGAGCTCCCAGACCAACTCGACGAACTTGGAGCGGTACTCGAGCGTAGCTCGGTGATCGGTCGCGTGACCCCACATCAGAAACGGGCGATTGTCAACGCACTCCAACAGCGCGGGCATGTTGTCGCCATGACCGGCGACGGCGTCAACGACGCACTCGCCTTGAAAGAAGCCGACATCGGGATCGCGATGGGTTCCGGCGCGCCCGCGACCCGGGCCGTCGCGCAGGTCGTGTTGCTCGACGGTCAGTTCACCGCGCTGCCCAGCGTGCTCGCCGAAGGTCGACGCGTCGCCGCCAACGTCGAACGGGTCGCGAATCTTTTCGTCACCAAAACGGTGTACGCGATGCTGCTCGGGATCGCGGTCGGCGTCACCCGCTGGCCGTACCCGTTCTTACCTCGCCATCTCACGATCATCGACAGCCTCACAATCGGAATCCCCGCGTTCTTCCTTGCGCTCGGCCCGAGCTCCCGCCGTTACACGTCGGGATACGTGGGCCGAGTGCTGCGCTTTTCGGGGAGGACGGGACTTGTCGCCGCGACCGCAACGTTCGTCGTGTACGCGGTGGCGCGTCAGGTCGACGGCGTGTCGGTCGACGAGGCGCGCACCGCGGCGACCATCGTGTTGGTCGTGGTCGGCCTGTGGGTCCTTTCGCTGCTGGCACGACCATTCACTCCGTCTCGTGCCCTGCTCCTGGGTGCGATGGCAGCCGCCTTCGTGGTCACCATGATCATCCCGGACGTCCGAAGCTTTTTCGCGCTGGCGGTTCCGCCCGCAGGGGTCGGGCTGGTCATCGCGCTTACGGTCGGCGGGGCAGGGGCCGCGTTGGAGTTGGTCGGGCTCAGGATCCGCAGGTGAGCGAGTCACCGTCGGGCCGGGCCACCGGTGTCGGTGACGTTCCCCCGTCGTATGGCGGTGGTGGGCCGGCACTCGTCGGCCGCGCGAACTCGGTGGTCGCCCAGATCGAGCCGTCGGGTGCGCAGTACACGCCGATCCCAGCTTCTTGATATCCGGGCGAAAGGATGTTGTCGCGATGGCCTTGTGAGTGCATCCACGCGACGTGAAGCGCACCGGCGGAGACGCCTGCGCTGCCCATCGCGATGTTCTCACCGACATAGTCGAACGGTCCGAGCAGCTGCGCGATGTTGCTGTGATGCAGGTCCGTGGTACTCATCGTCTTGCTCCACGCCTCCGCATAGTTCGCCAGAGTCGGGTTCCAGCTGAGCGGAGCCAGGCCGCGTGCGCCACGTTCGTCGTTCAACCGGCCGAACAGGTCAGCTGCCGCGGCACCGAGCTTTGTCGCGGTGTTCGGCTGACATTTCGGTCCGTTCGACGCGGGCGACAGCGCATAGGCCTGTGCGTTGGCGAAAGCGATCCAGTAGCCGCGTGCTTTTGAGGCAGTTGCGATCGCAACGGCGGGAGCGCCGGTGCACGCGTTCGCGGCCGACCCGTAGTTCGACGCCGATCCGAAGTTGAAGACCCGCCCGCTCGCCGACAGCAACAGGTAGCCGCTTGCGTTGGAAGCTGCCGCCATGCCGACGATCGGTTCGGTCAAATGCGCCGCGCCGGCCGAACCTTCGAAGCGTGCATCGCCGAAACTGAAGACGCCGCCGTCACGGCCGACGAACCAGTATCCGCGACCAGTCGGCGTTGATGCTCCACCAACGATCGGCTGGTTCAAGCGCAGCGCCCCGGTCGAACCGTAAAAATGTGCGTCGCCGAAACTGAAGACGCCGCCATCCTGGGCGATCAACCAGTAGCCGCGGCCCGTTGGTGTCGCCGCCATCGCGACGATCGGCTGGTTGAGATGCTGGCCGCCCGTCGAGCCGTAGAAGTGTGCGTCGCCGTATGCGAAGACACCGCCGTCGCGGGCGACAAACCAATAGCCGTGGCCGCTCGGAGTGGCGGCCATACCGACGATCGGTTCGCGCAGGCGGAGCGCGCCGGCCGAGCCGTAGAACGCCGCGTCGCCAGACGTGAACACCCCGCCGTCGGCCGCGACACGCCACGCGCCCTTCCCGGTCGGTGTTGCAGCCATGCCCACGATCGGTGCGTTCAGCGACAACGCACTCATCGGGGCGGACGGAAGAGACGCTTCGTCCACTTGCGTGTCCGCGGCGTGTGCGCCAGCCCGCTGTGGCGCGGCGGGACGCGTCGTCGTCGGGTGGGCGCCGGGCCGGTGCGCGTGCTGCGAGGTCGCGCCGGCCAGGTTCTGCGTCGTCACGAACGCCGTCGCCGTGACCACCAGGATCGCCGCATATGCGACCCCTCTGGACGCGTTGCGCCTTGGTCCCACGAGCTCTGTCCCCTCAGTTGCCGGCATTCGGCCTGATCTCAAGGATCGGCACGATGCAGGTCCGGGTTAAGGACAGCAGCTCGCTTGCGGCGCGTTTGCGCAGGTCAGCGCATATTTCCGCCTCGAGTTGGGGGACGTTGGAACGTCGTGGTGACGTCGCCGCCGTTGGCCTGAAACCGCTTCGAAGTCCCGCTCGGCGATTCAGCGCGGCCGTGCGGATCTCGTGGTTTGCGCGTCGGAGTCCCGCTGGCCGCGCTCACGTCGACGGGAGCCCGGCTGGTCGGCCGCGCGCTCGAACCCGGGACCCGCTGCGGCCGTCGGTGCGGGTGGACGCCGGCGGCAACCACCATCCTCGATGCTGCAGGGCCACGCAGTCGCTGCCGCCCACGCACGTTGGTGACGGTGACGTCGGGCCGGAGCGTCGATCGTGCCCCGAACACACCTCGCCGTCTGACGGCGCGCCGGCACAGGTCGACGATGGCTCGCGCCCGTGGCCCGGCCCGGGCTCGAGCGCGCCGCCCAGCGACGAGCGGCGACGCCAGAACCTGAGCGGCATTCGATCGCAAGTATTGCGAGAGGAGCGCCGTGACGCGATCGGAAACGGCCGAGACCCGGTCTTCATGCCGAGGACACGACCTCCGACCCGGTGAACTACCGCTGCACGGAAAGGCCGACAGAGTCCGGGATCTGGCCACGGGCGCTGCGTGGAGTTCTTTCTCCATGAGCGCGCGCTCAGGGACGCCCTCGGCATTCTCAGTTCGCATGCGTTGCGGCGTGCAGTTGTGAATCCGTGGCGTTCGTCCAGTTGGATCGCAGATTGGTTGGCCGCACTCGCGATCACGGAACTGCGCGGCGCGCCGAGCCGTCGAGCTTCGCGTTCGGCCCAGTCGAGGAGTTGTGACCCGACCCCCGCCCGCGCGCGAAGCCGATTCGACGGCGAGCTGTCGCGACCTGGAACGAGTTCCGGCGATCGGCGTGTCGACTCATCGGCGCGACAACAAGCCAGGCAACCGGCCCAGAACACCAATCGAAACGAACAGCCAAACCGAGAGGTCAGAACGTCTATGCGGGTGTGACGCCCGTGTCCTCACTCGTCGTTTCGGAGACCGAACTCTCGTCGGAACTCAGCGCGAGTGCAGTGACTGTCTACGGGTTCGGGATTGGATTCGATCGGAGTAGTCCCTTCTACCAGACAGGGGCCTCGACGCCTCCCATCAAGGGCATTGCCTCGACATCGAGTTCGGCGTTGACGATCGCAACAATGCCGTCGACATGATTCGCTGCCTTGGACTTGAACGACACCGCCACCTTCGCCCTTCGACGTTCTGTGCCGGCGCGCCACGACCCGCACCAAAGTCAAAACGTGCAGGAACTGACCGATGACACGAAAAGTCCGAGGAACCGCTCCGTCGACCACCATCGGAAAAGCACGCGACGTACATCGGGATAGACGCCGGTTCCTTCGACCTGAACACAGCGGCGTCGGGCAGCGCGACGTGGCTGTCGTCGCGTTCTTGCAGTACCCCGGTTGAGTTGATGGGCACGAGACGGGCATACGCTCGAGCTTCGAACCACGTCGTGGTTCGTGCGCCACAGGACGGGCGTATGCGCCGAAGCTGCGACGGAGCGACAGAGCATGACGACGGAGTGCTTTTAGCGCCTCGCCGGCCGCCATCCGCAGCGCAACGAGCGAGGTGCGCGCACCGCCGGGTTCCCCGCGGAGCCCTTTCAGTTCGCTTTCATCGGCGGGTCGAAGTGGGTGTTCAACTCTTGAATGGCCGATCGCTCGGAGCTGAACAAGCTACGTATTCGGGACAATAATGCCTAACCGATCGGGAGTTCATGTTTCAATCGAGTTCGTAACCGAACACCGAATGAACCACCACGACGTTGCACCTTGCGGGCTCCTACCAGAAACCGTTATCAGGGGGTACTACAGGAGAGGTCGCAACGCGTGCGGCTCGACACGGCACGCCATCGGGGGTTCGGCATATGCGTCGCAGGTTCGGTCGGTTCGCGGCGCTGTTCGTCAGTGTCATGGTCGTCGGCGCAACCGCAAGTGTCGTGTTGGCGGCTCCGGCGTCCGCGACCCCTGGCTGCGGGTCGAACTGCTATGTCGCCCCCGGCGGTAACGACGGCAATAGCGGCACCGTCGGATCGCCCTGGGCGACCGTGCAATTTGCGGTGAACAACGTCAGTGCCGGCGGCACCGTGAACCTGGCGGCCGGGACCTACACCGAACAGGTCGTCATCAGCCAGCCGGTCACCCTTGTCGGTGCCGGGCAAGCGTCTACCACGATCCAAGGCCCGGCGGTCATGGTGAACTCGTCGTGCATCCCGCTGACAAGCGGTCAGCCGACGCGAGCGGTCGTGACGGTCTGCGGCTCTGCGGGGAGCACCGTCGTCATGAGCGGCGTCACGATCTCGGGCGGTGTCGGCGGCGAAGACGCAGACAGCAGTTGCAACCCGTTGATCGACGGAGTGTGGATCTCGAGCGGTGAGACGCTGAACCTTTCGCAGAGCACCGTGACAAACGTCTACAACACACTCGCCGCCGATTGGGGATGCCAGCAGGGTATTGGGATCCGCGCCGGCTCGAATGCGCTCGGCCTGGTCGGGAACCTGATCGCGAACCAGGTCACGGTGCAGGACTACCAAAAGGGTGGGATCGTCATCGACGGTCCCGGCTCGTCCGGAACGATCACTGACAGCACCGTCTCGGGCGACCCTGCGATCACACCGTTCATCGCGATGAACGGCATCGAGATCGGCCGCGGCGCGTCCGCTTCGATCACTGGCACGACGGTCAGCGGGAATGTCTGCCGGCTCGCGCCGGTCTGCGGTCCGAACCCGGTGACGCAAACCCAGTCCGCCGGCATTCTGTTGTTCGACAATGTCGGACAGCCGGCACCGACCGTGTCAGTCACGAACAACATCGTGACCGGCAACGACATAGGCGTCTACAGCGGCCAGTTGAGCGGAACGACACTGATTTCGGGAAACTCCATCAGTTCCAGCGATGAAGGCGTGCTTCTCGACGAGGGCAGCGCGACGGTCACGAACAACACGATCGAAAACAACACCGTCGACGGTGTGTTTGCGAGCCAGGGCGACGAGGAACTGGCGAACACAACCGCGACGTTGACCTACAACACGATCAGCGACAACCCGATTGGCATCGAAGCCACCGACGTCTGCCCAGGACCCCACTGTGCGAGCGCCAACCCCGACCCGTTCACCGTTGACCTCGCCGCGCACAACAACGCGATCGATAACAACCCGACGTTGGGTGTCAGCAATGACACACCGACTGCATTCACCGTGGACGCCACGTGCAACTGGTGGGGTGCGGCAAGCGGTCCAGGGCCAGTCGGTCCCGGCACCGGAGACGGCGTCTCGACCGCCGTCACTTTTGCGAACTGGCTCGTCACGTCCAACCTCAGCGGCCCGTGTTCAGGGGTTCCGGCCGCGCCGACGATCACCCTGGTGTATGACGGGCCGGCACCGTATTCGGGGAACTCGGAAGAGGTGGCGTTCACGTTGGCGGCCTCAGGTGGGTCGGCGACGAGTGAGACGGTGACGTGTGTGTCGCTCGCCGGTGGTCCGGCCGGAATCGCGACCGGGACGGGTAGCCCGATCTTCGTTGGTGGGCCGGCTGTCGGTCCGTATCAGTGCACGGTGACGGCCACGAACGCGTACGGGACAAGTCCGCCATCCGCTCCGTACATCGTGTTGTTGGGTGGGACCGGAGACTGTCCGACGATTCCGACTGCGCCGACCTTGTTGTCGACCGGGCCGGGGAACAGTTCGGCGACGGTCAGTTGGGCACCGTCGACAGGTTGTGTCGCCGGGTATGTCGTCACGCCCTATATCGGCGGGGTCGCGCAGAGGTCGGTCCTGATCCCGGGGCCGGGAACGACCACCGTGATGTACAGCCTGACGAACGGTGCGGCCTATACGTTCACGGTCGCGGCCGAGAACGGTCAGGCGTTGAGTCCGCTCTCGACGATGTCGGGGCCGATCACGGCCGGCGCGCCCGCCGTTGTGACCGGCCTGCGCGTCACACGGGTCGGCAAAAGCGCACTCAAGGTCAAATTCGGCGTGCCCGCGAACAACGGCGCGCCGATCATGCGCTATACCGCGACCTGTACCTCGACGAACGGAGGCGCACCGAACGGCAAGACTGCCAAGGCCGGCCCGCTTACCGTCACCGGCCTCAGTGCAGGCAAGACCTACACCTGCACTGTGAAGGCGACCAACGCACGCGGGACGGGACCCACCTCCCACACATCCGCGACCATCAAAGCCTGAGCAGCGCCCGTCGCGACCCGTCGCGTTTCCCAAGGCCGGCGGGCCGTGACGTTCTGCGGGCGCGGACGCCGTCGTACGCTCGCGACGGCGCTGGGCCGAATCGGTCGCGGCGCTCCAAGAGGATGACGTCCTGGTCGGCAATGCCACCTTGAAGCCGGTCGATCTTTCCCGTTACTATCGCCTCGAGCCGTCAGCGTGGGGGGCCACTGTGAGACGCGTTGGGGGATTCTTCGCTCGTAGACGGGCAATGCAAGCGGGACTCGCGGCTGGTGTCGTGGGCGCGGTCGTGATCGGCCTCGCGGCCCCCGCATGGCCGTGCTTCGCGATCGTCTCAGGAACGACGGGCTGCTCCGGCGGATCTCACGTGGTCAATTGGTCGGTCACCAACGGTCCCGCGGGCGGAACGATGACCATCGAGCACATCCTCGCCCAAGCCAACCTCACCAGCGACGTCTACGCAATTACCGGGACCGCCTCGACCGTTCCCCAGAGTGGTGCCACCACCGGTCAGTCGACCGTGGCTGGCTGGGAAAGCGGTCAGCTGACCTTGAACATGTTGGTCGAATGGCCGCAAGACAACTTCCAGACGCTGGCCAATGGGTCTGTCGACCTCGGCGCGGTTTGCCCAGGATCGCCGCCGCCGCCGACCCC
>Ga0182024_10008745_pt1 | contig 21205 bp, 20 predicted proteins | sample P32metaG_FD_120480 | JGI IMG/M metagenome (GOLD analysis project Ga0182024, IMG submission 120480) | Permafrost microbial communities from Stordalen Mire, Sweden - P3-2 metaG (Illumina Assembly) | ecosystem: Environmental > Terrestrial > Soil > Wetlands > Permafrost | place: Sweden: Stordalen...
AATGGTTGCTGTGGCGCGCCCTGCGGATACGCAGCTCCGGGCCATGGTTGTGGTGGTGCTGTGCCTTGCGGCGGGCCCTGCGGATACGCAGCTCCGGGCCATGGTTGTGGTGGTGCTATGCCTTGCGGAGCGCCCTGTGGATACGCAGCTCCGGGCCACGGTTGTGGTGGTGCTGTGCCTTGCGGCGGGCCTTGCGAATACGTAGCCCCGGGCCATGGTTGCTGCGGTGCCGTGCCTTGCGGCGCACCCTGCGGATACTCAGCTCCGGGCCATGGTTGCTGTGGCGCTGTCCCTTGGGGCGCACCCTGCGGATACGCAGCTCCTGGCCATGGTTGCGGGGGTGCTGTGCCTTGCGGCCCGCCCTGCGGATACGCGGCTCCGGGCCATGGTTGTTGCGGTGCTGTGGCTTGGGGAGCGCCCTGCGGATACGCCGCTCCGGGCCATGGTTGTTGCGGTGCTGTGGCTTGGGGAGCGCCTTGCGGATACGCCGCTCCGGGCCACGGTTGCGGCGGCGCTGTGCCCTGGGGAGCGCCCTGCGGATACGCAGCTCCGGGCCACGGTTGCGGCGGTGCTGTGCCTTGCGGCCCGCGCTGCGGATACGCTGAACCGGGCAATGGTTGCTGCGACTTCTCCGTGCCAGCTGGCTCAGACTGTGCTTGAGCACAAACTGGTGCTTCAAGGACTAAAATCGACAGGCAGAGAAAGAATAGTCGTTTCATAGATACATCTTATTGCATCTTTAACAGGCAGCCAAATGCTTCTTCCTTCAATTCGCTGTTGCGGATGATGCCACCGCATGCAGTGAGCAACGCTGAGTGACACCACAGATCAAACCGGTCAATTGCCAGTTGTTAAATCGAAAGCTAAGGAGGGTCCATCAATTTGGCACGAATCGGCATAGCGACTCCAGAGATGTTCAACTTGTTTAGCTCCTCCAGCGTTGTTCCCTGGCCGGTGCCATCAGAACTTGCATGGGGCTCCAGGTGGTAGCGCCCAGCGAATAGCATTACTTTGGCGCTGGGCGGACCTGCTGGACTGCTGCCTCAGCATAGGAACGAACGTCTGTCTGAGAATGAGCATTCGGGAATGCCATTATTCCTCCCAGTCATACCAGCCTTGGGGCGGCTGGGCTATATTGATTGAAAGCTTACACGCTCACTGTGGCAGACCCGTGGCAGCTTCCATTTGTGGCATTTTTCCCGTCTCGACAAAGGAGACGGCTGTTCATTCTGGGCGATGAGCAAAAAAAAGGTTGTTCTGATATGCTCGCATCGTCGCGTCAGAGGCTGTTATCACTTTAAAGATATAGAAAATCGCAAAAGCTATCTCTTTTAGGGGCTGTTATCACTTTAAAGATATAGAAAATCGCAAAAGTTATCCACATCAAAAAAAGAGTAATCAGGAGACACTCGCAAAATGACATGGCTTATCAACGGTGGCTGCGGCTTTGTCGGTTCCAATCTTGCGGACGCTTTGCTCTGCGCAGGCGAGGAAGTCACCATAGTCGATAATCTGTCACGCGCTGGCTCGGCAGAAAATCTGCGCTGGCTCAGGTCTGGCTACAAATCAGAATTTGAATTCCAAGACATGGATACTCGTGATAAAGACAGACTTGCCGCAGTCATCAAGTCACTCCAGCCCAGCGTTGTGGCGCATCTTGCCGGGCAGGTGTCGATGGTCGCCAGTTTGGAAAATCCGCGCAACGATTTTGAGATCAATGCCATCGGCACTTACAATGCACTAGATGCGGTGCGCGCCCACTCGCCTGGATCGATATTCCTATTCTCATCGACCAATAAAGTTTATGGTGGATTGGAATATCTCAAGCATGAGGAAACAGAAACACGCTATATTCTGCCCGACTATCCAAATGGACTGGACGAAAAGCTTCAGCTCGACGGGCAATCACCTTACGGTTGCTCAAAGTTGGCAGCCGATCAGTATGTCAGGGATTACCACCGCACCTACGACATCAAGACAGTTGTCTTCAGGCACTCGTCGATGTATGGAAGCAGGCAGTTCGCCACTTTCGATCAGGGCTGGGTCGGTTGGTTTTGCCAGATGGCGAAGAGCATGAGCGATCCATCAGCAGAAGCGTTCACCATATCTGGTGACGGCAAGCAAGTGCGCGATCTGCTGCACGCTACCGACTTGATTGAAGTCTATCGGCTTGCTGTGCGCAATATCGATAAAGCGGCGGGACAGATTTATAACATCGGTGGTGGCATGAGCAACAGCCTATCCTTATTGGAGTTGTTTTCGCAGCTGGAAGAATTGACAGGACACCCCGTGCGCTACACCAAACTGCCCGCGCGCTTCGGCGACCAGAAAGTCTTTGTGGCCGACAATTCAAAAGCGGCGCGAGAAATTGGATGGAGTCCCAAACAAGATAAGGTGGAAGGCCTAAAGCAGATGCTTAAGTGGACAGATACGCTGTAGGGAGAGCGGCGGGCGGAACGCGAAGGATTTCGACGCATACCAGAGTTAACAGTCATTTCGCGCTGATAGCTGAAAACGATTGTGTCACATGATTGTGTGACTGCAGTCATCTGCAAATAATGGTCGTTTTATGACTGCAGTCATCGAGTAACTGTTGACTGATGGCACCTAGTGATGTTTTGGTGCCGGCAGTACTATCTAAGTGGGAATGCAAAAGCAGTTTCCAATTCGCAATTTGTAATTCGCTATTTGTAATTCCATCACCCTTTGGCACTATACGCGGCTCCTGCATGCATTCATGGGCGGTTGTGCTGTGCCGTGGACAATCACTGGAGAAATGAACAACCATGAAAATCAGCAAAATCACATCCATCTGTACCTCTCTTCTTCTCGGGCTGGCGTCTTCGTTTTCGAGCGCGCTTGCCCAAAGCGCTCCGGTTCCGTCTAGCTACACGACAGAATATGCTCAGTTGAACCAAGCCGTTGATACATTCATCACCAGTCTGGATAATCGCCCGCAAACCAACAGCAACACTGCTTTTGCCACTGAGCTGGAATCAGCCGGTGCCGGGCAAGCGTACAACCTCATTCAGCCGACGCAAATGCAGAATGTGCTCACCCAGTTGCTGCGCTTCAAGCAGTTAGGCATCCAGGCGGTCACCATTCAAGCTCGCTTTCCCATCCTCGTTCCGGCGTTTTATCAGTGGAACGGCGATCCCGGCGATTGCAAGAAGTTCATCAGCTTCTACAGTCAGGTTGTGCAGCAATGCCATGCAGCAGGCATGAAGGTGATCGTTGAAGCAGGACCGATGGACCAGGCAACCGGCATGAATATTCCCACATACTGCCAGAGCCTCAGCGCCACTCAGTATCAAAACCAGATGGCAGTGCAATGCGCAAATCTTGCATCGCTTCAGCCCGACTGCATTTCGATCGTGGCCGAGCCAGACACAGATTATTCGCGATCAGGTCAAGCCGTCTACCAATCGCCAACCGCACTTGCCGCTTTCGTGCAAGTGATGACTAACGCGATTAAATCTACAAGCGGCTCCACAGCGATGATTGCTGCTGGAGCCAGCTCCTGGATGACACGCGCACTGACCTATGACAATTTATTTTGTCAGGTTGTCGGATTGAACGCCATCGACATTCACACCTACTTTGCCGGCAACAATAATCTCGGAGCTGCCACCGCAATTGCCGACAGCGCGCATGCAGCGGGCAAACAGGTAATCTCTAGCGAAACGTGGCTCAACACAGTGGGCTCAGGAGCACCTCCGTCGATGCCCCTTGGTGGTGGTCAGGAACCACTGGAAACACGACCGATCAATTCATTCAGCTTCTGGGAGCCACTCGACGAGGAGTACATGTCCGCGTGGGCGACCTGGTGCAAAGTGGAGCATCCTGCATACATGACGTTCTTTGATCCATTCTTATTGTTCGCCTATGTCAACTACAGTCAAGTCGGCAGCCAAAGCTACGCCCAGATCTGGACTGACGAGACCACGGCCGAACAACAAGCAATCAAAGCTGGAACATTTTCGCCTGTGGGTCTGTACTTTGCGAAACTGATCAGCTCTCAATAACAAACGTACCTGGCAAAATGTTGAATTCGCGGGGGGTGTAAGCGCTCCCGCGAATTTGCCACCACTGAATATGGTATCATTTAGCCTTACCAAAAAAAAGATTATTGGAGTTCGAGACCCAGTTTGTACGCCTGAGCATGCACTGCATTGTAAGCTTTGGACAAAACTTTCATCGTTATATTAATGTCCGTCGAAATCTTGCACTGCTTAGCCAGCTCTTCAAATTGCCACAAACTTCTTGAGTGAGGCAGGTTCGGTTTCGGAAGCGGAAATGAGAGCTTGTGCACTATGTTGCGATCAATCGCATTGAAAGCCATTGCTTTGGCAAAGATTCCTTTGTCGAATGAACAATTTGAGATGAGCGCCGCAGCGTGTGCGATATCCTGAGGTCGGAATCTTTCTGGCTGATGATGGTGCTCAAGGTAGACACATATTTTTATTGCCGCCAGTTCTTCAGGACCGAGAACAGAAATATCAGGGTTCTCCAGTCCAGCAAAACTGAGCAAATCATGTCCCCGTATCTGCGTCACAGTTACCGGATGTGTTTGCACGCCAAAATCTAGTTCTACTGTATGTTGCAGCTTGTGCGAACCCACTTCTGCTTGCAATACCAACTGTGCTGCCAATTCATTTACTCTTACATCATCAAAATGTCGAGCATCGACAACTCGCAGCACGCAATAGTCAGGCGGTCTTGCGTCGATTAACTTGCGGGTGTGCCCGACCAGATAGCGTTTTCTGTCATCGCTATTCATTGATAGCAGATTCGCTTTAGCAGCGACTTCTTCTCGAATGAGCATATCTACGTCTTTAGTTTGCGCGCCGAACTTGAGTTGGTAGCGCACTCCTGCACCACCTTGAAGAAAAGCAAAATCTGGAGGAATACTTGCGATGATTTGCTCGTAGACGACATGTCTGAGAAAGTGTTGTCTTGCCGACGGATGCATGTCGTCCAACCGCTTTTTCAGCTCGCGATCAAAAGCATCAAGGTCATGTGTCATAACAGATTCCGTATCTCAGAATCTTTGAACATACTCAATAGCATTCGGAACGATTGGCGTTGTTCATCGGTCAGCTTGAGCTGTCGTATATCTTCCGGTAGAATTTGATAACGTTCAAATCCCTGATTCAGAGCATCTTTGAGGTGCCGCAATTCAAGTTGTCCCCAGTCCAGCAAATCAACAATCGTACGCAGCGGCCTTGTCACTCTGACGCCACTAATGAATTCGACATCGTGTGGTGGCAGATCGTTTTGATGGAGCTGAACTCGGAACTGGCTCTCACCGCGCTTGCGAAAGCCGTTGGGCACTGTAAGATGATACGTCGAACTCACCCAAGTGGAAAGATTGTGGACCTCCAGAGCCGTATCGTGGGAGACAATGCCCTGTGGCTTTCCGGCAAGGTTGGAACACCATAAATATGCCACCATTACATCTTCCCTGCCCATTGATGGGAAATGAGAGAGCCTGTATATGCCGCGTTCGAATCGTTTCCAGTCTCTGGTTTTCACATGGTAAGTATGGTTTGGACGAGAATAGCCAGCAGCAACGGCTTGGTGAGCGGTAAAAAAGCCCATCTGGCGTTCGGCCGACTGGTAGAGCGCCTCGTAATCAGGTCCAGCTGAACTTCTTGCGCGCATATTATAATTATTTGAATATCCGTACCAACACTGTCAGCCTAGCATATCTTGCACGGATATTCAAATTATATGAATATCCGTGCAAAAATTTTCGCGAGAGCGCGGTCTCAGTTCCTCGGCAATCCCGCGTGGAGAACCCTCAAGGCGTTGCCACCCATAATCAAGCGGATCTCGTCGTCAGTAAAGTGTTCGTCGATAAGAGCCTGGGTCACGGCAATGATGCCGGACGCATCGAAGGGCACCGAACAGGCACCATCAAAATCTGAACCCAGGGCAATATGCTCGACTCCGGCCAGATTCGCCGCGTATCGCATTGCTCGCCCTATCGCAGGCGCATCGTGACCACACACAGCTTCAGACCAATAGCCAATTCCAATCACTCCTCCTGTCTTAGCAATGCCAACGATGTCACATCAGATAAGTTCTCCTTTCGTTGGGATCAGAATGACCACTGATGCTATTGTTTCCTTCGCGGATCTCTTGGACAACTCTATGAAATTTAGATTAGGCTCCATTCTCGTGGGACTTAGCCTCATGGTAATGCCCCACCAAATCGCAACTGGCGCCCAAGCCAGCCAATCGGATGCTGATTACGTGCTCGGCCCGGGCGACGTCTTATCGGTCAATGATAATGCGGGCTCGACAACGAACGCACCGATTCTGCCGGATGGCACCGCGGTAATAAACCAGGCAGGTGTTATCGAGGCTGCTGGTATGACTGTGGATGCAGTCAATAAGTTAGTTAACCAGTCAGCTAAGAAGTGGTCTGAGCACCCCAACATCGTCGTTAGACTCGATCATCGAGGAGCAACCAGAGTATATGTATTGGGGGCGGTAAGTCATCCGGGGCTTTATGCGCCACCGGCTGCAGCTGATGAATCGAGCGGACTGGATTCATCGAAAAAGCATTTGTTCACTATTTCTGAAGCACTCCAGTTCGCCGGAGGAGTGAAGGAAGGCGCAGACATAAGTCACATTCATGTAACCAGACAGCATCCGAAGCAAGTAATTGACGTCGATCTTTGGAAGCTTATGCTTATCGGCGAAGTGAACGAAGACCTGGCGCTGTTATCAGGTGATGTCATTTTCGTGCCGAGGAAAGGCACCGAATCTAGTATCAACCATTTTGCCAAATCGGAAAATATTCCAGACAAAGTGCGTGTGTTGGGGGCAATTAAACACTCCGGACTTTTTGCAATCAACCATCAGGGTGAAAAGCTTATGTCTGTAATTGCCCGGGCTGGCGGATTTGATGTGTTGGTAAAAAGGCACACTATAGTTATCGCTCGCAAACGTGATGACGGCTCGATAAGTACAGAAAGAGTAATGATCGGCAGGCATCCTCCGGACGTTGACTCGCTACTCAAACCCGGCGATGTCGTTTTTGTAGAAAACGAACGTCTTAATCCAGCTCCCAATACACTTGTCGCAGCTCCCAATCCACTTGTCGGAGATTTCGGAAAGCTCGTTCCATATTGAGTTACACTTACACCAGTGCAAGTGTAATTTGCCTTATGCGCTGGCAGTAGATTATAGCTACCACGATCCCGAAATTAGACGACTCTCCTAAGATTCTTAAAGCGACGGTAAGGAAATGAACAAGAAAAAACTCAAAGAAATAGAAGCACTGATCGCCGACCACGAGCGCTGAAACGAACATCAGCAGCAAAATCGATCCGCCACTCAAATTACAGCATTTGATGCTCGTTTTATGTGGTTGCCGATAAGCTTGGGCTCAAGTTGATGATGACAGACGGTAATGAGTTCGTCAGGTTCATCTGACTGCTGCACAACATACAGTTTAGGGGTAGTTCGAGCGTAAGGCGAGTGACGCTTCGGGCATTTTAAGAAGTCTAGCGAAGAACTACGAAATTGGTTTTATAACGATTTTAATGAAACCGTGAGAATGGCTTAAAGTAAGGCTTTCGACCGATTTTATACGGATTTTATGCCGCCCTGCTTATTGTTGTGTGACTCCTCTCCAAAGATTCGTTCTGTGCATCCGATTTACTAGTCCGAAAAGTCAGCCTATTGAGTTATTGGGTTCATCAGCCTTCCCCTCTCCTTCCCGTCAAGGTCTTCAAAATGCTAGATCGTTATCGCCCCAGCGAAGACAACTCACACCATAATGGTGGCAGTTCGCACCATCATACCGACTCTCATCACCACTCCAACACAAGTGGTTCTCATCATCACTCCAACGCAAGTGGTTCCCAGCACCACAAAGACGTGGAGCACACACTTCACAATATCGAAAAGACTTTGCATCATAACCCGCATGATTTTTCGCATGTGTACAGCGAGATAGAGAATCTTCGACGTCATGATCCAAAACACTTCAACGCCGACTTGCACAATATAAATAATGAGCTGCATGCACACAAGTATTTGCCAAATCTGCAGATCGTCCAGGACGATCACATGGGCAAGGATCATAAAATTGAGCATGGATACGACGTAATTTCCAAAGACAAAAACTTACCACCAGGAAACTACACGGTCGTCGGCACCAGCCATCACACTCCCAAAGAATCTGCAGCTTTGCGCCACGCTTACCACGGCATGCACTACAAACACGGCAAGTACAATGGCTGGAACCAGAGCGCTGAAGGTGGACATGGTGGCGATGGTGGTATCAACAACAAGGCGGTCGGAGGTCGCGTACCTGAGGGGGCAAAAAAAGAGCTAATCGATAAAGCGCTTCAACTGGCTGGATTGCAGGTTACCCCTTCAAATGAAGCAGCAGTAAACAAAATCGTTACCAGAGAGAGCTCTTGGAACCCGAACATTACTAATAACTGGGATAGCAATGCCAAAGCCGGGCATCCATCGACAGGCTTGATGCAAACTATTCCAAGCACCTTCCAAAAATATGCGCTGCCAGGCTACAACAGCAACATCCATGATCCGCTCTCAAATTTAGTAGCCGGCATCCGTTATGCGCAAGCGAGATACGCTCGCGGCGGCAGATCCGGAGTTGAAGTTGTAGCCAGCAGACCAGGCGGATATTAACTCGGACTGAGGAGCAGTATAGGCAGAACTAACAAAAAGCGGCGGCGTGAAATGACTGGGCCAGTTACGTACCAACCGATTTTTTTTCTTCAATCATATAACCAGATCCGGAAATGGTTTTGATCAGATCTGTCTGCCCTATGCCCTCGAGCTTTCTGCGCAGTAAATTCATCCAGGTGCGAACCGAATTGGTGGTGCCTTCACTGTCGGAAGACCAGACCGCATTCAAGAGTTGCTGCGCGCTGAAGGCCCGGTTTGTGTGCCTGATTAGATACTCTAACAAGGCAGTTTCCTTGACTCGTAAACGAACTTCGCCAACCGGTGTAATCAGTAAGTTCAGTTCCGGCTTAAGTACAAGGTCGCCAACTTTTAACTCGGCAACAAATGTGCCGGTGCGCCGCCGCAGCAATGTTTTGGTGCGGGCGAAAAGTTCTCGCACGTCAAAGGGTTTGACCATGTAATCATCAGCACCTGAATCGAGCGCCGTTTCCAGAAACGAGACCTCCACTTTTCCAGTCAGAAAGATAATCGCAGTCTGCCCACCTTGTTCTCTGAACTTACGACAAACATCGTGCCCGGTTATGCCTGGTAGAGTCCAATCCAAAACAATGAGGTCATACTCAAAAGACGCCAACAGTTGAAGCGCATCTTCACCGTTATCGCAATCCTCTATTACGTGTCCGCGCGAGGAAAAATATAAATCAAGAGCTTGTGTCAACTCTTTGTCGTCATCAACGATGAGAATTTTTGACATGTCTGCCTTTCAAGCAACCAACTCGGCTTCCAGGGACCACCGGCAGGACCACCAGGACAGAACCACAGGTGACGAGATCGGAATCCGATCGTTGGGCTTCCCCTTTATACCTGACAAAGGCCACATTAGACAAGATAATCAGCACTATGGCGCGTTTAATCAGCTCGATGGTTTCCTGTTTTGAAAAGTTGAACGTTGAACGTTCAACGTTATATAAATCCAAAAAGGATTGTACGGTAAAACTTTTGGGATTTCGGGGAAACTCACCAGCGGATTGAAGAAAAACATGGAGCCGAAAAAGATTGCGCTGCATTGCTTTTAGGGATCGCTCTTTATTTGAGTGTCGTAAATTCCTGGCGCATCCTAAAACGAATTGCTGGCAATGCTTTTGGAGGTCGCATAAGGCTTCACTTAAGAGTTGAACAATGACGCAATACTAAAAATACTTGTGCCGCAATGCTTTTAAGGATTATATATCGTTGAACGTTCAACGTGATCCGTTACATCGGCGAACTATACCCCCATCACACAGTCCCCTGAAAAACGCCATGGGCCGTGCGGGCAAGTCGTCAAGCCCTAAGCGGATGAGAATCGCAGAAATCTAAGCGATCGGAAATGGCAGAAAAATAAAGAACGTGCTGCCACGACCAGGTTCGCTGTCGACGCTCAGCGTGCCACCATGAGCGGTGACGATCAATTTGCAAATGGCCAGACCCAAACCAAATGCCTTCTCAGTTTGACCCGCTCCACTAACATACTTTTCAAAGATTTTGCTGGCCGTGCCCGCATCCATACCTTTCCCCTCGTCTTCTACGAATATTTGCACGCCGCCTTTGACCTTACGCCCACCTATGCAAACCTTTGAGCCCTTCGGGGAGAATTTGATGGCGTTTGAGAGCAGGTTGATCAGCACTTGCATCATCCGTCTCTCGTCAATGTTGAAAGTCAGATCCGGACAGTCCACTTTTATCGATATGTTTTTCAACTGAGCCAGACCGACGATGGAGTCGACCGCATCTTGTGCCAGGCTGCGCAACTGGCAGTTGGCCAGCTCCAACTCAATTGTGTTGTCGTCTAGATTTCCCACGGTGAGCAGATCGTCAGCCAATCTGAGCACGCGATTAACATTGCCTCGCACAGACTTGATGCAGCTTGCTGCCTTCTCCTCGAGATTGGCGGGCAGAGCCTGCTCTAGCCGGCACAGCGATGTCTCAACTGTAATCAGCGGAGAGCGAATATCATGAGAAACTATATCCATCATGGATTCGCGCTGCTCATCTGCGTCTGCCAGGTCGGCAGCAGCTTGATGCAAAAGCGCGTCTAACGAGGCAATTTCATCGCTTCCGCTAACTTTATTATGCAGAACTTCCCGCCCTGGAAGTTTCCTTGCATTATCCACAACAATGTTCAAGCGCCTGGTAATGCGAAGTGTAAAAACCCAGAGTAAGCCCAAGTACATAGCCAGATTGATCGGTATGGCCCAGAAGATGAACGCCTGCACCTTGGAGCGAAAACTCTCTTGCTGTAACTGGATTTCGGAAAGCTGCCTCAGGTCATCCGACAAGAGCGGTCCAATACGAGCATACAAATCACCAGCCCGAGCTACATCGGCAGCCATATCTGAAAGTTTCTTCTGCGCGTCCTGGGCAGAAGTACCGATCGTTTTTTCAAGCTGCTCACTTCCGTAGCCGACAAATTTGCTCAGGTCATTCCATACATCTTGCTTTGCCGGGTCGTCAATAGTAAGTGCATCCAGAGCTGGAATCTCCTTTTTGAGTATCCTAAAATTCTCGATTGCCAGATCTTTAGATATAGGACTCTGACTGACAATGAAAGATGCAAGACTTGTATTTGCTCTAAAACTACCAATCAATATGCCATTGGTGAGAGTGACTACGTCCGCCTGGTGGCGCTCCATTGCCTCTAGCTGCTCAGATCTGTCCAACTGCACATTCATCCAGAACAACCAGGCAGCTTGAACAAACAATGGAAATGCGGTTAGGAACATAGCCTTTCTTACCAGACCAGGCCTAAGAACCTCTCTCCAGAGAAGCTTCGAGCGCTGATTATCGCTATCACCTGAAATATCCCCACCTGAGATTTTGCTTGCACCACCACTGCCTTCCTTGTTACGAATAGAATCACCGCTGGCAGGAATAGAGAACCAGAACCTACTGCCGATGCCCGGTGCGCTGATAGCACCAACTGTGCCACCGTGGGCCTCGACAAGAACTTTGGAGGTGGCCAGTGACAACCGGAATTCAGAATTTTCGTCTGCGTCTTGGGGCAGCTTAAATTTACCGAACATCTGCCCTCTACCTTTTGATGTCAGCCAGCCTTCATTATTTTCCGTAACGCTGACTGTGATTGAGCCATCAGATTGCTTTTCGGAAGCAACTAAAACGACCGAGCCCTGTGCGGCACACTTCACAGCAATCGAGAGATAATTGCTTAACACCTGAACTAGTCGTTCCCTGTCAGCTGCGATCAACTGGTGACTGCATTCATTTTTGATAGTGACGGAACTCTTACCAGCCACCTCAGAAAGTCCAGAGCAACATTCCTGCGCCGCCTCTTCAAGAGAAAACTCAGCGATGTGTAAGTTCAGGTCTTCTCCGGACTCCAATCTTTCTAGTGTCAACAACTCTGTCACAAACGCAAGCACTCTATTTGACCCGATTTTGATGCTATCGCACCACTGCACTGCCGCCTGGCTAAGGGAGTGCCCCTCTAAGTCCTGAAAGATTTCGATGCGAATTTCCATCGCCATAATCGGCGACCGCATATCGTGAGCAACCATTTGCATTATCGATTTATGCTGTTCGGCAGCAGCTGCCAGCTCTTCTTGCGTCTGGTAGAAAACAGCATCTAGATATGCCAGTTCATCGTCGCCGTCAAGTCTGCTTACCGGCTTCTTACGTTTTAAGAGACCAGCAGCATTTAGAGTCAGCACCCTCAGTCGGATTATTATGTCTTTTGCAAAGCCAGCAAGAATGATAAACGAGACCACAGCGCCGCAGACAAGGCCTAGCAAAACGATGCTTTTGAGAGTCTGACGAAGCTTATCTTGCTCGCCCCGGGTAGAATCTTGTGATTGCTGCTCTTCCCGAGCTATTGCTTCGATACTGTCGGCTAATCCCCAACCGCGCCTGACCAGGCCCTCGTAACTTTTGAAGCGGTCTTTGTTGGCACTAAATTTGTGGCTGACCAAACCCTGGCGATGGGCATTATCTGAAGTTCCATCCGCCTGTTTCTTACTGTCGTAGTTGTCTGCAGCATCTATCCCCCAATGATGTTCGTTACCGTGCCCATCTGAGGTGTAGCCAATGCGCCCATCTTTAGAAGAAAACCTTTTGCTGCCATTTGGATAGTAAGTCTCTACCGCGTACTTATATTCTTTGGAATAATCGCTCTGGTAAGTCTTGACGAACGTGCCGTTTGCTTGCTTGCTGATGGTATACACTTGGGCCTGGCCACGTCCCCAATGTTGATAATTACCGAAGCGATCTGTGCTGTGTCCAATTTTGGTTGGGTCGAGCGATGTGCTTGCGTCGGCATATTGGCGTTCAATTTCAGCGCGTGTGCTTTCAACGGCTGGGCCTTGCGTCTGGGCATCTGTAGCTAACTTGTCGGCGTCGGCAACTAGACTGGCCAGATCGTTCTCCACTGATCTCATCTGCGCAGATTGCCTGGGATCTCGAAGCAGGCGGGACGCCTGCGCTCCCGGGTTGGAATCGTATTGCGCCACATCGTGCAACTCTTTCAGTTGCTGCTCCAGGTGCTGTCGCTCCGTCACCGCCCGACTTTTAGCCGAAGAAGAGTTTTCGAAGCGATAACTCATCAAATCAAAAACATACGAAACTAGTCCGGCAAAAGAATCGTTGAGCTTAAAGACAATCTGGTTTCGCCTTTGTGCTTCCACCGACAGCTTTCCGGTGGACAGCCAGAGCCCATTCAAGACCAACAAAAAGACGCTGCCCAGTATGCCCGGCACAAGCACCATGACCAGACCTTTGCGAAAAATCGCTGGAGTGTAAGGTCGCTTATTTCTTTTCTTTTCTTCGGTGCTTGGCAGCATGGTTCTCTTTCCTACTGCCCGTGAAATGACCGACAATGGGCTGGACTATTATATTAACCGCCCCAGCATGAATTTCCCTATAAAGTGAGAAAGCTTTGCTACCTGACGTCAGCACTAACGGCACCACTGGCAATACCGGCCAGCATCGCAGGCGGTCAGTCACATTTAGCACCGCCGACAGTGGCACCCGGCAAGCAATTTTCATGCCGGCAAAAATTCCCATTTGGGTCATCTCCGTAACTATTTGGTAATACATCCCCGTTAAACTGGACAGACTTCCTAAAAGCCGCGACCACGAGACTTAAGCGTGTACAAATCCGGAACCATGAGAGACTCGGGCGACATGGGGTTGGCAGCTAATGCTCCCCCGATGGCAACCAACGACTGTGCTCTTTTTGCTCCAGGGCAGATACTGGAGGGAAAGTACAAGATCGTCTCGCTACTGGGCAAAGGTGGGATGGGCTCTGTGTATCGGGTTCACCAGCTATTCCTGAACAAAGAGCTGGCCATAAAAATTCTCGACAGTCAAGGAATATCAGACGATGTAAAAATGAGGCGCTTTCAGCTGGAAGCTAAGGCAGCCTATTCATTGAGCCATCCCAACCTGGTCAAGGTGCATGATTTCGGGTTACTGAATAACGGCCAACCATATCTGGTCATGGACCTGGTCGAAGGCGTCACACTGGCCGACTATATTAAAGAGCACGGACCGCTGGCGCCAGATCAGGCCAAATTGCTCCTGGCACAGGTCTGTCTTGGTCTGTCGTATGCTCACCAGCAATCTGTCATTCATCGCGACATCAAACCAAGCAACATTATGCTGGTCAATGATCTGCCTTTGGGGGCAGCGGCAAGCGTGAAGATTGTCGACTTCGGCATCGCCAAGCTAATCAGCGAAGAAGGTGGTGAGATTCAAGCACTGACTCGCACTGGCGAACTCTTCGGCAGCCCACTTTATATGAGTCCTGAGCAATGCTCGGGGCACGCGGTCGATCACCGCAGCGATATCTATTCTTTGGGCTGCGTACTGTTTGAGGCGTTGACAGGCACTCCACCGCATGTGGGGCCTAACCCTTTGCGAACGATGATGCTACATCAAACAGAACTGGCACCACTGCTGAAGGAAGCATCCCTGGGGAAGGAATTTCCTCAAATCCTGGAGCAGATCGTCCGCAAAATGTTGCATAAATCTCCCTTTGAGAGATATCAGAACCTTGGCTTAGTGGCTCTAGATCTATCCAGTGCTTGCGCAGACGGTGAGCAGGCAGCTGGGCTCAAGTCAGCCCCGAAGGGGCCGCGGAAGGTTTCAAAAGTCATTAAAATGAAATCGGGGCAGTTTTATGCATTACTTTTGATCACCGTTTTGCTTACCTTTCTAGTGACTGTGCTCTTTTCCCATGTCTGGTCACGACCTTTGTCGCACAACTTGAAGGCACCCAGTACAGCGAAAAAACCGACTCTACAAGAAAGCGTAAATCTGTCGGCAGATGTCGAAGCGTTTACTCACGGATACGCACAGGAATTCAAGCTGGTCAAAGTTTTCTTTGACAGAGCGGCGCCAATAACATCGTGCATCGAGACACATGACGGGGTGACAATGAGAAGGTTTGTCTTTCCCGACTGTGCAATTGGCAGGCTTTCGAACCGGAGCATTGCCACACCAAGCATGGGGCGAATCCCATACTGCAAGTGGGAGGCTAGAGGCGTTGTATGGGTGCCAACGGGAATACCTTTAACGCTTGAGGTGGATGGCCGATCCTATCCGCAGACACTTGAGATTCCATCCATCGTCGAGAAAATTGACGCCAAAGAATTTTCCGACCTGGTTATAACCGGCACTCTCATAAATGGAATATTGGATCGACAACCGCCATGCATATCGCAGCCTGAAAGCGTGGCACGGATACTGAGAAGCGCAGGCAATTGGTCGAATCTACATTCCCTGACGCTGCAATCTCTGCCGGAAAACAAAGCCGCCCTTGCCGCTCTGAATAACTTGAAGCACTTGCGCAGTCTCGAGCTGACAGAACCTCAGGTTGATGCGGCAGAACTCGCGAAACAACCGTTTATTGATCGATTAGAGCGTCTGACTTTGTGCAAATTTACCGTCGATGACTTTGTTCGCCACTTGTCGGGAGCAACCAATCTCCAGACTCTGGGGCTAGATTACACCTCAATTTCGCCTGCCATGGTGGCTAAATTGAGTCGATGCTCGCATCTGCTCAATTTAGAGCTGAAAGAGGAAACCATAGACGATGGAACTATTAAAGCTATTGCGCAATTGAAAGGGTTGAGAGGTTTGTTCATTCAAGGCACGACTCTAAGTCCAAAGCAGATCCGCATTTTGACGCAGTGCCGCTGGCTACATGGGATAAAACTGTCCAATAATTCAACGGCAAGCACGCGAGCTTGAACGTACTCGATGCCCAGGATTATTGTCGATCAGGATGGAGAATCTTGATGATCAACTCTCAATAATTGGTACTGAGGGCGTCCAAATGTCGATGTACGCGTCGCGTTGTACGCGTCACGTTGTACGCGTCGCGGACATCGCAAAACGCCACATGGGCCCGGGTTAGAGGTGTCGCCCGAGTTCTATGGTTCCTGACCGGTTATCAGATTAACCGATCGGGGAATGAAATCGGCAACGATTGCCAGCGAGCGAATGAGTTGCTTGTTTACTAAATTCTTTGCACTTTCAATTATTATTTGCACCGCTACCCTTCTTCCTTCGACAGGGCTGACTGCTCGCGGCGCGAATAACTCAGAACACTCGCTCATTCTATCGCTTATGCAACACCAGCACTATGCTGATGCGTTGCGACATCTCAATCACGCCATTGAATCGGATCAGGGCAATGGAGAGGCTTACATTTTGCGCGCCACAGTGTTAGCAGGGTTAGACGAACCGCAGGCGGCACTGTCTGATTTTAAGAAAGCACTTTCTATCAATCCGAAATTGGAGACGGTGTACGTACATGACACAAAAACCAAATGCTATGTCGATCTTTCTCAACTGGATCTGGCACTGGCAGAGGTGAATAAAGCGATCAAACTGCAATCAAGCGGCGAGCGTTTTCGTTTACGAGGCGACATATTTTGCCAGCTGAACAAAAACAAGGACGCCCTGGAAAGCTTTACAGAGGCTGTTAAAGCCTCACCTAAGGCTACTTGGACTTATTTCGATCGTGCCAATTGTTACGCCAGCCTGAACATGAACAAGGAGGCAATCGCAGACTACACGCAAGTGATTAAGCTGGCGCCAACGGAACCGGCGGCATATGTGTCCAGAGCCAAGGCGTACGACAAACTCGGGATGCATGATCTGGCCAAACAAGATCGCGAGCAAGCAAAAAAGAGAACGAAGGAATCGGACTTTGGTATGTGATCACTACGAGCGTGCAGCAGACTAAAGATTCTACAGTGTGAGGTGAAAGGCTAGATGCGTTTTCCAAACGCGCTGCTCAGGCTGATGCCTGCAGGTACATCTATCTTTTTTTGGGACGCGGGAGTTTTGAAGTTCTCAGCCCAGGCCTTACCGTCAAAGACATGCAAGGTGCTAATCATCAGCTGTTTACCGCATGAAGCGCAACCATGAAGAGCGAGATCAAGCCTGACGGCACCAGATGGATCAGCGGTGGTGATCAGATCGTCTTTCGCCAGGTGCGACAAGCATTTGGATTCGTGAACGACGTTTTCGAGGAGAGCGTTGAAAAATGGTGCCAGTTCTTCCCATTTTGCGAACTTAAACTGTCGCTTGCCGAGCACCTTGAAGTATTTGCTGCACTTGTCACAATACGGCTGCTGGAAAAGCCAGGCGCACATAACGCCGCCGCCCAGCAAGAAGCCGAGGAACTGAATGCCGGCCAGAACATATCCGAATGACCCGACTGTGAAACCAGAACCTGTTCCAACATGCCCGATTGAGTATTGTCCTTGCGTCAGGGACAGCGGCAGATACTGCATAAATGACATGCGATCAGAGAGCCCGGCGCCAAAGTACTCGAGGTAATAGATCAACAGTTGTGTCAAGCCTGCAACAACAACAGCTTGCGCAACGAGCGCCCGCGTGGGGCGGCTATTGAAAAACCGGCTGCCGAAATAATAGCCCGAACATGCCAATGCTCCCGTGAGGATAGCGCCAATCGGAATGATCACCCAGACCGACCATGTGAAAATCTCTGTACCGAAAAGCTGGCTTAGGAAGACGACTAATACAGCGGTGAGCAATGAAGTCACCAATCCGCAGATTGCGGTTCCTATTGCTGGCATGCGATACTCCCTGCTGAGCTGTCCCTATTATACTTGAAGTTAAAGCGGATCCAGATGCGCGGCCAATTTTTCGAGAACTCTGCCCGGTTCCTTTTCCGGGTGCGCATGCGTCCCGCTTGCTCTTTTGTCGAATCCAAGCGTTGATGAGGTCATGATCTGGGGTGCTGCTGTGGCGCAAAGAAGTAAATCAACGCCTGTCCGAGCTGTTTGGCGGACACAACATCGAGTGCACGATAGAGGGTGATTACATAATCTTTCCACAAGCAACCGCACTGAAACTTTGGGGAGATCTTTCAAAAACCTCGGAAGACAAAACTGCGAAGCTTGATATCTGCCTTGCACTAGGTGACGGTCGCACCCTGGTTGAGTCATTCGTTGGATTCGGCAGTAATTCGCACAGCGCGTAGCATAATGCCTTTAAGTACTTTTGCCGGGCAGACTTTCATGTGCTTCTAAGCACTTTTTTTGGCTCTTCCTGCCACGACGAACAAGTCAGCAAAGAGGAATGGCAATTTGCGCAAACAACACGCAATGTAGTGTGCGGCAACCTGATTCCCCGGCAGGTCGAAGACAATGAGCTGTCGCACGAATGGTTCCAAAGTTTTGAAGCCGCAGCCCAATCAGCACAGTTAGACAATCGCGTGCACTGGCTGCGCTTATTCTACGCCCAGGACAAGGGACAGCCTCTTGCACACGAACTTCTTCTAGACAACCAACCGTGGGAACCTCATCAGGCGCAGGTCCTGGATTGGGAATGGACTAAGTGCGATAGTTTTTACAGCGTGCGGATGTTCATGACGATACTGCCAATGAACGGGACTGTTGAACAATCGTAAGATATCAGCGAAGCAGAGACAACTAGGAGTCTCAAACTCACCAGATTCTTTCTTGGAGCACCGCAGGTGATGCCACCTGATCGCCGCGCTAGTGAGCGTTTGTACAAAGTCGAACGATTTGCAGCCGTCATCCGATAGCCACTTCGTATGATCAACGCACACGGAGAGCTTGCTCTGACCATTTGCACTGCTCTATGAGTCAGACGTTAGGCCGGCCGTTCATTCCAAACCTTCTCAAAGCAGCTGTGGCAGCGCAACCAGCCAGACGTGTCAACGCAGATCCACGATACGAATTGCAAAATGAGTTCATGGTCGTCACTCAGCTGGCGGCTAAAGATTGGCTCGTGATGCGCGATTCGGTTTCGAAGTTTTCTCAATCTGTGAACGATGCTGTAAACATCCTTCCGACGCAATGGATTAGGAGCATTCGGAAAGGCTCGCCTTAAGTGCGGGCGCCAAAGATCGTTTTCGTAGTGCCGATCAAGTAGCCCAACCCAAAATCCCAAATTTAGCGCTCCGATCATCGCAGATGGCCCAACCGCTACGCCAAATTCACGTAGATAGTCCTTAGCTTCTTCGATAATGTCTGTCTCTCGCTGTTGCCATTGAATGTTCTCATACCAGTTGATACCGTACGGGTTCTCCAGAACTTCAACGATCGCGTTTCTGAGTGCTACCTCGAAACATTGGAGAGGAGCATACATGCTCTGCGAAAGAGCAACGTTCCAAAGGTAGAGCCTGATCGCCATTTCAGGATTACCGGCCGCCACTAGCCTGTAATTGCGAAGCCTGTCCAAAGAAAGGGTTCGCTCAAGGTTAAAGATGATCTTCGGGGTGTAAACATACTCAGATCTCACCATTCCTCTCCTTTTTAGTTGCCTCCTTTTTCGTTTAGAGTTACAATGTTCTTGCAGACCCCGGTAGTGCCTCTGCTTGCAAGCGCCCGGGGTACAGCTTTTCTGTAGTTCCTTCAACACGTTCGCCCTTCGGCCGCAAGGCGGAGCGAATTGTATTTCTGTGCCTGCCTAATCTAATAAACGTTTTCTCGTGCGTTTTGGTTCAATGATCTGCGCAACATTTAATGTTGCCCGAGAGTGTTTTCTGGCATGACAAATAAAGCAAGTCTCTTGGAAAGTTTCGTTCGCAAATTCCGCTCGCTGGATGAATTGGAGGATTGCAGTGAGGAGATTGTGATCAAGCAAGCAACTGCCGCTTCGGCGTTTGAACCAATTTACTCTGTGCTGCCAGCTAAGTTTCCACAGCTTTATGAAGAACTACTATTGAACTATCGGTGGGCAGCCAGCAGTTGTCGGCAAAATCCGATTGGTTGAAAATCCAAAGGGGCCAGACCTTTGTGAATTCTTTTCAGCCTTATCGAACGACAAGTTTTTATCAGCAACACTTTGGCAGAATAGGTTTGCTCAATTTGGGTTCTTCAACGGCACATATGATCCTGTATGCTTCGATTGCAACACCGGTCGCAGACGATATTTCAAGGTTGTAATTCTCGATCACGAAGAGATATTGTGTCGCGCAAGAATCAGAATGAAACAGACAATGGCATCCTCTTTTGAGCAGCTCATTTCGGAGTTAGACTCCTAGGCGAATCGGAAATGGAAAATCGACTGCGTGGATCCCTTTTTCCAATTCATCAAGGTGGAACTACTGCACCTGGCACCGCATGTGGTATAGATATTCAAGATGCCTCATCCCTACATTTGGCTTACACTTCTAAAAGAAGGAGAACTAACAATTGTCATTCAAAAAAAGAGGAAGAAAAGACGAGCGGATGGAAACGAGGCTACCGGCCGGAGCCAAACAGCAAATAGAGCAGCCGCAGCATTGCAAGGAAGTCATTGAGCAGCAACGAATAATCCGCCTCACGGTGGATGAAAGCGTTGCCTTGGCCGAGATGATGCTGGCTGAACCGCAGGCTAACGATAAAGCTGTGGCCGCTATTCGCCGCTATAGAAAGACGATGGGCGCCTAGCCTTCGCCTCGCTAGCACCGCTTATAGTGGCACCTATAATTGCCAACAGTTGGGCACGAATTTAATGGACTGCCAGACAAATATTAGGATACTTCCCTGATAAAAGACTCCAAGCACTTTTCCAGAATTCCGTGTGCATCATCCAAGCGGTTAACGGGGGCAAAATGTGGGAATGGGATTTGGGAATTGCGTTTTAGAGTAAGTTCGCTGGCTACTGGTAGAATACTTCATCACATCGCCTTCTCTTCAAAGGAGCTAAAACCGCTGGAGTGATAGTCAGTGCAAGAGGAGATACATTTGTGAGATTCTGGTTAAGAGTGCTCGGTCCATTCGCCGCTGCCGCGGCTGGCTTTGCCGTCGCATCATGGCTGGTTAAGACGCGAACGCAGTACCTTGAAAGCTCATTCCAGAAGAAACTGGATGAGATGAAGCCAACCATGCTGGCCATCTCCGGTCGTCGTTTGTCGCTTGACGAAGTCAATGAACAAGAGCAGCTTGTTAGTGAGAATCCATCGAATTTGAGAGCACGATGCTTGCTGCTCGGCTTCTACAACAGAGCTGATAGAAGTGCAGTCGAAGCAAAAAAATATCAGGAGCAT
>Ga0182024_10008746_pt1 | contig 21201 bp, 19 predicted proteins | sample P32metaG_FD_120480 | JGI IMG/M metagenome (GOLD analysis project Ga0182024, IMG submission 120480) | Permafrost microbial communities from Stordalen Mire, Sweden - P3-2 metaG (Illumina Assembly) | ecosystem: Environmental > Terrestrial > Soil > Wetlands > Permafrost | place: Sweden: Stordalen...
AGCACGCGGCCGTGGGCGAAGGCGATCAAGACCGCCGTCGCGAGCAAGAAGATGCCGCCGTGGTTTGCCGATCCCAAGTACGGCCATTTCGAAAATGACCGCACGCTGTCGGCAGCGGAGATGAATACTCTGGTCTCATGGGTGGACACCGGCGCGACCGCGGGAAATCCCAAGGACGCTCCCAAGCCGATCAGCTTCGTGGAAGGCTGGAACATCGGGAAGCCGGACGTGGTGTTTGAGATGCCCACGGCGTTCCACGTTCCGGAATCGGGCACCATCGATTATCACTACGTGATCCTGCACACCAATTTCACGGAAGACAAGTACGTGCAGTTCGCCGAGTCGCGGCCGAGCGATCGCGAGCACGTGCACCACATCCTCTCCTTCCTCCGCGAGCCGGGCTCAAAGTGGCTGGAGGGTTCTCCGATCGGCGTGGCGTTCGTGCCCAGCCATGACGGCGGGGGCGGCGGGGGCAACAATATCGGCGACTCGCTGGGCGGCTATGCTCCGGGTACGGTTCCGAATGTGCTGCGGCCTGGCCAGGCGATTCTGGTGAAAGCCGGCAGCGACCTCGTGCTCCAGTTGCACTATACGACGGATGGAAAAGCTGGCGACGACGTTAGCAAAGTCGGCCTGATCTTCGCGAAGCAGCCGCCGACCTCGCGGCTGGTGATGCTTTCCGCGGTGAACGGGAAGTTCACCATTCCGCCGAACGATCCCAGTTACGAAGTCTCGGCGAAGGTAACGCTCCAGGCGGATTCGACTTTGATGTCGTTCCTGCCGCACATGCACCTGCGCGGCAAGGACATGGACATGATCGCGACCTTCCCGGACGGCAGAAAAGAAACGCTGCTGAGCGTGCCGCACTATAGCTTCAGCTGGCAGCTTTCCTACTATCTGGACAAGCCGCTGTTCCTGCCCAAGGGCACCACTATCGAGGCGGTCGCGCACTTTGACAATTCAGCGAACAATCCGTCCAACCCGGATCCCACCAAGGCAGTGAGCTACGGTGAGCAGAGCTGGGATGAGATGATGTTCGGCTTTTTCACCGTCGCGGTGGCGCCGAACGTGACGACCATGGATCTGATGCGTCCTCCGAAGCCGCAGCAGAAGGCTACCGGCGCCGCGGATAATCACTAAAGCGCCGCTACAAATCGAGTGCGGAGGGCTGGTGAATAACGCACCGGCCCTTCGTTTTTTAAGGAGTGAATATGCGTGCCACTATTGCGAGTCTATTCGTGTCCCTGCTGGGTTCGGCGGTTGCGTTCGCCGCGCCGGAGGTCACCTTTCATAAGGACGTCGAGCCGATTCTTCAGAAGGGCTGCCAGGAATGCCATCGTCCCGGCGAGATCGGTCCGATGTCTTTCCTGAGTTATGAAAGCACGCGGCCTTGGGCCAAGGGGATCAAGGAGGCGGTGCTGAAAGGCAAGATGCCGCCGTGGCCGGCCGATCCGCACTACGGTAAGTTCGCCAATGACCGGTCGCTGACCAAGCAGGAAATCGATACGCTGGCGGCGTGGGTGGACGGTGGCGCGAAGGAAGGCAATAAGGCCGACGCTCCCCAGCCGCGGACGTGGGTGGACGGGTGGAATATCGCCAAGCCGGACGCGATTGTCGAGATGCCGCAGTCGTTCCACATGCCGGCGTCGGGCGAGGTGGAGTATCAGTACATCGTGGTGCCGACCGGGTTCACAGAAGACAAATGGATCACGCAAGTGGAAATTCGTCCGTCGAATCGTGCGGTGGTGCACCACGCGGTGATTTTCATCCGCGAGCCGGGCAATCCCTGGCTGAAAGAAGCCCAGCCGGGCGTGCCGTATGTGCCGACGGTGAAGAGTGCGGGACAGCGTTTCGGCAATACCAACGGCGGTGGCAGCGATGTGCTGTCGATTTACACGCCGGGGATGGTCCCCGAAATCTGGAAGCCGGGCCAGGCCAAGCAGATCAAGGCCGGCAGCGATCTGGTTTTCCAGATGCACTACACCGCCAACGGAAAGGCGGGCGACGATCACACGCGCATCGGTCTGGTATTCGCCAAGGAGCCACCGAAGGAGCGCATGATCACCACCGCGGCGCTGAACAACACATTCACGATTCCGGCGGGCGACGGAAACTACAAAACGGAAGCGATTTCGCCGGTGGTGAATGACGAAACCGTCATGAGCTTGTTCCCGCACATGCATCTTCGCGGCAAGGCTTTTCAATACGACATTATTTATGCGAGCGGGGAAACCGAGACGGTGCTGAAGGTGACGAACTGGAGCCTCAACTGGCAGTTGGACTACAAGCTTGCCAAGCCGATCCAGCTTCACCCTGGCGACAGGGTCAAGGCGACCGCGTGGTGGGACAATTCGACGAATAATCCTGCGAATCCCGACGCGACAAAAGACGTAAAATGGGGAGAGCAGAGCTGGGAAGAGATGATGATTGGTTTTTTCGAGGTTGCAGTGGACCCGAAGATCACCAATCGCACCATCTATTCCAAGTTAAAGACCGAGTAAAATCGGGACTCGGTGACATTAAGCTGGCCGGAAAGCCACCGGCACGAAGAGAGAAGACGATGTTGCGCAAAGCAGTGCTGATGATCGCAATGGCCGCGGTTGCAGGCGCGCACGACATCATCACGACGAATATCACTTGGTCGAAAGAGATTTCGCGCCTGCTGTACAAGCGCTGCGCGACCTGCCATGGCGACAACGCGGCCATCCCCAGTATGGGCGGTGGTGCGCTGATGACCTACGAACAGGTGCGGCCGTGGGCCAAGTCGATCAAAGAAGAAGTGCTGGAGCGCCGGATGCCGCCATGGCAAGCCGTGAAGGGATTCGGCGAATTCAAGGACGATCGCGGGATGACGCAGGAGGACATCGAGCTGATTTCGGCATGGGTGGAGGGCGGAGCGCCGGAGGGTAATCCGAAGTTTCTTCCCGACAAGCCGAAGCCTGCCAAGTGGCTTGATCCGGCGGCTCCCGCGGGCGCCGCTGAAATCGATAAGAGCGCCGGCGAGCGGCTGTCAGGTTCGGAACATGTGGTTGCGGTGAGGCCGGAGGGTCTTAGAAAAGGCACGACCGTGCAGATTATCGCGGCGCGGCCGGATGGGACTTTCGAGCCGCTGCTGTGGATTTACAGGTTCAATCCGGATTTCGCGCGAACGTATTACTACGCCGCGCCCGTCGAGCTCCCCGCCGGGACCAAGATTGAGATGAGCCCGCCGGATGCAGGCAAGGTCGCGCTATTCGCGAAGCACTCGGCGAGCAAGCTGAAATCGTCCACTGGCGGCGGCCGGTAGAGCAAGTCCGAGTTCGACCACGTTCAAGGGTTCCCAGACCGTTTGGATTTGCAAGCAGTTTGACAAACGGGTAGTGGGCTACTTTGAAATTCTATCGTTCGCTTGGTGTACGGAACGGGGTACCGCCCACGCTCCAAATCTCACGCCCGACTGAGTCCATGAGCACGATGCGGCCTATCCGCACTCCATTCGCGTCGTGCTGCCTGGCCATCGACCACAGTGACTCCGGTGCAAGCGTAGCGACAGTGCGCCCATCTGGATCAACGAGCATGAAGCTCTGTGCGCGAAACTCTTTCGCGACCGGAGATTGATTTTGCGCAAAGGCAGCAGGCGGCGCGATATATCGGCTAAGCAATCCACCTAGAAGTCCAGCGGCAAGAGCAAGCACGAGATTCAGACGTTTTGTCATTGAGGCGTTCTCCGCCCCTCATGATACTCCGCTATAGACCACTGCCGAAAAACGACGTGTCGAATCAAGTTGAAGCCGGCCCGAAAGCCGGCTCGCCGCCAGGATGGCGGCCCCACATCGGTGGTTCACGAGCGTGCCGAGGAATCTGCCGTCAAACGCGCGTGGAGGTTTTTGACCTGGGTGCGATGATCCAGCAGATGCAGGCGCTGTAATAGCGCGTATTCCCTCCACTGGATTTCGATGAAGTAGATCTGCGGACCCGTCGCCCCGTCCACCAGGGCGCGAAGAGTCACCATCACCGTCTTCACCGTTGGCGCGTCAGGCGCAGGCGCGTGCTCCGGGGCGGATTCCAGCAAATCGATCATCGCCTGATTAGCCGTGTGGAGCTCTTCGCGGAGAAGCTCCCCGGGCGCCCAGGTTCCCGCCCCGGAGCGAAGCGCTTCATACACAGGTGGAAGAGGCGGGCGACGGCCGGCGAGAAGATGCCGGAGTTCCTCCGTCCCGCGAATCTGAGTCTGCGAAATGTGGTCGACTACTTCCGCGATGTTCCACTTGCCCTCGATAGGTCGCTGGCGTGCCTCGGATGCGCTCACCTGAGCGATGGCGTTCTCTAATTCCTGCGCGGCCGCGCGGACGCGTTCGCGGATTCCTGCCGCGGTCATTTCCGCCGCGCGGATCTTCAAATACTCGAGCATGCGGACGGATTCGGGGGCAAGCGGCAACCCGTCTACGTCCCGGATCTGGTCCATGACTCTCTTTGACGCGCGCGTCGACGGATTGGTTGTCCCTAGCTGATAATTCCCTTGCGCACCGCGTACAAAATCAACTCGGGGACGCTATGCAGATTCAGCTTTTGGAGGATGTGGGTCCGATGTGTCTCCACCGTGTACAAACTCAAGTTCAGCAGATTCGCAACGTCTTTGTTGCTCTTGCCTTCGGCGACCAGTTGCAGCACCTCGCGTTCGCGCGTGGTCAGCAATTCGTAGCTATCCTCGGCGCCGACGTCGGCGAGTTGGTGCATGAAATCTTCCTTCAGGAGCCGGCTCACGGCCGGACTGAAGAACGATTTTCCTGCGGTGATGGCGTGAATCGCCGCGATCAGATCCGCTTCGGCCGAATCCTTCAGCAAATACGCCCGCGCGCCCGCTTTTAAAGACCGGATGACGTAACTCTCGTCGCTATGCATGCTAAGGATGGCGATGGCCGTCGCCGGGCTGCGCAGCGCGATCTGGCGCGCCGCTTCCACTCCGTTCAGGTGCGGCATGGCGATATCCATCACCACCACGTCGGGCTTCTCGGCCGCGGCCATATCTACCGCCTGGCGGCCATCGGAAGCTTCGCCGACCACTTGCAGATTCGGCTGGCGTTCGAGTAACAGCCGCAATCCGCTGCGCATCACGGTATGATCGTCGGCCAGCAGGATTCGAATTGTTTTGGTGCTAACTGGCAATGGGCAACTCCACGGCGACCCTGGTCCCTGCTCCGGGCCGCGATTCCACTTCGAACGCACCGCCCAGATGATGGACGCGCTCCTCCATGCCGACCAGCCCCAACCCGCGCACGCGCCGCGCGTCGAAGCCGTGGCCGTCGTCTTCCACCGACAGCACGATTTTGGATGGCTCCTGCCGCACCACCACCTTCACGGTTCGCGCCTGCGAGTGGCGAACACAGTTGTGCAGAGCCTCCTGAACCACTCGATAGATACACGTCTTCAGCTCGTCGGAAAGCTGGTCCGCGGATTCTTCCGCCGCCAGGTGCACGCGCAGGCCGGTCCGTTTGGAGACCTCGCGAGCCTGCCATTCGAGCGCCGGCACCAGGCCCAGATCGTCCAGCATGGAAGGCCGCAGCAGCAGCGTCATATTGCGAATCACATTTACGCTGGCTTCGGCGAGTTTCTTGATGGAATCGACGTGGCGGCGCACTTCTAGCGAAGCGGCCGGCACCGTCGCGGCGGCATTGCCCGCTTCCATCAACAGCGCCGAAAGGGATTGGCCAACCTCGTCGTGCAATTCCCGCGAAATGGTCCGGCGCTCCTCTTCCTGCGCCGAGAGCAGACGGGCCGAGAGCTCCTTCAATTCGTGCTGTGCGCGCACTCCCTCTTCATAGCGCTTTTGCAGCTCGATCTCGAGGCGCAGGGTGCGGCGAATGGTGAACGCGGCCAGCAGCAGCCCCGCGCCAAGCGTCACGCCCAGCATCCACATCAGGCGCTGACGCAGGGCGTCGAAGGTAGCATTGAGTTTCGCGTCGCTGGCGGTCAACTCACGCGCGCTCAACTGATCGATCTGATCCACCAGGTCCAACATGGCGGTGCGGCGCCGGACCAGTTCACCCGAAAAATACGCACTGGCGCGAACTCGCTTGTCATTACTACCGGCTCCGGGACTACCCGTTCCGCCCCGCAATTCGGCGATGAAATCGAGGAGCTTCCAATACACGGCAACCTGCATCTGAAGGCTGCGCATAGGCGCCTGTTCGGGGCGGTCGATCACGCGCGCGCATTCGTCCAAGGCTGCGTCGGTACTGTGGCGAATCACCATCCACTTTTCGACCTGCGCCCTGGCGACCTCAGGATCGCCCGCCAGCAGATAATCGCGCATGAGGATGGCGGATTGGTAAATCCCGGTGCGGACGTTTTCAAGTGAACGGGTGCGCGCGAAGTACACATCGCGAACCTGCGCATCGCTGGCGCGGACCTTGTGCAACACCAGCAGCGCATCCACTCCCGCGGCGAGCATCAGGGCCAATAAACCGCCGAATCCCGCCAGGAGCAGGCGGCGGCCACCGGCGAAAGGTCGAATAGGCATCCGAAACCTAAGTCTAACGGACCCGGGAAATTAGGGAATACCGTCTCAAGGGGATTGTTGCAAAGGGCCAGGATGGAGTTATTCTTATAGGTACGAGAGTGCAGATTCCCCTAAACATCGAGAGGATTCAATGAAACGAAACATACTAGGCCTGATGGGCCTCGCTACATTACTGGCGACCGCAGCCTGCCACCACGCTCAGCCGGTGGCCAAGACGCCCCCGCCCGATACGACCCCGGTCGCGCCTGCTCCGCCGCCGCCACAGCCCGGACAAAGGGCCTCCACGCCCGCGCCGCAGCAGGCCCAGCGAGCTGTCACCCCGACCCCGAGTCAGCCCAGGGCGATGTCACCGGAAGTGCGTGCCTCTCTGAACGAACGGCTGGCCCGTCTGGCAGACGCATTGTTCGATTACGACAAAGCCACTATTCGCGCGGACGCGACCGTAGCTCTGCGGGACGACGTGAACGTGATTCGTGGGATCCTCTCCGATTTTCCCAGCCAGAAGCTGCTCATCGAGGGTAATGCCGACGAACGGGGCTCGGAAGAATACAACCTGGCCCTCGGCGACAAGCGCGCCCGCGCGGCTGAGGAATTCCTGGCGTCCATGGGAATTCCGAGCGCGCAGCTCACCATCGTCAGTCTCGGCAAGGACCGCCCGGTTTGCACCGACAAAACCGAGGACTGCTGGCAGAAGAATCGCCGCGCGCACGTAACCGCGGCGCCGTAAGCTTACACGTTGTGAGGGGCAGAATTTCGCCTGCCGGAGTTTTTGATCTGTAGCGCACCCTCAGCGCGTCCTCCAGAGGCCACGGGGCGCGGCGGCTGAATACCGTCGCGCTCCGTGTGTTTTTTGTGAGTGCCTCTTGAAGGGAATTATATACATGACTACCTGCGATTCCTTCGGTCCTGAGCGTCTTCACGCGCCGCCCAACTCAGCAGCGGACAGATTACAAACCACCAGACGGCCAGGAAAACGATCGCGCCAATCGTGTCTGACAGGCTCCAGGGGTGCATCATTTGAACTTTTCATCATTCGTACTCATGTATATAATTCCCCTCTTGAAGTTGTGATTTCGCCCACCCGCTCCTGCCGGATCGCCAACTAACCCACGCGATTCAACTGGTAAACTGTTCGTCTAGCGGTTCAATCTTGCAGACAACGCGGAGGACCTGATATGGCTTGGTATTACGTCGAGGCAGGACGTCAAATGGGACCCGTCGAGGAACTCGCGCTGGACGATCTGGTTCGTTCCGGCGTCGTGCGCGACGACACCATGATATGGCGCGAAGGAATGGCCGATTGGCAGCCGCACGGCGCTGTCCGCGGCCCCAAGACGCCGGCCCCCGTTCCGGCCGTTCACATCACCGGAGATTCCGGCTTCTGCTCGGAATGCGGGGGACGATTTCCAGCCCCTCAATTGGCAATGTTCGGTAGCCGCCAAATGTGCACGGGGTGCGGCAAGCTCCGCACCTAACCGCCTGTGACCCTCCTCTGATCAACCGGCATATCCAAAGCATCTAGATACCAAGGCTTCTGTATACTGGTCTGAGGCTCGGGGAGAGCATCAGATAATTATGAGCTGGTATTACGCCGACGCAGGACGTCAAATAGGACCTGTCGAGGAACCCGCACTGGACGATCTGGTTCGTGCCGGCGTGGTTCGCGACGAAACATTGGTATGGCGCGAAGGGATGGCCAATTGGCAGCCGCACGGGGCCGTGCGCGGTCCGAAACCGCCGGCTCCCATGCCGGCCGTTCCCATCGGCGCCGACTCAAGCTTTTGCTCGGAATGCGGCCGTCCCTTTCCCACCAATCAACTGGTCGCGATCGGCAACGCCAACGTGTGCGCGCAGTGCAAGCCGATCTATCTCCAGCGCATGCGGGAGGGCGGGCAAGCCATCGGCGCGCGGCATTATGGCGGATTCTGGATTAGATTCGTCGCACTCATTATCGATGGAGTGGTTCTGGGAATCATCAATTGGATCATCCGTCTGCCCCTGGTCGCGATTCTCGGGGTGGGCACGCTGGGCGCTGCCGGCTCGGGATCGGTGGCGGGGGTCGGCGCAGTTCTGGCTGCCACCGGGCTGCTCACGTTGATCAGTTTCGCCGTCGGAATCGCGTACCAAGTCTACTTCCTTACGACGCGCGGAGCGACGCCGGGCAAGATGGTGTTGGGTTTGAAAGTAATTCGCGCCGATGGCGGGCCGATCTCCGCCGGCCTTGCGGTCGGCCGCTATCTTGCGCAAATTCTGAGCGCGATGATCCTCTTGATCGGATACATCATTGCGGGCTTTGACTCTGAAAAGCGGTCCTTGCACGATCGCATTTGCGACACCCGGGTAATCTACGTGAAGTAACATGCCGGCTCAGGCGATCTGCTGCGGCGAGTGCTCCACGCCGGTTCCGGCGGAATCCTGGAATCGCGCGGGCGTGCGCTGCCGCGGATGCGGCCACATCGTTCAGGTCGCGGTATTTCCCGCGATTGAGCGAATCCGCAGCGGCGCGCTTCCCGAAGCCATCGAAATCGAAACCGAAGCGAGCTGCTTCTATCACCCGTCCAGCCGCGCGGCCATTCCGTGCGATGAATGCGGACGCTTTCTGTGCCGGCTATGCGAAATCGAAATCGACGGCCGCCACCTTTGCCCCGCTTGCTTTGAAAGCGGCGTTTCGGCGAACAAGCTGAACGTGGAAACCTCGCGAACCATGTACGACAGCATCGCGCTGGCGCTGGCCACGCTGCCTACGCTGTTGACCTGGCCCGTGATCATCGGAGCTCCCGCTGCGCTTTTCGTAGTGATCCGGCGATGGCGCGCTCCGGGAAGCATCGTTCCGCGAACACGCGCACGGTATTATCTGGCTGTTCTATTTGTCCTGGTGGACCTGGGGCTGATCGGGCTCGCGGTCTTCGGCATCATCACGGCCTCCAGAGCCGGCGCCTTCGCCGGGCCGAGAACAGTGGTGGCGCCTTAGCTCTGCCATGGCGCCTTCTATCTATCGCCGCCTCACGGGACGAGCGCGCTCCCTCGGAGGATACTCACAGTTGTGGATCGCGCCGACCCATATTCTTCTGTTGCGATCCACGCGCTTCCGCGAACACTACGCAAGATTCGCGCTGGCCGACATTCAAGCCGTGGTGATCACGGAGTTGCCGTCGCGAATGCCTTTGCAGGTGGCGCTTGGCGCTGTCGCCGTTCTATGGATGTTCGGGTCTACGCTGTTCCAGGCCTACACCAAGGGATTTTTTCTGGTGACCGGCGGGATTGCGCTGGCTTTCGTGATCGCCGATATCGCGCGCGGCCCGCGCTGCCGGTGTTTTCTCCACACCGCGGTGAGCCGGGAGCCGCTCACACCGGTAGCGCGCATGCGCATTGCGCGAAGGTTCGTCGCCCAGCTTCAGCCCGCGATTGAAGCGGTGCAAGGCGCCGTCGCGGTCGGACAAGTTCCGGATTTGGAGGATCGAAGCTCTTCGCAATCGCTGGGTGGTCCGAGCGCGGCAACTTTCGATCAGCCGCCGGAGGTCGCGCAGCGTCCGGGCTATCTTCCAGAGACCTTGTTCGGCCTGTTTCTGATCAACGCCGCGCTGATTCTGGCGAGCCTGCTGATTCACAACTCGGAAGTCATGAACGTCTTGCCGACTACGCTTTTTGGCGAGGTCTTGCTGGTTATAGTGGCCCTGTTCCGGCGCGGATCGCGCGATCCACGCCGTTACATTTACGTGCTGATGATGATCGTGCTTTTGGGAATCGGCTGGGACCTGGTTGTGTTGGCGCAGAGTTTCGGGCGCTTGATAATAGCCACCGCCGAGAACCAACGCGGCCAGCCCGCACCCGTGCTGACGATGATCAACTGGACGGCGTTCCAACGCGGTCACGCGATTATCGCCGCAAGCTGGCGGACCGGCGCCGGCCTGATCGGCCTGGCCGCGGCTTATCTGGAACGGCCGGCTTCGCCCGCGAGCCGCGCCCAGCCAGTCACGGAGTCGCGGCCAAAATGACGCCCGCCCTGCACGCCGAATACCCCCCACGCAATCCGATCATTAACCAGCGCTGCTGGCGGCATTCCTCGCGCGAAGCCGTGGCGCGATGTCCCGAATGCGCTCGATTCTTCTGCCGCGAATGCGTGGTCGAGCATCTAGGCCGCATGATCTGTTCCGATTGCATGGCGCGCAAGACCGCCGAAGCGGCGGCGGGCCGATTCTCCACGGCTCGATGGAGCGTCTTCGCGGCCGGCGGATTCTTACTCGCCTGGGTGATCTTTTATTATCTGGGCGTGATGCTGGCGCGAGTTCCGTCCGATTTTTTCGAGTGAGCGGCGGTGTGACAAGCTACATGACGGATCGCATATGAAAAACCAACTGCCGGCGATCGAGATCCTGGAACAATCGGTCAACTTGTTGCGCGCTTCGCCTCAGGCGCTGACGATTTATCTGGCGGGCTCGATCCCATTCACGCTGGCGCTGCTGTTTTTTCTGAACGACATGATGCTCAGCCCGTATGCCTTCGATCATCTCGCCACGGCATCGCTCGGGCTGGCCGCGCTGTATGTTTGGAAAAATACGCTCCAGGCGATTTTCGCCGCTCGCCTCTATCGGACGCTCTCGCCGGGCGTTTTACACCTGGGGGTTTCCGGCCCATCGTATTCAACCCCGGGGGGTTCAAGTAACCGCGCGCGCCCGCTGAAATTCTTCCGTTCGTTCCTGAATCCCTTCTTAGTTCAATGCGCACTTCAGCCGGTCGGCCTGGCCATCCCGCTGCCTTTCCCCTGGCTGACCGCGTTCTTTCGAAATGTTGCCATGTTCGCGGCGATCGGCGCGCCCGACTCCGTCCGAACCGCACGCCGGCAGGCTGTACTGTGGACTCGGCAAACCTGGGGCGTGCTGCTCATCGTCGCCCTCGCGTTTCTGCTGCTGTTCCTCAACCTCCTGGCGATGGTCGTACTTCTTCCGCAACTGGCGCGCAGTTTTCTCGGTGTCGAAGGCGACTTCGCGCGCCTGGGAATCCACATCCTCTACCCGGCGATTCTTGGCGTTGCTCTAGCCCTGGCTTGGATGGCGATCGACCCGGTGCTGGACGCGGTTTTCGTTCTGCGATGCTTCTACGGTGAGTCGATTGCAACCGGCGAGGATCTGCGCGCCGCGCTTCAGAAAGCTCTTCTCGCGGCGGTGATGATCGTGTTCCTGCTCGGTGTCGGGCCGCAAGGCGCGCGGGCTCAATCACCCACGGCTTCCGATCCTCCCGCTTCGCCCGCCGCAATTCCTGTCGCAACCAACCCGGTTGCAACCAACCCGGCTCCGGTCACCCAGGCCGGGGCCAACCAGGCTTCCGCGATCAATCCCGCCGATCTCGATCGATCCATCGACGAGGTGATCCACAGCCGGGAATTCACCTGGCGCACTCCGCATTCCGGCGGCGAGGAACCGCACGGCAGATGGGTGGGATGGGTTCGCGGCGCCATCGACACGGTGCGCCGATTCGTCCGCGACGTTCTGGACGCAATCGCAGCGTGGTTCAGCCCCGATCGCGAATCCACAGTCGAGTCGGGCGGCAAACCCGTCACGCGGCGCATGATCGAGGTGATGACCGGTTTGGTAGTGGCGCTGATCGTGGGCGCGGCGATTGCGTTCTTCCTGCGCCGCCGCTCTCCGGTGACCAAGGCCGCCGCATTGACTGCGGCTGCCCCGGCTGTCAATCTCTCCGACGAATCGCTCACCGCCGATCAGCTGCCGGAGAGCTCATGGCTGCGGCTCGCCGAGGAATGGCTTGCGAAGGGAGATTGCCGCCTGGCGCTGCGGGCCCTGCACCTGGCCGGCCTGAACTTTTTGGGCGAGCGCGGACTGGTATCCATCCGCCGATGGAAGAGCGGCCTGGATTATCGCCGTGAGGTGGAACGCCGTGCGCGCGCCAAACCGGAAATCCCGCCGGCATTTTCCAATAACGTCGCGCTGTTTGAGCGCGGCTGGTACGGAAGCCGGCCGGTCGATCGCGAAATGGTGGAAACGTTCGCGGCGCGCCTCACCGAGATCAGGAACCATGCTCAATAAGATCGAGCGACGTGGCGCGCGCTTTAGCGTGCAGCGGCGAACTTCAGTTCGCCGGGTTTTTCTTTACGGAACCGCGACCGTAAGGGAGCGCTCACCTCGCTTCTTCAACATCCTCTTTAGCGTGCCGTGTCGAGATTTCCGGCGTGCGGATCCGTTCCGGACATCCCGACATTTTATAAGGCCCAGCGTCGACATGAGTGTCGACGCGGCACGCATGAGTGCGTGCGCCACAATCGGGGGTAAGAAATGAGATCTGGCGCCTGGTTGTGGATTCTCGCGATCGCCATGCTGGGCGCCCTCGCATGGGGCCTGGAGCAGGTGGCGTTCACGCCGCTTCAGACCGGCGAAGTCTATCCTCCCTTCTCCTCTCTACGAGCCGATCCACTGGGCGCCAAAGCGCTCTACGAGAGCCTCGCCGCGTTGCCTGGCATCCAAATCGACCGGCTCTACAAACAACGCCAAAAGCTCGACGGCCCGCAGGATGCGATGTTCGTGCTCGGCGTGGACCCGGGCGCATGGTCGCGAGTGGACTCGAAAACGCTCGACGAGTACGTCAAGCTGGTCCACGACGGCGGGCGGTTGGTGATCGGATTCCTGCCGGTGCGAGCGAGGCCGAAATCGGAGTTTGCGATTCCAGCCCCCGAAGTGCCGCGAGAGCCGCATAAAAAGACGCCGAAAGAGACGCCAGCAGTGGTCGCGCTTTGGCACATTGAGCTCGCCTATCGCACCTTCAAGGGCGGCGACTTCGACAGTAGCGGACTCCCGCACGAAACCGCGCTTTACTTCAATACGCATTCCTTCGCTCCCGAGGCGAATTACGCAGCCGTCAAATCCCACTGGGCCGACTGGCGCACGCTCGCCTCCGACGCATCCGACCACGGGGCCGTGGCAGTCGAGAGAACCTTCGGCAAGGGAACCATTGTTCTGGTGGCGGATACCTTTCCGCTCAGTAACGAAGGGTTGCGCGAAGCGCGTGACGCCGGGCTGATCGCGCGGATCGCCGGCTCCGCGACCCGCATCACGTTCGACGAAGACCATTTCGGCGTCAGCGAAACCGGCAGCGTGACCAAGCTGATGCGCCAGTATCGGCTGCAAGGCGCGGTCGCCATTCTGATCGTCGCCGCGGCGCTGTTTCTGTGGCGCAGCGTGTCCAGCCTGTTGCCGCCACGCGGCGGCGCTCTCGCATCCAGCCAGGGCGCGATTGCGGGACGTGATTCGCTGGAAGGTCTGGCTGCTCTGCTGCATCGCGGCGTCCCCGAAAAACAACTGCTGGATGTGTGCTTCGCCGAATGGAGCAACTCCATATCGCGCGGGACCCGAGGATCCCCAGACCCCCGCACGCCGCGGGCCGCCGCCGCGATTGAAGATGAAATCGCGCGGCAAGGCGCCCGCGCGCCGGTGGACGCCTATCGCGCCGCTTGCCGTATCCTTACGGAGAAAACATGACCGCCCCAGAAAAGTCCGCCAGGAAAATATGACAGAACGACTCGAACAACTGCACCGCACACTGGCTGCCACGCGCGCCGAAGTGCGCAAGGTGATCCTCGGCCAGGATGAGGTGATCGGCTTCGCCCTGATCGTCATTCTCACCCGCCAGCACGCGCTGCTCGAAGGTGTTCCCGGCGTGGCGAAAACATTGCTCGCCCGAACGCTCGCGCGCGCCCTGGGCTGCGAATTCGCGCGCATTCAATTTACGCCGGACCTGATGCCCGCCGACATCACCGGCACCAACGTCTTCAATTTCGCCCGCAACGAATTCACCCTGGTGCGCGGTCCCGTGTTCACCTCGTTCCTGCTCGCCGATGAAATCAATCGCGCGCCCGCCAAAACGCAATCCGCCCTGCTTCAGGCCATGCAGGAGCGCACCGTGACCATCGATCGCGAAACCCACACGCTTTCCGACAACTTCATCGTGTTCGCAACGCAAAATCCCATCGAATATGAGGGAACCTATCCGCTCCCCGAAGCGCAGAAGGATCGTTTTCTACTGAAGATCCCCATGGCCCCGCCGGATCGTGAAAGCGAGCTGGAACTCGCGCGCCGGATGCTCGGCGCAAATGCTCCGGAATCCGCGCTTGCTCGTGGTGAGGTGCGGGCGGTGCTCGCGCCCGGCGAGTTGTCGCTGGCGCGCCAGGCGCTCGACGACGTTTCGATGCGCGACGAAGTGGCCGGATACATTGTCGATATCGCGCGCCTCACGCGAACTCATGAGAGTATTCAAGTGGGCGCGGGTCCGCGCGCCACGCAGGCTCTGGTCCTCGCGAGCCGCGCCTACGCCGCCCTCGCCGGGCGCGATTTCGTCACGCCGGACGACGTAAAGGCGATGGCGATTCCGGTCCTGGAGCATCGCCTCATCCTGCGGCCTGAATTCGAGATCGAAGGCATGACCGCGGCCGAAGCAGTACAGAAGATTCTTGAAAGCGTAGCGGTGCCGGTCTAGATGGTCCCTTCGCCGCGCCTGATATGGATTTTCACGCTGGTGGGATTCCCAGCGGCAGTCGCCGCCGGACTCGCGCCGCAGTTGCTGATCCCCATGATCGCGATCATTGGCGTGCTGGTTGCGCTCGCGCTCGCCGATGCTCTGATTCGCCATCGCGCACTTGCCGGGATTCGTGTCGAAACCCCAGCGCTGGTCCGTTTCTTCAAGGATCGCGAAGCGGAAATTCGCATTCGCGTCCATAACCCGTCGAAGTACGCGCGCCGCTTGCGAATCGGCATCGCCGCGCCCGAAGGCCTTCGAACTTCGGACGAAGAGCGTCTCGTCGACCTGCCGGCCGGCGCGGACCTCGCCGAGTTTTCGTGGGCGTGGATGCCCCAGCGGCGCGGCAGATATCTCCTCGATTCCTGCTATCTCGAATCGAGTTCGCCGCTGGGAATGTGGACCGTGCGCCGCCGCGAACCCATCACGTTGGAGATTCGCGTGTACCCGAACCTTCGCCGTCACGGCGATCTCAAAGCGTTGCGCCGTGGCGCGGAAGGGCTTCACGTTCTGCGTCAATTGGGACGTGGCCGCGAATTCGAAAAGCTTCGCGAATACGTCGCCGGCGACGGCTTCGACGAGATTCATTGGAAAGCTACCGCGCGACGCGGCCGTCCCATCACCAAGGTGTATCAAGTGGAGCGGACCCAGGAGATTTACGTAATCATCGACGCTTCGCGCCTCTCCGCCAGGCCCGCCGGCGAGGAAACCGCGCTCGAGCGGGCCATCGCCTCCGGACTGGTGCTGTGCGCGGCAGCCGAGCGGCGTGGCGATCTGTTCGGACTCGCGGCCTTTTCGCATCAGGTGGACGCGTTCGTTCGCGCGCGCAATGGAAAGGTGCACTACGCCGCCTGTCGCGATGCGATTTACGAACTGCAACCGCGCCTCACCTCGCCCGATTTTGACGAAATCGCGACCTTCCTGCGCCTCCGCCTCCGGCGCCGCTCCATGCTGTTGTTTCTGACTTCGCTCGACGATCCGGTCCTCGCCGAGAATTTTGCGCGCGCCACGCAGCTTCTCGCCTCGCGTCACCTGGTGATGGCGGGAATGCTGCGGCCGCAGTCGGCCCAGCCACTTTTTCGCGATTCGAACGTCAACGTGTCCGCGGATATTTACCGGCAGTTGGCAGGCCATATTTCCTGGAAGCGATTGCGCGAGCTCGAATCGACGCTGGGCCGCCGCGGCGTGCGCTTCGCGCTGCTCGATCCCGAAGCCTTTTCGAGCGGCCTGATTCGCCTCTATGATGAAGTCAAGCAGCGGCAGTTGCTATGAGCCACGCGCCAGGTGCTAGGAATCACGCGTCATGATCCTCGATCTCGCCCGATTCGTCGAAGCCGAGCGTCCGCACTGGACCGCGCTTGAAAAAACTCTGGATTGGATCGCCACCGATCCTACCCGCAAGATGTCGCTCGATGATCTCGAAGCTTTCCACACCCTCTATCAGCGCGCCTCCGCCGATCTCGGCAAAGTCGCGACACTCGCTTCCGAAGGCGAGCTGAGCCGCTACCTGGAATGGCTGGTGAGCCGCGCTTACTCGGAAATTCACGAATCGCGCGACCGCCGCCGCTTCCGTCCGTGGCGCTGGTTTACGGTCGAATTTCCCCGCACCTTTCGCCGTCATTCCCGCGCCTTCCAGCTTTCCGCGGCGCTGACACTGGCCGGAGTCGCGTTCGGAGCGCTCGCCCTGCGCATCGATTCGGAAGCGAGATACGTGATCCTGCCATTTGGGCATGCTGACATGTCGCCCTCCGAACGCGTCGCCCGCGAAAAGCAGGAACAGGGTAAGCAGCTCGCCGGGAAAAAGAGCCAGTTCTCGGCAGCTCTGATGCAGAACAATATCCGAGTCGCGCTGTTCACGATTGCGCTGGGGATGACGTTCGGCTTCGGCACGCTGGTGCTGTTGTTCTACAACGGCGTGATTTTGGGAGCGATCGTGTACGATTACATCCACGGCGGGGAAGCCATTTTCCTGATGGGATGGCTGCTGCCGCACGGCGTCATCGAAATACCCGCGATCCTGGTCGGCGGCCAAACCGGATTCGTGCTCGCCTACGCGTTGATCGGATGGGGCAGCCGAATCTCGCGCGCCGAACGGCTGCGCGCCATTTCGCGCGATGTCGTGACTCTCGCCGGCGGCGCCGCGCTGATGCTGGTGTGGGCCGGCATCGTCGAATCCTTTCTTTCGCAGTATCACGAGCCGGTGATTCCCTACGGCGCTAAAATCGCCTTCGGATTGGTGGAGGCCGCGCTGCTCACCTTATTCCTGAATCGGGCCGGCGTGGGGCATGTGGGGCAGGCGATCTTGTCGCCTGCCTCTTCCAGATCATGATCCAATCCCGCGCCAACTCGCTGCTCATCCGCACGCCCGAAGGCATTGAGTTCGCGCTGCCGCTGGCCGGACCCTTCAGCCGCATGCTGGCCCTGGTCGTCGATCTCGCAGCCGTCGCCGCGCTCAGCTCCGTGCTCGAAAAAGTGCTCGCGCCCCTGCTGGTTTTTGGCCAGGACGTGACGGGCGGAATCATCATCCTGGTGAATTTCGTCCTCGCCGTGGTCTACGCGATGGCCGCCGAATGGCTATGGCGCGGCCAGACGGTGGGCAAGCGCCTGCTGGGCCTCCGCGTGGTGGACGCCCGCGGATTGCGCCTCGAACCAAGCCAGGTGATCGTCCGCAATTTGTTGCGCTTTATCGATCAACTGCCGGTCTTGTACCTGGTGGGTGGGGTCGCCTGCGTGTTCCACCGGCATCGCCAGCGCCTGGGCGACATCGCCGCCGGGACGGTGGTCGTCAGGACCCCCAAGCTGGCCCGGCCGAATCTCGATCAGCTCCTCGCTGGAAAGTACAATTCGCTGGCCGAATCCCGCCATCTGGCGGCGCGGCTGCGGCAGAAAATTACCCCCGAAATCGCACGCATCGCCCTCGAATCGCTCATTCGCCGGGACCAGCTCGACCCCACCGCCCGGCTGGCGCTTTTCGCCCAGCTCGCCGATCATTTTCGCGCGCTGGTTCCCTATCCCCCCGAGGTCGCCGAGCAGCTTGCCGATGAACCTTACGTTCGGGACGTGGTCGAGCTGCTGTACCGCCCGTCCGGCTCCCTATCCGCGACGAAGACCCCCTCGGCGGTGGGGCAGCCCTAGAAGCCTGTGGCTGTCATTGTCGGTCGCGGTTCCGAACCTCGCTGATCTTACTGAACCGCGAGCGTCAGCGAGGGGTCCGGACCTCGCTGACGTTACTGAACCGCGAGCGTCAGCGAGCAGTCCGGATCTCGCTGATCTTACTGAACCGCGAGCGTCAGCGAGGGGTCCGGACCTCGTTGATCTTACTGAACCGCGAGCGTCAACGAGGGGTCGGGACCTCGCTGATCTTACTGAACCGCGAGCGTCAGCGAGCGGTCCGAATGTATTTCCATAGCGTTTTTCGACAAATTTCACCCGAAGTGTCCCGGCCTCTTCCCGGCCCATTACTTCAGGCCCTTTTCGTTGGCCCTGGTTTGTGATTAACTTATAGGTAAGATGCAAAGCCGTAAACTCTTGACATTCCTCCCTCTGCTGCTGGTCCTCGCCTCCTGTAGCCGCGACCCTAAAGCCCAGGCGCAGCGCCTGGTCGACCAGGGGAACAAATTCTTCAACAAGACGAAGTATAAGGAAGCCCTGATCATGTACCGGCGAGCGGTCCAGAAGGATCTGCGCTACGGCGAAGCCTATTATCGGCTGGCGCTGACCGATCTGAAACTGGGCGCCTACGGTGATGCCGTTCGCATGCTGGTCCGCGCGGTCGATCTGCAACCAACCAACGTGGACGCCATCACCAAGTTGGCCGATCTGTACCTTCTCGCTTCCACCCAGGACCACGCTCACTCCGCGAGCGAGGAGAAAGACGCGAAGGACTTGGTCGACAAGCTCCTGAAAATGGATCCGCGCTCCTATGACGCGCATCGCATCCTGGGGGAGATGGCGCTGTTGCATCGCGACCCCAAGGAAGGCGTGAAGGAACTGGCGCTCGCGAATGAGATCAAGCCCTTTCAGCAGGACGTAGTGCTCACGTATTTCCAGGCATTGGTGCAGAACGATCAATTCGCGGACGCCGAAAAGCTGGCGCATGAAATGATCGCGAAAGAGCCGAGCTATGCGCCGACTTATGACGTCCTGTACCTCCAGTACATGCGCCTGAAACGGCCGGAGGATGCCGAAAAGATACTCAAGCTAAAGTCCGACAACAATCCCCAGCGTGCGAATTACCTCATGCAGTTGGCCGTCCATTATTACCTGTTGCCTAACCGGCGTTCGGATATGGACGCGATCATCCAGCGCGTCACTGACGAGAAGAAATTTCCCGACGGCCACCTGCTCGCGGGCGATTTTTTCTACTTCCGCGCCCGCGAGTTCGACCACGCTGAGCTGCAATACGAAGCCGCCATGAAAGCCTTTCCCAAGGACAAAGCCGTTTATCAGAAACGGCTGGTGGAGCTCAATGCCACTCTTGGAAAGAAGCAGGAAGCCAACCAGTTGCTCGCCGCCATCCTCAAGGACAATCCCAAGGATAACGATGCCATCGCCATGCGCGCCGCGTTGATGCTGACCACCGGCGACCGCCAGCAGATTAATCTCGCGGCCAACGATCTCCAGTCCCTGGTCTCCAAGACCCCGCACAATCATTTGCTCCAGTTCAACCTGGCGCGGGCGCTGATTGCGAAAGGCGACATTGAAGGCGCGCGCCTGCATCTGGAGGAAGCCGTCAAGATCCGCAGCGATTTCATCGCCGCGCGCGAAATTCTCGCGCGGATTTACCTCACCAAGGGCGATCCCGGGAAAGCTCTCAAAGCTGCCGACGAAATCATTGTCTTCGATCGCGGCAACCTCCAGGCCCATCTCACCCGGTCAAGCGCCCTGCTGGCCCTGGGAGATCGCGATAAGGCGCGCGAAGAGCTCGACTTCATCGCCAAGGCCTATCCCCAAAACCCCGACGCGCGATACCAGGTGGGTTATCTTGCCCTTCAGGACAAGGACTACAAGAAGGCCGAACAGGTTTTCGGCGATTTGTACAAGTCCTCTCCTGGCGACCGCCGCGGCTTCATCGGCGTGACCGAAACTATGATCGCCCAGGGCCACATGAACGACGCGATCAAGGAAACCGAAAAAGCCGTCGAGCGCGAACCCGAGCGCCGCGATCTCAAGCTGTTCCTGGCGAATGACTACAAGCGCGCCGAGCGGTATGACGACGCCATCCAAATCTACCAGAAGCTGCTCGATAAGGAGCCCAAGAATCCGGATCTCCTGTTCCGCGCGGCGGAGACGCTGCGATTGAAGGGCGATCTCACTGCGTCCATGGAAAGCTTCCGCCGATGCAGCCAGGCCGCGCCCGCCGATACCACCTGCCTCACGCTGCTCGCTATGATCCTTCAGGGCACGGGCCGCGACGATCAAGCCAAACCCATCTATGAACAGATTCTGAAGATCCAGCCGGACCATCCCGTTGCCTTGAACAACCTGGCTTACATTAAGGCGCAGGAGGGTGTGGATCTCGATCAGGCCCTCACCATGGCTCAACGCGCCGTTCAGCGCGCCCCCACCTCGCTCGACCTTAACGATACTCTCGGTTGGGTCTATATCAAGAAGAACCTCAGCGAAAACGCCGTGCATATTTTTAGCGACCTGGTGCAGAAGGACCCCAACAATCCCACCTTCCATTACCACTACGCCATGGCGCTCGCCCAGAAGGGCGACAAGCCGTCCGCTAAGAGCGAATACGAGAAAGCGCTGAGCCATAAGCCGTCCAAGGACGAAGAACAGAAAATTCACGAGCAGCTCCAAAAAATGCAGTGAGCCCAAAACCACGGGGCCCAGAGGCAGGGAGCAAGGATTCAGTGAGCCACGGCGCAGGGAGCGATGCCCCCGCACCGGCCTCGGATGCGACGCGGCCGACGGACGCAGCGTCCAGATCGCTGCCCTACATCGCGCCGTTCGCCGTGTTCATGGCCTTTGTCGCCCTGCAGAGTTCCCGCTTTCACCTGCCCGAGCTCGCCGCTCAAGTCGCGTGGGTGTCGGTGGTCGCGCTGGTTCTGATCCTCGTCGCCCGCCCCGTCATCCATCTACGCGCGCCGCACTGGCCTCTCAGTCTGCTCATCGGCGCGGCCGTGTTCGGAATCTGGATCGGGCCGGATCTGTTATTCCCCGGCTACCGGCAC
>Ga0182024_10008747_pt1 | contig 21200 bp, 14 predicted proteins | sample P32metaG_FD_120480 | JGI IMG/M metagenome (GOLD analysis project Ga0182024, IMG submission 120480) | Permafrost microbial communities from Stordalen Mire, Sweden - P3-2 metaG (Illumina Assembly) | ecosystem: Environmental > Terrestrial > Soil > Wetlands > Permafrost | place: Sweden: Stordalen...
CGCGCCGATCATCAGCGGGATGAGGAAGTTTCCCATCACCGTCGGGATCGACGGGACGAGGAACCACCAGACCATCAGGATGCCGTGGGTCGAGAATGCCTTGTTGTATTGGGAGGGCTCGGAAAGGACGCCGGTGGGGCTGAGCAGGTTGATTCGGATCAGCGCCGCCGCCCCAGCGGCGATCATGAACATGAACGTGATCGTGATCATGTAGAGGATCGCGATCCGCTTATGATCCCGCGTCAGCAGCCACGAACGGATCGTGTGGCTGGAGTTGATGTAGGTCTCCGGCCCGGCGTAGTCGGGTAAAAATGGAAGAGCTGCCGTCGTCATTGTCGTTCCGGGCTCCTACCCGTCTGGTGGTAAGTCGGAGGCACGCGTGCCGGCGGTTCGTTGGGGAGCAGGTCAGGGCGTTGGCTGTTGACGGGCTGCGTTGCCGCATCCTTCTGCACCCCGGCGGGGCTGGCGCCGGGGATCGCGTTGTTCTGGGCCGTCCCCAGCGACTTGATGTATTCGATCAAATCGAAAATCTGCTCTTCGCTCAGTTGCCCGCGGAAGGTGGGCATGATCGGCCCGTATCCGGCCACCAGCTTGGCCGCCGGATCGACGATCGATTCGCGGAGGTATGTGTCATCCGCGATGACCGTCCTGCCGTCATCGAGAATGACCTTGCTGTTGTATAGCCCCGCTAATGTCGGCGCGCGGACGCCGTGGCACGCCGCGCAGCCGTAGGTCTGATAGAGCTGCGCTCCGACGACGGCGGGGGGCATGTCGGGGATCGCTCCGGCCAGCCACGCTTCGTAGGCCGCCGGTTCCATCACGACCACGGTCCCGATCATGTGCGAGTGCAGATCGCCGCAGTATTGGTTGCAGAAAAAGTGATACTCGCCGGTCTTGTCGGCGACGAACCATTCGGTGGAATAGCTGCCGGGAATCACGTCCTGCTTGATGCGGAACGCGGGAATGCCAAAGTCGTGAATCACGTCTTGTGATGTCATCAACAGCTTGACCGCCCGGCCCATGGGGACGTGCAGCGTGTTGATCTCGCGCGGGCCTTCGGGGTGTTGGATCTTCCACATCCATTGTTTGCCGATCACATTGATCTGCATCGCGTTGGCCGGCGGGGCCTTCGCTTTCACGTAGACGTAGCCGCCCCAGAAATACATGATCATCATCAGCCCGAAGGGCACCACGATATAAGTCGCCTCCACCAACGGATTGGTGGCAGTTCGCGGCGGCACGTCGTTGTCCGAGCGGCGGCGGTACTTGAGCGAAAAGAACGCGACCAACCCCGCAATCAGCGCGACGAAGAAGACCGAGACGGCCAACTCGAAAAAGAACAGCGCGTCCACCTGCCAGCCCAGGGCCGAGGCGCGTTCGGGGAAGATGCGGAACGAGGTGTTCATGGCGTCACGACCGCCGGTCGCTTCCTGTCACGGCGGAAATTCCAAAACATGTAAGCGCCCAACAGCAATACCGTCAGAATGCCGCCGGCCTGAATGATCCGGCTGATCATCAGGCTGTACCGCCCCGTGCTCGGGTCGTAATGGAAACAGAAGAGCAGGACCCGGTCCGCCACCGAGGTTTCCTTGCCGTGGGCGGCCTCGGCCAGCGACAGCTCGAGGTCGGACGGGGCATAGTCGATGCCGTAAAAATACCGGGCCGTCTTCCCTTCGGGCGTGAGGATAATCAGCCCGCTGGCGTGCGCGTACTGCTGATATTTTGGGTCCCATGCATAACGGAAGCCGACGGTCCTGGTCAGCGATTCGATCGACGCTTGGGAGCCGGTGAGAAAATGCCACCCGTCCTCGGCATGCGGCCGGCGGTAGGCCCGGATGTATTGCTCTTTTTTCTCCTGCGCAAGGATCGGCGTCTCGTTGGGATCGAAACTGACGGTGAGAATGTCGAACTGCTCCCCGCAATTAATCTTGATGGAGTTCATCGCCTTGGTCAGGTCGTTGAGCACCATGGTGCAAAGCATCGGGCATTTGAAATAGACCAGGGCGAGGATCAGCGGCCGCTTGCCGAAGTAATCGCCGAGGCGCACGTCGCGGCCCATTTCGTCGTGGAATAGCAAATCGGGCGGGACCTGGGCATTGAGCTTTTGATCGAGGCCGACGTCGCGGAGGATCGGAGGCTGCTGATTCAGCGGCGCCGCGGCCACGGTGCCCAGGCAGATGGCCGCAACAACCAGCGGAACGTACATGGGAAAGAACTTCGCACGTGCTCGGTCTCGACGGTCGCCTGTGGCACGGCCGTCTCGGCCGTGCAAGCGGCACCCAACTGAGGAGAACCTAAGAAGTGAGCGGTTTCTTCCTTGGATAGTGTTCCGCACGGCGGCCTGTGCGAGGTGGGCGTCGTGCTGATGTCGCGGCAACTCCATTACTTGTTCCCCTCCGCCGGCGATCCTGCCGGCCGCGGGTTCCGCTGCTGTCTTGCGGACTCGTCGGAAATCACCGAGCGAACAACTGATTCGGGAATCGCCACCTGCCGGTGCGTGTGGTCGTTCACCGTCCATCCCATCCGCCTGAAAAGTGCGTCCTCGCGGTCGTACATTTCCTGGAGGTCGGCGGGGGGATTGTTCTGATGGGCAAGCCCCGGTGTGGGCTGGATGCGCGGCTCGGGGGGCAACACCGGCCCAGTGGGGGTGAAGTCGGTCCCGTGCTCGCGGTTGTAGTTCGTCACGTATTGCTCGTCGGTCAGGGCCGAGTGCGGGTGGTTGGTTGATTCCTCAAGCTTCACATACCCTCCGAAGAGGAACCAGCCGCCCGCGTGGATGGCGGCGGCGAGCACCACCAGGCAGACGAGGAAGATCGCCAGCCCTTTGATGCTGATGCCGCTCGTCTCGTAGCCGGCCTCGCGGCTTTCACTCGACGGTGGCTGGAACGGGTCTTTGTCCGTGGCCATGGTCTACCGGGGTAACGGGAATAAAGTCGCCGATCGGCAGGATCGGCGCGTCCTTTAGAAACCAGAGAAACGCCAGGAACCAGATGCCGCCGATTCCGAGCCACGCCAGGACGTTCATCCCCTCGGCGTAGAACCAGTGCAGCGGCCCCCACGGTCCTTCGTGCGGAAATTCAGTGGGGGTGACCCAATAAATCACCTCGACGACGCGCATGAACAGGAGCCCGCCGGCGATTGCCGCCAGGCGGCCCAGCTTGCGCTTCAGCGGGCGCATCAGCAGCAGGATGAACGGCACCAAAAAGTGCAGGAAGATCAACGCCGCCCCGACCCACCGCCAGCCGCCGTCGGTGCGATGGATGTACCAGGTGATTTCATCCTGATTGTTGCCCAGCCACGTCACCAGGAACTGGCCGAAGCTCATGTAGGCCCAGAGAATCACAAACGTGAGCAGCACGTTGCCCAGGTCGTTTAAATAATCGGCCCGGATCACCGGTTTGAGAGCCGGGTCGTCGGCATGGAGCGCCACCATCAGGATCAGAAAACAGAGCGCGGTCACCGCCTGGCTCATGACCACAATGAAGCCAAAGACCGTGGAGATCCAGTGCGGCTCGCGGGACATCATCCAGTCGATGGCGGCCAGCGCCATCAGCACGAAATAGATCACCTCGCCGATCGAACTGAGATTGAACAATCGCTTCAAAATCCTGGGATTCGGCCCGCGATCCAGCCGTAGCGAGTTAACCCGCAGCAGCCACGCCCAGAGCCAGAAGACCAGGAAATAAAACACGGCCCGGAGGATCCAGAAGTTTAAGTTCAGGTATCCGGTTTTGTGCCGGATCACCGGGTCTTCTGCCACCATTTTCGGAACGGCCCAGGGGTAGAGGTGCGAGGCCCCGAGAACGATCGGGATGAACAGGATCGCCATGAACGGCACGCACATTCCGCCGGCTTCCCCGAATCGGCGGATCAGATATCCCCAGCCACCGCCGAGCAGGTGGTGCATCATCACCACGCCCATGCACCCGACGGTCAAGCCGAACCAGAAGAGCCAGGCGAACAGCCACGAACCGAAGAACTGATCCTTGCCGACCACGAAGATTCCGATCACCAGCAGCGCCAGGCACACGACCGTCCCAAGCTGCACGATTTCGCGCGCGCGGGAAAGATGGCGGGATTGGGGCAGCGATTGGCTCATTGTCGCGTTCCCTGGAGATCGACGTACTCCTCATGCGTGATCTTCCCATCCTTGACCGACTGCTTCACCGACGCCTGCAGGACGCGGATATATGCGGCAATGGCCCACCGATCGTCCGGCGCCACCCGCTCGGCATAGCTGAACATGGCCTGATACCCGTTGGAGATCACGTTGTAGAAATGCCCGTCACCGGTCTTTTGCGGATCGCTGAGCCGATCGTTGTGGAACGACGGGGGGCGGATGAAGCCGCGCTGGACGATCATTCCATTGGCATCCCCAAGACGCCCGTGGCAGACGGCGCAGTAAATGTTGTATCGCTCCTGCCCCCGATCAATTAGCTCGCGGTTAATCGGCAGCGGAATCGTAGCGTCCTCGCGCACCGAATCCTTTGCACCGACCGGGCCGGCGGACCATTGATACGCATACGGTGTTCCCGGCGTGTCGCGAGGCGGGCGGGAGACTGTGCCGGCTACGAGCTGGCGGGCTTCCATTCCATCTGCGAACACCGGCGCGGGCTCGTAGGTCCGCTGCTTGGGCTGGACGGCCATGTCGTCTTTTTTGCAGCCGGCCGTCGTCGCCAGAATGAGCACCACTACTGCCATCAAGAGTGAGGACGTAAATTGGTGGGGCAGACAGTGCTGTGTGCCAGTCGGAGAAACATTCTCACTTGGTGATGCAGACATTCTTGTCTGTGGTGGGGTGTCTGCCCCACCAGAGATAAGGATGGGACAGGAATGTCCCTGCCGCAGATGGACAGACAGGAATGTCTGCCCCACCAGAGATAAGGATGAGACAGGAATGTCCCGGCAGAGCTTTGGCAGACAGGAATGTCTGCCCCACCGGAATCCATCATCCCACAGGCAGGCGATCGCTTTCATTCCGGCACCTCCACGATCGATATCGGTGAGAGGCTTTCGAGAAATTTGCGCGTCTGAGCGGGATCGTACTTGGGGTCCGTGGCTTCGATGCAGATAAAGAATCGGTCCTTGCTGGCAAGCTGAAATTGCGGCGCGTTGAACACCGGATGATACGGCTGCGGGAGTCCGTTCAATCCCAACATGCTGAGCAGCGCGCCCATTGAAGCGCCCAGCACCATCAGCTCGAAGGTGATCGGGATGAACGCCGGCCAGCTATTGGGCGGGCGGCCGCCGACGTTCCAGCGGTAGCTGATGACGTTGGCGTACCAGCACATCCCGAATCCGATGATCGCGCCCAAAATGCCGAAGCAGAACGTCATCGCCGCCACGCGGGTGCGGCTCGATCCCAGCGCCTCGGCCAGTCCCTCGATCGCAAACGGTGTATATCCCTCGACGCGCTGGTAACCCTCCGCGCGGGTCCTGTGGGCCGCGTCGAGCACGGCTTCTTCCGAGCCGAACTCCGCGAGCATGCCGTGAATGAGCTGTTTCTTTTCCATCGCGATCATTTGACGTAGGACGGATGAAACGACTTGGGCGGGTGCTCGCCGCCACCGGTCGAATGCACCAGTTCGCGCATTTCAGCCATGCTGATCACCGGGAGGAATCGCACGAACATGAAGAACGCCATCAGGAAGAACCCGATCGTTCCCAGCAGCGTCATCCAGTCCCAGACGGTCGGGTAATACATGCCCCAGGAAGTGGGGAGGAATTCGCGGTGCAGGCTCAGAACGACGATCACGAATCGCTCGCCCCACATCCCGACCTGAATAATGATCGAGATCAGGAACATCAAAGCCGGGCTCTGGCGCACTTGCCTAAACCAAAGCGCCTGCGGCGTAACGCAATTGCAGAAGACGATCATCCACCACGACCAGGCATACGGGCCCATCGCGCGGTTGAAGTTGAGATACGATTCGGCAGGATCGCCGCTATACCAGCCCATGAAGTATTCGGTGGAGTAGCCGTAGCAAACGATCAAACCCGTCACCAGCAGCAGCCGTCCGCAGTAATCCAGATGCTTGAGCGTGATCATGTCCTGCAGCCCGTAAATTGAGCGCAGCGGGATGGCCAGCGTGAGCACCATCGCAAAGCCGGAGAAGATGGCCCCGGCGACGAAGTAGGGGGGGAAGATGGTCGTGTGCCAGCCGGGCACCTGCGCCTCGGCGAAATCCATCGACACCACGCTGTGGACCGAAACGACCAGCGGCGCGGCCAATCCCCCAAGCAACAGATACGCGGCCTGGTATCGCTGCCAGTGCGTGGCGGCGCCCCGCCAGCCAAGCGACAGGACGCCGAAGATGCGGGCCACCAGCTTGTTCTTGGCCTGATCGCGCATCGTCGCAAAATCGGGGATCAGGCCGACGTACCAGAAGATCAGCGAGACGGTGAAATACGTGGAGACTGCAAACACGTCCCACACCAATGCGCTGCGGAACTGCGGCCAGAGCCACATCGTGTTGGGATAGGGCAGCAGGTAATAAAACTTCCACGGCCGGCCCAGGTGCAGCAGCGGGAACATCCCGGCGCAGGCGACGGCAAAGAGCGTCATCGCCTCGGCAAAGCGGTTGATGCTGGTGCGCCAGTCCTGCCGCATGAGCAGCAGCATCGCCGAGATGAACGTGCCGGCATGGCCGATCCCGATCCACCAGACGAAATTGACGATCGCAAATCCCCAGGCCACCGGGATGTTCACGCCCCAGATGCCGACCCCTTTGCCGAACAGGTAGGTGACGGCGAACATCAGCATGCAGACCAGCAACCCCGTGATGCCGACTGCGGCAAACCACCCGCGGCCGAAAGGGCGCGTGAGCACCAGGTCGGCGATTTTGTCGGTGACCTTGGCATAGGTCTGGCCGGGGCGCAGCACCATCGTCGTTTCCGGCGAATGGAGATCTTCTTGCGTCGTGGTCGTCATGACTTGGCGTCCGGCTCCAGGTCGTGGTTCGGGTTCCGCAATCGCGCCATGTACGTCGTCCGCGGCACGGTCGTCAGCTCCGCCAGCAAGGGATAATCCAAAGGCTCCTGCTTCAGCTTGGCCACGTTGGTGATGCGCTGCTCTTCCTGCCCATTTTCATTGACAACCGTGACGGGAAGGAGGTGCCCGAACGAAATGGCTTCGGTGGGGCACGCCTGCTGGCATGCGGTCTGAAGACGCTCGAGGGTTTCGAATTCCCGGTTGTGCTTCTGGCGATTGAGATCAGAAATTCTTCGATCGAGGTCCGGCTGCGCATCGGCCGTCGCGGACTGTTTCTGCTCCTGCAATTTCCCGATCAGTTCCTCGTCCCGCACGATCATCTTCTCGATCTCGATGCGGGTGCGCTGAACGCGCTGGATGCAATAGGTGCATTTTTCCATCACGCCGCGGCTGCGGACCGTCACCTGCGGATTATGCTGCAGGTCGTATCCGGCCGGCGTCCCGCGGAACCAATTAAAGAAGTTGAATCGGCGGACTTTGTACGGGCAGTTGTTCGAGCAATACCGGGTGCCGACGCACCGGTTATAGACCATCTGATTGATCCCCTCGGAACTATGCACCGTCGCGCCCACCGGGCAGACCACCTCGCACGGCGCGTTCTCGCACTGCATGCAGGTGACCGGCTGGTGATAGACCTTGGGGTTCGAGAGGTCATCGGCGAAATACTGATCGATCCGAATCCAATGCATCTCGCGCTCGCGGGCGACTTCATCGCGGCCGACCACGGGGATGTTGTTCTCGGCCACGCAAGCCACCAGGCAGGTGTTGCACCCGATGCACGACTGCATGTCGATCGACATGCCCCACTGATAGCCCTTGGAGTAGTCCCAGCCCGGATAGAGCGAGAGGAGCGGCTTTTTCTCGGCGTCGCCGCCCAGCTCCTTCACGAAATGGCGGTGCTTGGGGTCGGCGTTGAAGTATTCCAGTGTCGTGGTGCGGACGAGTTTTCGGTTTTGCGTTTCCAGTTCCACCTCGTCCATGTCGGGATGTTCGACGACCTTCGGCCGGAGGTCGCCTTGCACGTCGTGCGGGCCGAATTTCGACAACGTGTCCATCGCGTAGTGGTTGTGGGTCACCACCAGCTCGTGGAATTTGCCAGTCGGCTCGGCCTTCACGCCGCGAGCGACCCACGGAGAACCCGAATGCCTGAACAAATAAGCATTGAACCCGCGCGGCGTCTTCCCGTCCGGCTCCATCGTCGCAGCGCCGCCGCGGGTGCGGCCGTAACCTAGCGACATCACCACGACGTTGTCGGGGAGCCCTGGCAAAAGCAGGATCGGTGCGTCGATCGACAAGCCATCCGGCGAGGTGAAATGGAATATGGTTCCCTCGTCGAGCTTCTCCATCTGTCCGCGAAGCGTCTCGGCAGTTCTGGGCGAGACAATCGCGGCATTATCCCATACCAATTTTGTGAAAAACTTCGGGCACTCCTGAAGCCAACCGCTGTTGGCAAATGAGCCGTCCCAGACGCTGGGATCGGGGCGGAAGATCACATCCAGCCCGCCGACCGGGCGCGTCGTGGGTTTGGTATTGCTGACGGATCCGGCGCCGACTGAAGCCTCGACTGGCTTGAATTTACTGTCGGCGATCACGCCTTTTTCCAGCGATCGCGTCCACCACTCGTCGAGGTTGTCCTTAACTTGAGACTGCCAGTAATCGCGAACGATTTCATAGCCGGTCCGCACGCTCGGCTTCGTTCGCGGCCAGAGCGCCATGTCCATCACTTCGATGGCCGCCCGTCCCTGGTAGATCGGATGAATCAGCGGCTGAATGATCGAAGCGGTTCCATCGAATGCCCGCACGTCGCCCCAGGATTCCAGGTAATGCGCCTGCGGCAACTGCCATTGGCAGAGGTATGCCGTCTCATCGGAATAAAGGCCCAGATAAGCGCTGAACTTCCGCTCGGCGGTCAGTCGAAATAAAGCATCGGCAAACTTGATATCAGCCGGCGCGCCGTAGGCCGGGTTGTCGGCGAAGATCAGCAGCGTATCGACCCGGCCGCCGTTCATGTCATCGGTGAGCCGGCGCAGCGAATCGAGCGACGAGACCGGCTTCTGTCCGTCCGGCACGAACTCGACGGGATCGGTGTAATAAACAGTCTTCCCGACGTTCCCGAGTGCCGCGTTGATTGCATGGCCAAGGCGATGAATCTCCGGCGGCTGCGACTCGCCCACAATAACGATGCTCTCGCCATGATTGGCCTTGAGGTCGGCCACGATCGCGTCCAGTTGTTTCGACCACGCGACCGGGACGTTGCGGGACGAGTGCTCGACGCCCAGCAGCGACGCCAGCGCCGCGGCAAATCCCGCGATTTCATCGGGCCGAGCCGGGATGCGATGGTCCGCCATCGACCCAGTCAGGGAGAAGCCGCTCTCTACGACGTAGAGCCGGCTCATGGTGGTCTGCCACCAGTGCCGCACGCGAACCTTCCGCGCCGCCGTGAAATGCCGGGCATATTGCAGGCTGCCGGGACCGTCCCACAGGAAATCCGAATCGAGCGAGACGATGACCTTCGCATCAGTCGGCTTCTTGTCCTGATCGAACTGCCGGAACTGATACACCGTGTTGAGTGGCTTGCCGAACGCGAGCATCGCGCCCTGTTGCGTATTGTCGCGCGCCATCGCGTCGTAATGATGCCACTGGGCCTGGGGGAACTCTTTGAGGAGTTGCTCGATCTGTGAGATGAGCGTCGGCGATGTGGTCGTTCCGGTGAGCAGCCGTAGGCCCTTGCCTTCGTGATAGTCCTTGTGCTTCGAATCTTTGTCGTCGCGGCGGGCATCGAGCCGATTTTGCAGTTCCGTCCGGAACGTCTCCCAGGCGCTGATCGCATCGCCGCGCTGGACGTTCTTGGCGCGAAGCTCGTCCGGGTCGTAAAGCTGCAGCGCCGAGGCCTGCATGAAGATGTTGGTCCCGCCGAGGCTGGCGGGGTGATCGGGGTTGCCCTCGACCTTGGTCGGCCGGCCCTCGTGGCTTTCGGCCAGCACACCGTATCCATACCCGTTGATCGGCATCGCGGTCGCGAAGAACAGCGGCATGCCGGGCACGATCTGCTCGGGCTGCTGGACGTAAGGGACGATCTTTCCGCTGGGCCGCTCCGAGCAACCGTAGATCCCCGCCAGCGCCATCGACGCGCCCATCAGGCGGAGGAAGTTGCGCCGCGTCGTCTCGCCGTCGAAATTCTCAATGTCGGTGCGAAACTCGCCGCGAATCCCGTCCCGGAACTCAGCCGAGCCGGCCAGCTCTTCGAGGCTGCGCCACATCGGACGCGATGCCGTCGTCGAAAGAGAATGCCCCTTGGATCCGTCCCGCATCGTCATTCACCTGTGGCACGTGAAGCAGTCCTGCAATTGCTGGGTCGGAAGCACGTGATACTTCTCAACCAATTCCTTCCCCAGCGAAACCTGCGTCGCGCCAGGGTGTTTGGGGTCACGCTCGGGGTCGTAATGGAGGTTGAAGACCTCTTCCCGCGGCCGAATGAAGCGCTCCGGCTGGCGGTGGCAGTCCAGGCACCAGGCCATCTGCAGGCTGCCGTTCTGATACATCAGCGGCATCCGGTCGACGTCCCCGTGGCAGGTGGCGCAGCCGATTCCCTTGTTCACGTGAATGCTGTGATTGAAGTAAACGTACTCCGGCAGATTATGAACGCGCTGCCAGACGAGCGGCTCGTTCTCCCGCCAGCTCTTTCGCACCGGCTCGAGCATCTGCGCGTTATTCCAGATCACCGAGTGGCAGGTCATGCACGTTTTGGTCGGGGGAAGCCCGGCGAAATTCGAGTCCTCCACCGATGTATGACAGTACCGGCAATCGATGCCCAGCCCGCCAACATGATGTTCGTGACTGAACGGGATCGGCTGGTCGCGCACCTCGCCGGCCCAGGTGACGTAGGGCGATGTTTCAATGAACCAGTAGACCAGCCCGACCCCCGCGATGCCGAAGATCGTGGCGAAGATGCTTCCCTTCGCGATCGTGTTCGCACTTGGATGGAAGAGCTGAGCCATACCCGTGCGCGGCACTCTACTCCCGCATCGCTCCCGGCGGGAATGGGAACTTTGGAAATTTTTTTGGCAAATTAATCAATGGGAGAAAATGGAGTTAACGGGATGCCAATCGAGCGCGCATCAGGGTGATGGCGCCGCGGCTGCCGTTGCATCCGCGACATCAGGTGGGGGCGGCGTCGGCGGCGTCGGAAGACGGTTTCCCCGGGTGATGTCGAGCTGCACCACGTCGTTGCGAAAGAACAGGGCGATCGTCCAGTCGATCACTACCCTCAGCCGGCGGCTCCAGTGCGGCATGCGCATCAGGTAATACGTCCGCCATACCCACCACGCGATAAAGCCGTGAATGTTGATCCCGTAAACCTTTCCCGCTCCTTTGAAGTGGCCCAGAGCCGCAAGCGTGCCCTTGCTGAAATACACAAATGGTTTTGCTTGGCCGCCGCGCAGGACAGAGGTGATGTTCTCGGCCAGTTGCTTGGCCTCCCGCAATGCATGTTGCGCGAGCGGGGGGTAGGGTTTTCCGGAAGGGTCGGGGATGAGCGCGCAGTCTCCCAACGCCCAGAGATTAGGCTGGCCCGAGACGCGCATCGTCGCGTCGGTCTTTACGCGCCCTTTGTGATCTTTGTCCACCGCCAGCTCGGCCACCAGCGGACTTGGCGCTACCCCGGTCGCGACGATGATCGTCCGGGCCGCGATGGTTTGGCCGTCGGGCAGTTCGATCGAATCGGGGTGGATCGCTTTCACGCGGGTGTTTGTGCGGATCTGCACGCCCCGGCGTTTGAGCACGCCCGCTGAATATTCCGCCAGCTTGTCATCAAACTCCGGCGCGATGTGCGGCCCCGCCTCGATCATCTCGAAGCGCACTTCGTTCGCATCCACATGCTTATAGAGTCGCGCGACGCTCGGGACGAAGGTGGTGATCTCGCCCATCAACTCGACGCCCACCAGCCCTCCTCCGACCACGATGAAGGTGAGTTGAGCCTGCTTTCTTGCCGGATCGCGCTCGACGTCGGCCAGCTCAAAAAGTTGAATCACCTGATTCCGCAGATAGATCGCATCGCCCAAAGTTTTGAAGGTGAGCGCGTTCTCCGAGCCCGGCACTAGTTTCAGGTTCGTCACGCCACCCAGCGCCAGCACGAGCTGATCGTACTCCAATTCATATACGTCGCCCGATCCCGTCGGCCGGACCGCAACCGCCCGCCGCCCCAGATCGATGTGCTGCACCTCGGCTTCAATGAATCTCGCCTCTCCCAGTAATGGTCGAATCGGATTGACCGCATGCCGCGGCTCCAGGACCCCCGACCCCGCTTCAAACAGCAGCGGCGTCATCACGAAGTAGTTGTCCCGGCTCACCAGCGAGATCTCCACGTCGCCCGACCCGCGCCACAGTCGCTCCAAATGCCGCGCGGTGTACACGCCCCCGAACCCGCCGCCGAGAATGAGAATCCGAGTCCGTCGATTTGTTGGGTCGCTCATACCATTCGTTCCGCCCGCTCGAATAGCAGAACCGCCGCATTCGCGGAACGATCAATCGCCGCTTTAACTGCCGAAGGGTTGTGACGAACGGCACAGTTACAGTGGAAAGGCGACTATTCCACCAAGCCTCCCCTAGGCCAACCGCCCAACCCGCGCGCAATTGAATCCGATGGCCCTGCTTCAAAAACCGGCCACACCCCGGTAGAGTGCTGCGAATTTTCCGCGGGAAGAAGTCTTTTCAAATGCCCAATCGAACCGACATCCAATCCATCCTCATTATCGGCTCCGGCCCCATCGTCATCGGACAGGGCTGCGAATTTGACTATTCCGGCGTGCAGGCTTGCCGGGCCCTCAAGGAGGAGGGGTATCGCATCGTCCTGATCAACAGCAACCCCGCGACGATCATGACCGATCCCGAGTTCGCCGACGCGACCTATATCGAGCCGATCACGCCCGAGGCGGTGGAGAAGATTTTGGCCCGCGAGGCGCAGGGGCCGATCCCCGTCGATGCGGTGCTGCCGACGCTGGGCGGGCAGACGGGCCTGAACACCGCGATGGCCTGCTTCGATCGCGGCATTTTCACAAAATACAACGTCAAGATGATCGGCGCCAACCGCGACGCCATCCATCGCGGCGAAGACCGGCAGGTCTTCAAAGACCTGATGATCCAGATCGGCCTGAGCGTCCCCCGTAGCGGCGTCGTCCACACGACGGAGGAAGCCCGCAAGGTGATGGACGACATCGGCCTGCCACTGATCATCCGGCCCGCCTTCACCCTGGGCGGAACCGGTGGCGGCATCGCCTACAACGTCGAGGAATTTGAGACCATCGTCGGTCGCGGGCTGGATGCCTCCCCGGTGACGGAAGTGCTCATCGAGCAGTCCGTGATCGGATGGAAGGAATTCGAGATGGAGGTGATGCGCGACAAAAACGACAACGTCGTGATCATCTGCTCGATCGAAAACCTCGACCCCATGGGCGTGCATACCGGCGACTCCATCACCGTCGCCCCCATCCAAACCCTAACCGACAAGGAATACCAGCGGATGCGGGACGCGAGTATCGCGGTTATTCGCGCGGTGGGCGTCGAGACCGGGGGGTCGAATATTCAGTTTGCGATCAATCCCGACAATGGGGACATGATTGTCGTGGAGATGAATCCGCGCGTGTCGCGATCGTCGGCGCTGGCATCGAAAGCGACGGGGTATCCAATCGCGAAGCTCGCCGCGAAATTGGCGGTGGGGTATACGCTGGATGAGCTACCCAACTACATTACGAGTCGTCGCCGGACTGGTCACTTAAGTGACCAGTCCACCCGCCGCTCCGACTACGACCTCTATACCAGCGCCTGCTTCGAACCCACCATCGACTATTGCGTGATCAAAATCCCGCGATGGACGTTCGAGAAATTCCCGGATGCCGATGAAACGCTGACGACGCAGATGAAAAGCGTCGGTGAGGCCATGGCCATCGGCCGCACGTTCAAGGAAGCCCTGCAAAAAGGCATCCGCAGCATGGAGGTCAAGCGTTTCGGTTTCGGCCTCGACAAATACGACAAGTGGCTGAATGCCCTGCGAGAATCTCAACGTGGCACGGGCGTCCCGCCCGTGCAGAGCGGCGCGAATCTGGAGAAATCGTCGTCTTCGAGCACCCAACACGGGCGGGACGCCCGTGCCACCGGCGGCCTTCCACCCACCGCCCGCGCCGCAGCGGGCGACACATCCGCCATCGACAACAGCGACAAAACCACGCAAGGCGAGTCACTGGATGGCGAATGGCCCATCCCCACCGAAAAGCTCCGCCGAAAGCTCGCCGTCCCAAGCCAGGGCCGGCTTTATTACATCCGCTATGCGATGAAGATGGGGTGGACGATCGATCAGATTTATGGGCTGACGAAGATCGACCCGTGGTTTTTGGGGCAGATGAAGCAGTTGGTGGATTTCGAGGATGATTTGATAGGGTTACAGAACCTTGCCAATAACCTTAAGGCCAATCCAAGATTCCCTGACACGTCTGGTGCGGGAATGCTCGGGCTGCATGAAACTGTGCGGCAGGCGAAGCAGTACGGATACAGCGATGTTCAGCTAGATACCGTCCTCAATCTTCCGCCTGGGACTACGAGGCAATATCGCGGGCCAAGGGCGATTCGGCCGGTCTATAAGTTAGTCGACACCTGCGCCGCCGAGTTTGAGGCGAGTACACCCTACTACTATTCCACGTATGAGCTCCCATTTTATACCCCTTCGCAGAGGCCGACGGTGAACCCGTATACTTGTGAAGACGAAATCCGCCTCACCGACAAACCCAAAGTCATCATCATCGGCGGCGGCCCGAACCGCATCGGCCAAGGCATCGAGTTCGACTACTGCTGCGTCCAGGCGGCGTTCGCCATGCGCGAGCTCGGCATCGAATCGGTGATGATCAACTCCAACCCCGAAACCGTCTCCACCGACTACGACACCAGCGACCTGCTCTTCTTCGAGCCCCTCACCCACGAAGACATTCTGAACATTTGCGAGCGCCTCAACGGAGGACCGTTTGCTTCCCAACGGGAGCCCAGCGGCTCCGCCGCGGGTGAGAATGCGATGAATACTCAAGGGAACGCCGCCCGTAATTCCCCCTCACCCCAACCCTCTCCCGGAGGGAGGGGGAGTCAGAAGGATCCGGAAGAGAGCGGGAGTAAGACGGGCAATCTTGTGAAGGGTGTGATCGTCCAGTTCGGCGGACAAACCCCGCTCAATCTCGCCCGCGGTCTCCAAGAAGCGGGCGTCCCAATCCTCGGAACGACGGTGGAATCCCTTGATGCAGCAGGGGATCGCGAGCAGTTCCGCGAGCTTCTCCAGAAGCTCGGCCTGAAGCAGCCGGCCAACGGCATCGCGCGATCGGTCGCCGAGGCGCGGGAGATTGCGAAACAGATCGGCTATCCGGTCCTCGTCCGCCCGAGCTTCGTCCTAGGCGGCCGCGCGATGGAAATTGTCAGCGATGAACAGCAGTTGAACTATTACATGGCCCACGCCGTCGAGGCGTCCACCATCGCGGATGCGCCGATCTTGGTTGACAAGTTTCTCGACAACGCGACTGAAGTTGACGTGGATTGTCTGGCTGATTTCGACGTCGAGAGTAAAGACGACACGGAGACACGGGGACACGGAGACACGGAGAAGGACTCCTCTCTCTCCGCGTCCCCGCGTCCCCGCGTCCCCGCGTCCTCTTCCTCCCGCCAGGCGATGGTGATCGGCGTAATGGAGCACATTGAGGAAGCCGGCATTCACTCCGGTGACTCGGCTTGCTCCCTGCCGCCATACTCGTTGTCGCGAGAGATCATCGAGGAACTGAAACGACAGACGCGCGAGCTGGCCCGGGCCCTGCGGGTTCGCGGGCTGATGAACGTGCAGTATGCCGTCAAGGACGGCGAGATTTACGTGATCGAGGTCAACCCGCGGGCCAGCCGCACGGTGCCGTTCGTCTCAAAGGCGCAGGGCCAGCCGTTCGCGAAGATCGCGGCGAAGGTGATGGCGGGCAAGTCTCTTAAGGAGCTGGGCGTCGTCGAGCCGACGCCGCCAAAGCACGTGAGCGTGAAGGAATCCGTCTTTCCCTTCGCCAAGTTCCCCGGCGTCGATGTCATCCTTGGCCCCGAGATGCGCAGCACCGGCGAAGTGATGGGGATCGATCAGAACTTCCCCATGGCCTTTGCCAAGAGCCAGATCGCGGCGGGCAGCGCGCTACCGACCAAGGGGACGGTCTTCATTTCCGTCCGCAACGACGACAAGGAATCGGTCATCCCATCCGCAAAGATGCTGGCCGAGTGCGGGTTCGAGATCATCGCCACCGAGGGCACGCTGGCGGCGCTGTCCGGCGCCGGCGTTCCCGCCACCCGCATCAGCAAGCTCTCCGAGGGCCGGCCCAACATCAAGGACTACATCAAGAACAAGAAAGTCCACCTCATCATCAACACGCCCACTCGGAAGGGACCTCAGACGGACGAGGGGAAGATCCGCTCGCTGGCGGTGCTGAACAAAGTGCCGATCGTGACGACGATCACCGGCGCCAATGCCGCGGCACGGGCGATCCAGGCGATGCAGAAAGAGGAGTGGGGCGTTCAGCCGCTACAGGCTTACTTCCACAAAGAGATTTGATCCACGAAGCGAAGAGTTTGTCCACGAAGGACACGAAGGGGCACGAAGAAAAGCAAAGACAGAATAGAAGAGATATATCCACAGATTGCGCAGATTTCCGCAGATTTTGATGTAGGGAATTAAGCACTTCCTGTCTTCTTGGTTTGGTATTGGAATCTGCGAAAATCTGCGCAATCTGCGGATATATCTCTTCTCTTCTGTCTTCTCTCTCTTCGTGCCCCTTCGTGTCCTTCGTGGACAAACTCTTCGCTTCGTGGATCAGAGAGCTCGTCCGCCAGAGGTAAGCGGGACGGGTTGAGGCGTGGGTTTGTAGCTGGGCTCAATCGCAACCTGCAGCGGCCGGCGCTTGGCGGAGGGCGGCAGCCCATCTTCGTCGATGATGCGCTGGATGGCCATGATGCCCTCGATCAGCGTCTCCGGGCGCGGCGGGCAACCCGGCACGTAAACGTCCACCGGCATGAACTGATCGATCCCCTGGATCGTGGAATAGCAGTCGAACACCCCGCCGGTGCTCGCGCAGGCGCCCATGCTGATCACCCACTTGGGTTCGGTCATCTGCTGATAGATGTGCTGCAAGACCGGCATCATCTTGGTCGTCACCCGGCCGGCGACGATCAGCAAGTCGCTCTGCCGGGGGCTGAAGCGCATCGCCTCGGCGCCGAAACGGGCCAAATCGTAGCGGCTCGAAGCGGTGGCCATTACCTCGATCCCGCAACAAGCCGTCGCGAACGGCAGCGGCCACAGCGAGCTGCGCCGAGCCCAGTTCACGACGCGTTTGAGTTGGGTCGTCAGTACGTTGTCAGGAAGAGTCTGGGTGTCGAACATGATCGTTCCATTATAGGAATGCCGAACGCCGAATGCCGATTGCCGAATGAAATTCAGGGCGTTGTCGTCCGCCTTCGCTTTTCTTCATTCGGCACTCGGCATTCGGCATTCGGCATTGGGCATTCGGCATTTCATTCAATCCCACCGAAACACGCCCTTGCCCCAGGCATAGATATACGCCAGCAGCAGGATGGCGACGAAGATCCCCATCTCCACCAGCAGCATCCCGCCGAAAGCGTGGCCGCCTGGGGCTTGGCGGTTCCCCGCCGCCGGTGAGAAGATCGTCGCCCAGGGGTAGAGGAAGACGATTTCCACGTCGAAGACCAGGAAGATCATGGCGACGATGTAGAAGCGGACGTTGAAGCGTTTGCGGGTGTCGCCGATGGGGACCATGCCGCTTTCGTAGGTCTCTTCCTTGCCGGGCCCGGTGCGGGACGGGCCGATGATGAGCGAGGCCGCGACGTTGGTGACGGCAAAGCCGATCCCGATGATCAAAAGCAGAATCACCGGAGCCCAGGAGTCCTGATTCTCCACCATCTGCTGCGCAAGAACGGTCATGGCCGTGGGGTGAGGCATCGTGGCGGTACTTTAGGAGAGCGAGTGGGATTTGCAACCCGCGCAACGCGCTGCACCCTCCGCCGCTCCTGGTATTCGGCGAGGTCGTCGCCTCCGACGGTCCCATCACGGCCCACCGCATCAAAGCTGTGACGCGTAATGGGCGATCTCCCGTCCGTCATTCAATAAGAGATACAGCCGCCACCCCATCGTCTCGCCTACGGCGCGACCGCCCTTGGCAGCGCCGCGGCCCTCATTGACCCCCGGAACCATGCCCGCGGGGTCGGCGATCGCCGACTGAACCTTCTGATAATCGGCGTACGCCTTTTTCGCGTTTTCGTACAGCCGGTTGTATTCCTTGCCCAGCATTTCCTTGCGCGCGTCCGACACCTTTTCCTTCATGGGATCGACGATGAACGTGTCGATGGCCGTGTCCAGGGAATCCTTCACTATCTCCTTGATCGAGTCACTCAGGCATTCGGCCGCCGATTCATTCATTCCGCCCCCGCCGGCGACGGCCTTGTTGAAGCAATAGACGAACTTCATGCACCGCTTGACCATGGGAACCGAGATTTGTTTCAGGACCATCACTCCTTCGCTGGCCTGACCGCGGCCATCGGATCCAATTGCCAGAATCTGGCCGTTCCGAGCGATGCGCCACCAGGCGAATCGCGAAGCCCCGTCCACCGTCACGGGAGTGGCCGGGGCGATCAGGATGTCTCCTTCCGCCAGTTGCCGTGCCATCAGGGCTTTGGCGTTGATGTCGGCCGTGATGGGGATCAGATCCGTTGCGGTCCCCAGCCGCCGCAAGGCGATTCCCTGTCGCGCCGCCGCATGGATGATCCCGGCGGCATGAACAGGCGATGACGGACCTTTTTCGAGCAGTTCCCCTTCCAGTTCGCTCGCCCACAGTCCGTGCAGGAAGTGCGCATCGTCTGCCGCGCCGGGAGCAAGCAAAAAGACCAACTCATTCCCGGCGATGTCCATCTCATCGCGCGCCATCAGGTTCTTCTCTTCCCGCAGATCGAACGTCTGACTGTGGATGAAGACCTGAGGGGTTCCGGCAAAACAGATTCCGTGCCCCGCAACGCTCGCCTGCGCGAGCGTCAGGGGGATGTTTTGCAACGCGATCAGTTCGGCCGGCGCCGACGGGATCGCAAGGTCTGCAACAGTCTTGCTGAACGGGCCGGCGCCCTGGCCAAACCTCACCGCCAGCGCCTGATCCAGAATTCCGCCCTGCACCATGGAATCGAGCACGTCGCGCGCCAGCTTTCCGGTGTCGAACGGCCCGCCCCCGATCAGAATCTGATGCCGCTGGAACAAGACGACGCGAACGCGCTGCTCGTCCTTCCATGCGTCGTCGATGGCAAGCATTCCGTCTCTGCCGCGGGCGGCGAGGCCGATTCGATCGAGCAGGGCGCGCTCGATCTTTCGCGGATTGTCGCCTGGCATGCCAATGGCAATCGTCAACCAAACCCCGCTAAGCTGCGTGGGCTGCGCCGAAGGCTGGCCGGGCCGATGGAACGCCCCGAACGGATTCACTTGGCCGCCGATCTCTCCTTTGTCGGCCGCGGCGGAGGCCCCCTTGAGATTGAAGGAATTGCCCAGTCTCGGCTCTTCGCCCGGCAGCGAGAGGACCAGGTCGAAGTTCTGAAACGAGTGCGCCTGTAGGAGAAATCCGCTCGATTCCTTCCCGTCGAACATCGCCGAGAGGGAGAGTTGGCGGGGGATAACCTCCACTTCGAGCGGCCGGCCGTAAAGCTCCGCCGCGGTCCATTGACCTTCGATCAATGGCGTGCGGCTTAATTTCCCGTCCGAGAGGGCTTCAACTTCAAGAGAGAGCTTGACCTGGTCGTTCCATTCTTCCGGCAGTCGATCCATGACATGCGTGCCCGCCGCGGGCAAAGGCAAATCGCCGCTGGGGTCGAAAGTCGCCCACCCGTTGCCTTGCCGGACCTGCAGCCAGACGTGCGTGCGCGCCGCCTCCAAGGCGCCGCGCCAAGACGCGTCGGAGCGGTTCACGTCCTTCATCATTGGCGCTAGCTGATCCAAATCGGCGGCGGCGCGGGCAAGAAAACGGTCATGTCCCGGCGAATCCGTCTGAACGTGCGGCGTGGCCGGCAACTCTTCGCCCGGCGATCCTCCCGCAACGACCGCTCCCGCGGGCGGCTGCGATATCGCCTGCTTCAGCAGCGCATCGGCTTGCTCGTCGGTGAGTGGTGCCGCCACAAACCGAAATGTTGGCGGCGAATCCGCCGTACCGATCATCTGAGACAGAAGCAACGCAAGATCCGCGCTGTTGCCCCCGCCGGCCGTGAGCGCGCCATTCGCTCCGCGCAAGATGCCCCTGTAGGGCTCGTAGCGCAACCGCTCGCGCACGAACGCGGCGCACGAACGCGGGTCGCCGTGCAGCAGTTTCCCGATGGCATGCGGCGAATCCGCCGGCCAGTCCATCGCCTGATATGCCCGGGCCAGCGGCTGCATCCGCTGATGCAGCGCCGTGACGGCGGATTGGTAGCGTTGTTGCGGCGATTCAGGATTGTCGGCCGGCGACGGGCTGGCCAGGACGGCGAGCACCGCGACCGCCGACACAATCCCCCGGGAGGCCGAGCCAACGGTCATAAGCTCACCCCATTTCGTCACAGCACTGCACGATCCCGAACGATGGCATTGCCAGGGTGAGCAGCAGCGCGGCGGCACATCTGCGACGGCGTCGCGTCTCGGACATTGCAGTAGGGTCGCGTCGTGCCATGACTTGGCCGCGGTAAGATGCGATCGAGGTATTGTCCGGCATCGCCTGCGCCCGACCAATCGAACGAACTGCGCCTGGCTGGTCTTGCACGCCCATATCATCGCAGCGCGGGAAGAATGGAGTCAAACAATAATCTGAGAAATACATAAAAACGACCGAGCCGTTACTGCATCGAGAATCGGCGTGGCATTTGCGATGGAGGCGGCCACGAAGCTGCTCATCACGCGATCGCGCCCGTCCGGCAGCGAGACATGGACGGCGCGGACGGTCAAGTCGCTCGCCTTCGAGCAAACCCTCCGGCCGCGCGGCCGCACACCGGGGCGGAGAAAGCGTCCCGACAAGGGAAGGTAACTGTTTACCGTCCCGCCCTTGATTAGGAGGTGTCGGCGGGGAAGGCGTCGGTCAACAGGCCGATGTTCTGGCCCGCCCACTCTGCCTTGAGCAGTGTTTTGAGGGTATCGAGCACGTCC
>Ga0182024_10008748_pt1 | contig 21198 bp, 21 predicted proteins | sample P32metaG_FD_120480 | JGI IMG/M metagenome (GOLD analysis project Ga0182024, IMG submission 120480) | Permafrost microbial communities from Stordalen Mire, Sweden - P3-2 metaG (Illumina Assembly) | ecosystem: Environmental > Terrestrial > Soil > Wetlands > Permafrost | place: Sweden: Stordalen...
AGAGGGAAGCAAGGTTAGACCACACGTAGCTTCCTGGCAGGAAGGCTGCTGCGGCAGCCATGCCAATCAGAAGGCGTAGCGACGTCAGGTGATTGGGCGTGACCCAGCTGTCTTTGAGGGGTGCGACCAGCTGGCGCGCGAGCCGCGCATCCCACGGGAGTTGACGGTCGACAGTCGAGTGTTGAGTGTCAGACATTATAATTGGTTATTGCAATGTAACGGCGGCGCGTCGGTTCCGCTCGGGAATGTACATAATTTACGCTGGATTTTCTTGTGTCATCGCGATGCTCTCGCGGCGCTGGGCATTGCAAGGTCTATAACCCCTTGAGCGCGGTAGCAAAAGCGCGATTTTGCAGATACATCGCCACGACAGGCGACCGTGCAGGCTATTACTGCTTGCGGCCAAGCACGGTAAAAGTTATAATTTATTCAGTGGCTTACGAGCGCTTTCACTTCTAGGTCTACGGGGCGGGCACGGCTGCTCATGCGCCGCGAGATGCTGCCTCCTGGGTCGGATTTCGAGTGGCCGCAACCTATGCGGCTTTCCGACGAAGGATTGCGTGTTAGGTTAGTTTGCGGCGCGGGTCGCGCTAGCGTGTTCCTATTCCTACGATTTCCCGAGATACTGCCTGCATGGATTCCGTCACTTCCGATGAAGTCTATCAAGATCGGATTCTCCCGCACGTCTCGCGCACCTTTGCGCTGACCATTCCGCAATTGCCGCCGGCGCTGCGTACCGCGGTGACCAGCGCCTACCTCCTATGCCGGATCGCCGATACGATCGAGGATGAGCCGGCGCTGTCTGCCACGGAAACACTCGCGTTCCTGCAACAGTTCAAAGCCGCGGTGTCCGGCAGCGCGGAGTCGGCGCCGCTTGCGCGGGACCTCGAGCGGCGGCTGACGGAGCGGACTTTGCCCGAAGAGCGCGACCTGGTCAGCAACATGGAGCGGGTCATTCGCATGACCAGGGCTCTTGATGAGCGCCCGCGCGCCGCGATCCAACGGTGCGTTGAGCTCATGTGCTACGGCATGCCGCATTTTCAGCACAGCGCCAGCGTGCGGGGTCTCGTCCGCTCGAGCGACCTCGACGACTACTGCTACTACGTTGCCGGAGTCGTCGGTGAGATGCTCACCGAGCTGTTCTGCGACTATTCCCCAGATATCGCACAGCAACGCGCGTCGCTGCAGAGCCTCGCCGCATCCTTCGCGCAGGGACTGCAGATGACAAATATTCTAAAAGACGTTTGGGAGGACCGCAGCCGCGGCGCCTGCTGGTTGCCGCAAGAGGTCTTTGTTCGCCATGGTATCGATCTTGCGCACTTATCGCCCGAGCACTACGACGCGCGCTTCGGCACTAGCATGAGCGAACTCATTGGTGTTGCTCACGCTCACCTACGCAACGCCTTGGCGTTCACCCTGCTGATCCCTGCTCAGGAGACCGGTATTCGACGCTTCTGCCTGTGGGCTATTGGTCTTGCCGTGCTCACGCTGCGCAAGATTCAGCGCAATCCGCAGTTTACGAGCGGCTCACAAGTGAAGGTATCGCGATCTACGGTCGCCATGACCCGCATACTGACGAATCTTGCGGTACGCAGTAACGGGTGGCTCACACTCCTTTTCAAGCTGTCCGCGCACGGCCTGCCGCTGGCACGGCCGCCCGAGCTGCGCCGGGCCGGGTCGGCGCCTACGGCCGCAGAACACGGCCTGGAGCCCATGGCGCTCTACAGCCGTCACGCCACGCGTGCTGCACCCGAAGCGGGCATCCAGCTGGAACGCGCTCGGCGCCGCTCTGACGGGAGTCCCGCAACGTGAGTGTCTCGCGCACGCGTACTGCGCGCACCGCCGCAAAGGCCGAGGCGCGCCCGGAAATCCTGTCGCACAGTCTTGCGAGAGTTAATGACTCTCCGCAGCTCGACCGCAGCATCGCAGCCGCGCGCGACGCACTCGTAGCCGTGCAGCACGCGCAGGGCTATTGGCTGTTCGAGCTGGAGGCGGATTGTACGATTCCCGCCGAATACATTTTGATGATGCATTTTCTGGAGGAGATCGACGCCTCTTTGGAGGTCAAAATAGCCGCCTACCTGCGCGCTCACCAAGCAGAGCACGGCGGCTGGCCTCTCTACCATGATGGCGACCTCGATTTGAGCTGCACCGTCAAAGCGTACTTTGCTCTGAAGCTCGCCGGTGACGACCCCAATGCCGCACATATGCAGCGTGCGCGGGCTGCGATTTTGCAGCGCGGTGGCGCCGCCCGCGCCAATGTATTCACTCGCATTGCGCTTGCGCTCTACGGGCAGCTCCCCTGGCGCGGTGTACCCTACATTCCCGTCGAGATCATGCTGTTGCCGCGATGGTTTCCTTTTCATCTCGATAAGGTTTCCTACTGGTCGCGCACGGTGATGGTGCCGCTGCTCATTCTGTGCACGCGCAAGCCCGTCGCCCGAAACCCACGTAACGTGCACATTCGGGAGTTGTTCACGACTCCCCCCGAAGAGGAGCGTAACTATTTCCGCAGCAGCCGCCAGCGCGCCGGCTTCCTGCCGAAGCTCTTCCTGGTACTCGATCGAATCGGCCGCATGGTCGATCCGCTGGTTCCGCGCGTCATGCGGGCCCAGGCCACACAGCGCGCGCAAGCGTGGATCCTCGAACGATTGAACGCTGAGGATGGGCTCGGAGCCATCTTTCCGGCTATGGTCAACGCTCTTGAGGCGCTGGCGATCCTCGGGTTTGACAGCGAAGATCCGCGGCGCGTCACTGCAAAGCGCGCGCTGCAGAAGCTCCTGGTCGTTAACTCCTCGAGCGCCTATTGCCAGCCGTGCGTTTCACCGGTCTGGGATACGGCGTTGGCCGGCCTTGCCATGCAGGAGACCGGATGCGCCGCGGCGCTCGGTGCATCGGTCCGAGCGCTCGACTGGTTGAAGTCGCACCAGCTACTCGATGATCCGGGGGACTGGCGCGTGCGCCGACCGGCTCTCAAGGGAGGCGGTTGGGCCTTTCAGTTCGCGAACAGCTATTACCCGGATCTCGACGACACGGCGGTCGTCGCCTGGGCCATGCATCAGGCGCGCAATTCCGCCAGCTACTCACAAAGTATAACCCGCGCGCTCGACTGGCTCGTCGGCATGCAGAGCAGCAACGGTGGCTTTGCCTCATTCGATGCAGAAAATACCTGCTACTACCTCAATGAGATTCCATTTGCAGATCATGGCGCGCTCCTGGATCCGCCTACGAGCGATGTGACCGCGCGCGTCGTGGCGGCGCTGGCGCGCATCGGCCGCCCACAGGACAGAGCGGCACTCGACCGGGCGATTGCCTACCTGCGCGATGAGCAGCAAGAGGACGGCTCGTGGTTCGGGCGCTGGGGCACTAACTATATTTACGGTACGTGGTCGGTGCTGAGCGCTTTCGCGCAGGCCGGCATCGTCGCGGATGACCCCGCTGTGCGTCGAGCGGTAGATTGGCTGGTAGCCCGGCAGAATGTGGATGGCGGCTGGGGTGAGAGCAATGCCAGCTACGCGCAGCAGCATCTCGCGGCAGGAAAATCGGCAAACACTCCTCACCAAACCGCATGGGCGCTGCTGGCGCTGCTCGCGGCAGGTGCGGCCGGATCAGACGCCGTACGCCGCGGAATCGATTACCTGCTGCGCACGCAGCAGGCAGACGGGCTCTGGAGCGACCCGAGCTTCACCGCACCCGGATTCCCGCGAGTGTTCTATCTCAAATATCACGGCTACTGCGGGTATTTTCCGCTCTGGGCGCTTGCGGCGTACCGAAATCTGACGAGCTCCGGAACCTCTCATTGAATGTGGTCGGCATCGTCGCCGCGCTCGCGGCGGAGGCGCGCGCTCTGGGCCCGACGAAGTCGCGGTTCGAGGCACACAGATCTCTGGCTGACGGGACACTGCTCGCGGTGAGCGGCATAGGCTTTGCCGCTGCCGCCCGTGCAGCCCGAGCGCTCGTCGAGGCCGGCGTCACGGCCCTCGCCAGCTGGGGCATGGCCGGAGGACTCGATCCGGTGTTGAGTGCCGGAACGATATTCCTGCCGAGTCAGGTCATCTCCAGAGATGGCGCGGGTTTGCCGACGGCGTGCCACTGGCGAGAGCGGCTCGCTGCTGCGCTTGCTGCGCAACAGCCGGTCGCTTCCGGGAAGCTCCTCAGCAGCTCCCATGCTATCGAGGGCGTCGCTGACAAGGCTGCGGCCTTCGGCGAGACGGGCGCTTTGGCGATTGACATGGAGAGTCTCGCGATTGCCCAGATCGCCGCGACTCAGGGATTGCCGTTTATTGCCGTGCGAGTCATCGTTGACACTGCGCACGATGCGCTTCCTCGAGCGGTTGTGGCGGCAAGCCGCTCCGGTCAGGTTCAGATCTGGCGCCTTATCGGGGCACTCGCTCTGGCACCGGCCGAATTCTCTGCGTTCATCCGGCTCGCACAGCGGTATCGGACTGCCAGTCGCTCCTTGGTAGCCGTCGCCCATGCAGGTTCGCTTGCGCAGTTCGCGTTCCCGGCTCCGTCCGACGCCGGCGTCTCATGAGGGTGCTGGTCACGGGCGCGACAGGCTTCGTCGGCTCGGCAGTTGCACGAGCCTTGGTGCACTCCGGATCGCAGGTCCGCGTACTGGTCCGAGCCGGCTCGGACCGCGGCAATTTGCAGGGCCTTCCGGCGGAGATCGCGGTCGGCGATCTCACCGACCGCGCATCGCTTGATCGCGCGATAGCCGATTGCGCTGCGTTGTATCACGTCGCGGCAGACTATCGGCTCGGAGCGCGCGAGCCCGCGCAGCTGTATCGCAACAATGTTGACGGCACCCGCAATATTCTGGATGCCGCCCGCCATGCAGGTGTCGAACGCATGGTCTATACGAGCAGTGTCGCCACAATCGGTCTGCCGCTGGATGGTTCGCCGGGTGAGGAGGAAACAGCGGTCGCGCTGACAGATATGATTGGCCACTACAAGCGATCGAAGTATCTCGCGGAGGAGCTCGTTCGTGATGCGGCGCGGATGGGATTTTCCGTAGTCATCGTGAACCCATCGACACCGATCGGCCCCGGGGACGTGAAGCCCACACCGACGGGCCAGATTGTCCTGGACGCCGCTTGTGGCCGCACGCCTGCCTATGTTGACACCGGGCTCAACATCGTCCATGTCGACGACGTCGCTGCGGGCCACCTCTTGGCGTTTCATCGCGGGCGCGCCGGTGAGCGCTACATTCTGGGCGGCCAAGACATGACACTGCGGGAGATTCTCGCGCAGATAGCGCAGCTCGTCGGTCGTAAACCGCCGCGCATCCGCTTGCCGCATGCCGCTCTCCTGCCTATCGCCTTTGTCGCCGAGGCATTTGCCAAAGCCTCCGGCCGCAGCACTCGAATTACAGTTGAAAGCGTGCGCATGGCGCGCAAGCGCATGTTCTTTTCGAGCGCCAAAGCGATCCGCGATTTGGGATACAGCTCGCGTCCAGCGCTCGCGGCGTTCGAGGATGCCTTGGCGTGGTTTCGCGAGCGCGGAATGCTGCGCTGAGCCTCAAGACTGCTGGCCACGCGCGCCCGCTGCACCATTTTGGACAACTTGCTGACCCTGGGCTCGACGATCAAGCGCGGCAGGGCGCATCGGGACCGCAATCCACACCGCGCGCGGCAGGCCACCGCAACGGGCAGCCCCCGCTTGGGTACGAAGAAGCTGGCGCAGATGTTTCTGGGAAAGCTATCATGCTGACCGGGCACCAACCCCGTCGCCGCCAGCGCCAGCCGCGCCTTCGGTTCGATGAGCTAGGCAGGCTTTGCAGGTGCACCCACTGATGGAGCTACTTTGAACGATGCATTTCGCGGCAGCGAGCGTGCCGCCGCAAACGATGTTTCAGCTGATTTGGACGCACTGATCCTGGTAGATGAAGCCGACCGCGAATTGGGCTTCCTGAGCAAGAATCTGTGCCACGACGGTCAGGGGATCCTGCATCGCGCGTTTTCTCTGCTGATCTTCAATGACGCGGGCGAGCTGCTGCTGCAGCAGCGGGCGCCCTCCAAGCGGCTTTGGCCAATGTACTGGTCGAATAGCTGCTGCAGTCATCCACGCCGCGGCGAGAACATGGAGGCGGCGATAAAGCGCCGCCTGCACGAAGAGCTCGGCTTAAGCTGTCCTTTACATTTTCTGTTCAAGTTTCAGTACCAGGCCCAATTTGATGCGCGCGGTGCCGAGAATGAGCTGTGCTCGGTCTTTATCGCGCGTTGCTCGGATGAGGTAAAAGTCAACCGGCATGAGATCCTCGGCTGGCGCTGGATCGCCCCGGAGGCGCTTGAGGAAGAAATGTCTGGCAGCGGCGCGGAAAAGTTTACCCCCTGGTTTAAGCTCGAATGGACACGTATCTGGCAAGAGTACCGCGCAGCCGTACTCGCACTTCAATAGAGGCCGCTGCATCCGTGCAACCCCCCGCGCCGCGCGCGCTGATTGGCATCAATTTCTTTGGGCGCGCCTCGGCCGCCCGGTACTGGTAGAATAAGACATGGGCATTCCACTTCTTCAGATGTACCGCGTCGGGCAATATCTCGCAGGCCGCAAGCTGCGCGGCGAGAAACGCTATCCACTGGTCCTTATGCTGGAGCCCCTGTTCCAGTGCAATCTCGCTTGCGCCGGATGCGGCAAGATCGACTATCCGAAAGAGATCCTGCAGAAAAGAATGAGCGTCGAGGATGCGCTGCATGCCGTTGACGAATGCGGCGCGCCCATCGTGTCCATTCCCGGCGGTGAACCCCTCATTCACAAGGAAATGCCGCAGATCGTCGCCGCAATCGTCGCGCGCAAGAAGTTCGTCTACCTCTGCACCAATGCGCTCCTGCTGTCCAAACACATCGACGAGTATCAGCCTTCGCCATACCTTACTTTCTCCATTCACCTGGATGGCAATCAGCAACGTCACGACGAGTCGGTGTGCCAGGAGGGAGTCTTCGACAAAGCGGTCGCGGCAATCCGGCTTGCGCGCGATAAGGGCTTTCGCGTGACCATCAACTGCACGCTGTTTAATGGTGAGAATCCGAACGACGTGGCTGATTTCTTTGATGAGGCAATGAAGCTTGGCATCGAGGGCATCACGGTTTCGCCCGGGTACAGCTATCACCACGCGCCGAAGCAGGACGTGTTCCTGGGACGCAGCGCGAGCAAGCAACTGTTCCGCGAGATCTTCAAACGTCGGCGTCGCCCTTCCGGCACCCGGTGGTCGTTCAATCATTCCGGGCTGTTCCTCGACTTTCTTGCGGGCAACCAGACATACCAGTGCACGCCGTGGAGCAACCCAACATACAACATCTTCGGTTGGCAGCGGCCTTGCTATTTGCTCTCCGACGAAGGCTACGCGTCGACCTATAAGTCACTTATCGACGACACGCCCTGGGAGCAGTACGGCGTCGGCCGCAACCCGCGCTGCGATAACTGCATGGCCCACTGCGGCTTCGAGGGTACCGCGGTGAATGATGCGTTTGCTCATCCGCTCAAGGCACTGAAGGCGGCGCTGCGCGGACCGCGTGTCGCAGGTCCGATGGCACCCGACTTGCCCGTGGTATATGGCGCGGACGCACGGTACTCCCTGACCACAATTCCAGTCACTCAGGTAAAACTCGCCGCGCCACGAGTCTGATGGCAGTCGGCGCGTAGCGGAAGCCGCGCTGATCACGCGCACATTAGCAGCAGGAGAACGCGTGTGAAAAACGCAGCCGATCCTTGCCCCCCGGTGCGCGACGAGCCGGCGCAGCCTGAGGGATTCGCTGCCCAACTCGAATCCTGGCGCGCGCGCATGGAGCGCGCTTTGGCGGAGCGACTGCCGCAAGCCGATGTGGTGCCGACGCGTTTGCACGAAGCGATGCGCTACTGCGTACTGGGCGGCGGCAAGCGCGTGCGGCCGGCGTTGCTGTTCGCCACCGCACGTACCTTGGGCCTCGAAGAGGACGAGGTCGAGGCTGCCGCCTGCGCCATCGAGCTCGTGCATGTCTACTCCCTCGTGCACGATGATCTGCCGGCAATGGACGATGACGATTTGCGCCGCGGGCGGCCCACCTGCCACAAGGCTTTTGACGAGGCGACGGCGATCCTGGTGGGCGATGCCCTGCAGCCGCTCGCATTCCAATTACTGGCCCGTGATCGGGCGCTGCCGGGCGCGCCTGCGATACGTCTGCGGCTGATCGACTTGCTGGCGCAGGCGACCGGGACGTTTGGTATGGCTGGGGGCCAGGCGATCGATCTGGCCGTGCAGGGCATGAGTCTTGATATCGCGCAGGTGGAGGACATGCACGCCCGCAAGACCGGCGCCATGATCCGCGTCAGCGTATTGATGGCAGCTGCGTGCGCACCTTCTCTTGAAGCACACCTCTATGCCGCGCTCGGCCGTTTTGCGACTGCAATCGGCCTGGCATTCCAGATTCAGGATGATCTGTTGGACGTGCTCGGAGACGCTTCGACCCTGGGCAAAGCGACCGGAGCAGATCGCGAGCGTGCAAAACCCACGCATCCGGCTGTCATCGGCATTGAAGCTTCGCAAGACAGGGTCCGTCTGCTGCATGAACAGGCTCTTTCTGCTCTTGCGCCATTCGGCGAGCGTGCCGCATCGCTGCGTTTGTTGGCTGACTGGCTATTGTTGAGGCGTTATTGACTTGCAGCCGTACAACGCTGCCTAAGATCGATCACCCGCCGTGTCGGCATCTGCGCCCTTTGCCATAAAGTGAAGCCCCTGCTTTCCGCATCGCTCGCCGTAGCGCTGCAGCTGCTCAGTGCCGTCGCCTGGGCGCAGTTGGCGTCCGGTTCGTTGAACGTGCGCTGGAGTGCAGGCGCGAAGGACTGTGCGGCGAACCCACAGCCACCCCTCCAGGTGCATGAATACAATGCGCAGACATTCATTCTGCGAGAGAACCTGTGCGCCACATTCGAGGCGCCGTTCATGTACCTTCTGGTGGGTTCCGCGAAGGCGCTGCTGATAGACACCGGCGATGTCATGGCGTCGAAGCAGATGCCCTTGGCGCAGACGGTGTTGGGGCTGCTGCCGGGGGATGGGCCCGATGCACAACCTGCTGGCCGTGGCGTCGGCAACGGCCATCGTGCTCATCGCGTTGGGGGTATGGCTGATTCGCTATTTTCGTCGCCGCAGGGCTGCGCAGAGACAGCACGGACTCGCCTGAGCCGCCGGCCTGCGTTGTGCTCAAAGGCCATTACTTTTTTCGCGACGACGCGGCGGACCATCCCCGACAGCCGTTGAGAAACAGGGTGACGACGTTCTCAGCCCACGCGTCGAGCTCGGCTGGCGCCAGGGGTGCGCCGAGACCCATGGCCCGCCGCTGCGGTTGAGCAACGACCATGACCAAAAACTGCTCCGCTGCGAACGCGCGGGCCTCGACGGTGAAGCGCGGATCTCGAAGCTCACGCGCGAGCAAGTTGCCAATCAACGCCTTCGCCTCTTGCGTGGCGCTCTCGGCGTTAACCAAACGGACCAGCTTGGGAAAACGCGCCGACTCGGCCGTGACGAGGCGGTGCAGCGCGAGCGCACGCGGTGAGAGCGCCGCGCGGAGGATGAGGCCAGCGAGGCGGCGTAAGACGTCGTGCAAAGTCGCGCCCTCGACGAGCGGAACCCCGGGGGGCGGGCGAAGCTGCTCGATGATTCGATGGACGACTGCGGCGAACAACGCCGCCTTGTCGTTGAAGCGGTGATAAAACGTACGTTTCGAGATGGCGGCGCGCGCGGCAACCGCTTCGATGGTTGTGGACCCGTAGCCCTCCGCGAGAAAGAGTTCGGTCGCGACTTCTAATATTCGCTCGCCCAAACGCAGAGCATCCGTGCGCGAAGGTCTTCCGCCCCGCCGTGCCTTGGCGGTCGGCGACCCTCGATCCTCACCGACGGCGATAAGCGGACCTGCCCGATTGGTAAGGGACGTGGGCACCGTAGCCGCCAGTGTAGCGCGTGCGTGGCGCAGAGTAACCGCGCGGCGGCTCGTAGGACCGGGGCACAGAGCGAGCATAAGAACCCGCGGTCCGGTAGTAGCCCTGAGGCCCTGCGTAATACGTTGGCGACGGTGCGTAATACGTCGGAGGACCTGCGTAATAGTTTGGCGGCGCATAGTACCCAGGCGCCCCGCCATTGCCAGGCGTCGGTGGATATGACGCGGCTGGTTGACCTGCTGAGGCCAAGGCTAGCGGCAGCGTCGCAAGCCGCGCGACCGCTCCGACCACGTGGCGCCCCAGTATCCACGGAAGGAGGAACCCAGCCGCTGCGGCGGGCGCGATCGGTGCTAGTGCGAGCGCGACGACGCTGGCCGCGGCAATAACCGGTTTCTTCAGTCCGAGCATGATTGATCCCCCTGCTGCAGGTGAAACAACCTGCACTGGGTAAACAGTACGCGCCTCGGGATCACAACGCAACGGTACCGTTGCGTTTCATGATAAACTCACTGCCCAGTCCGAGCCGCGGCTCGGGCGCGGATCAGGTCACCCCCTGTGGGGGTTAAGCCGCGTATTGGACACGACTTGGGCAACACGAGCGAACAGGCCCGCGTGAGCCGAGCGCGATACGCCCTATTCCCGCAAGTAGAAATGGAAACCGGAAGCGGCCCTTTTGCGCTAAGCCGCGCAAGAATGTTGAAGCACCTTTGCCAGCTTCGACCGAGAGGTTTGCGAAAAGACCGCCCTAAGTTAAGGAGTTCCTCCAAGATTCGACGTGCGCCAAAGGAGGCGAACGAGCTCGATCAGGTGGCTTCCTGCTCGCCCGGCGCGAATCACACTGCGGTATAGTTAGGAACTCTGAGAACAAGAGCCGCAGGCGGACGATGAGCTACATTGATGGCAATCTTCTTGCAGGGGAACAGGTGGTCTATCGCACCCGCCTGCACTGGCTGCTCTTCATGACGCCGGTGCTTTTCACCGTTATCGTGTTATTGCCAATTGCCTGGTTGCTGGCCAATGGAACTTGGAGTCACTACGCCTGGATACCCGTTGCCCTCGGCTTACTTATCTTGCTTGCGACGTTCATCAAACGGCAAAGTTCCGACTTCGCTGTTACCAACAAACGCGTAATGATGAAAGTTGGCGTGTTCAATACGCGTTCCATCGAGTTGGTACTCAACAAGGTCGAAGCCATTGCCGTGAACCAGAGCTTGATGGGGCGAATCTTCGGCTACGGAAACATTGTGGTAACCGGAAGTGGCGGCACCAAGGAGGCCTTCTCGCATATTCAGGGGCCACTTGCATTTCGTCGAGCGGTGCAGTCGGTCACCGACGTGCACTCAAGTCCTGCTCAAGCTGCTGCTCCTTCGGCCGGGAGTGTCGAATAATAGTCTGTGGGCGGTGAACGAGTGGGAAGCCGCAGCAACGATTCGCGCGCCTCTCTTCAGTAACCACCGTGTTGATACCCCACTGAAGCGTCGACACTCATGCCTGGCCAATCGACGCGACCATCGCGCTTTCCTTTAGGTGCGGCGATCGGGCTTGCGGAGCTCGAGCGGGATCCCTATCCGATATTCGCTCGTCTGCGCAAGAGCGAGCCCATCAGCTGGCTGGCCGCACTGAACATGTGGTACGTCACCCGATACGAGGATGTGCGGACCATCATTTTGGACACCGAGCGCTTTACCACCGTATCCGAACATTCCCTGCTGCTCGACACCTTCGGCGCGCACTTGCTCACGACCGAAGGCGCCCTGCACGATCGCTATCGTCTCGCCGTTCAGCCGCACTTCGGCACTAGCTTCATCCGCACACACTTTGAGGAGTCGATTCGTATCGCCGCCGCAGAGCTGATTGAAGGGTTTCGGTCAGCCGGCAGGGTCGAGCTGCGCACGGCTTTTGCTCGTCGGCTGCCTATTCAGGGCATTCTAATTGCATGCGGGTTGCCGTTGAACAGCGAACTGCGTATCCGCCAATGGTACGACAGCTTTGAAGCTGCGCTTGCGAATTTCACGCGTGATCCGACCGTGCGACTCCGGGCGCAGCGCGATGTCGCCGCATTTCACGAGCTCCTGGAAATCGAGATGCGGGCGGCGGCGGGCCGGCTCGATGCGTCGCTTCTTGGAGGCCTCGTGAATGCGCCAGTCGGTTGTCGGCTCGCGGCCGATGAGATCAAGCGCAATCTGTCGATCATTCTCTTTGGCGGCATTTCGACGGTGGAAGCGTTGATTCTCAACACCTTGTGGGCCTTGTTCGAGCATCGTGCCGTGCTTAACCGGTTGCGCTCCGATTCAGCTCTGCTGCCTCAGGTTCTCGATGAGACCATTCGGTGGCTGAGTCCCGTGCAGTCTGCGACCCGTCACGTGGTAACAGACTGCGAATTCGAGGGAGTGCGCCTTGAGGCCGGCGCGACCGTCAATTGCATGTTGGGTGCGGCCAATCGCGATCCGACCGTATTTCCGAACCCGGATCGCTTCGACATTGACCGCGCCAACCTGCGCCGCCATCTCGGCTTCGCGACCGGACCGCACAGTTGTGTGGGATTCAATCTCGCGAAGACAGAAGTGCGCATCGCGATCGAGAAGCTGCTGACTCTGCTGCCGCAATTCGCACTCGTCGAATCGGAGAGCGGCCCCTTAAGGGGTTACGAATTTCGCCAGCCAGCGGCCCTCACGATCGCTTGGTAGAATGCCTTTACGACGGGAGGGTTTGAAGTCGGTTAGGCTTGTACCCGTCGGTTCCGGCTTCGCATCTGCACGTTGAACGTCTGATCGGCAGCGTTCGCCGGGAATATCTCGATCGCGCATGTTCTTCTGGAACGCGTCGATCTGATGGCGGGTGACCAGGCGGAATGGAATAGTTGCACGATCAACGCACGGGGTCGGAGTGAAATGGCGCCATGAATCCAGAAACTTTGAAGAAGAAAACACTCGCGGCGCTGCACCAGGAGCTGAGCCGGGCTTCGGCGCTCGATGAGAAATCCCGTCAGGTTCTGCGGGAAATTATGCGCGACGTCGAGGGGCTCGGACCGTCGCCTGCCTCCGCACCGGAAACGTTGCACCGGCATCGCCTGGAGGAACTCGCCATCGGATTCGAGATTGAACATCCGACGCTGGCCGCCGGGCTGCGCCAACTGATGGATCTGCTCGCGAAGGCCGGTATGTAGGCTACAGGTCGCGGCCGTCGGCGGGCCAACGCGCGAAGACGCGCGATCGTTGGAAACGTCGATTTTCCGTGCAGATTGAGGCGAGCGAATGTGAAGACCACGGGCAAGTCAGGGTCGGGTCAACGCGTCCCCCAAGGGCACGTCGCGCCACTGTCACAAGGTGCGTTCCGCCACCCCGCCTTCACGGTGATTTGGATCGCGACGGTGGTGTCCAATGTCGGCACCTGGATGTACAACGCGGCATCCGGCTGGCTGATGGTAAGTCTCGATCCCAATCCGCTCGCTGTGTCATTGGTCCAAGTCGCGACCAGCCTGCCGATGTTTCTGTTCGCCCTGCCCGCGGGGGCGCTTGCCGACATCGTCGACAAACGAAGGTTTCTAATCGCCCTCGAAGCGGCGACCACACTGGTCTCCGCGATATTCGCCGCCCTGGTTGGGTTCGGTCACGTTACGCCAACGCTGCTCTTGTTCTTTATGTTCCTAATCGGCGTCGGTGGCGCCCTGACCGCCCCGGCTTGGCAAGCGATTGTTCCTGAGCTGGTGCCTGCGCAGGACCTCATGCCGGCAGTCGCCGCTAACAGCGTCGGCATCAACATTAGTCGCGCCGTGGGCCCCGCGCTGGCCGGAACCACCATTGGGCTCCTAGGTATCTCCGCGCCGTTCTGGGTCAACGCCATCAGCAATCTCGGCGTCATTGGCGCGCTGCTGTGGTGGCATGCGCCACACACTGCTACCAGCCGCCTGCCGCTCGAGCGATTTACGAGCGCCTTAGTCACCGGGATGCGCCACGCGAGGCACAACCGGCACCTGCGCGCGACCTTGGTCCGCGCGGTCGCTTTCTTCTTGTTCGCGAGTGCCTACTGGGCGCTCCTGCCGCTCGTGGCGCGTAACCGACTGGGCGGTGGACCGGAGCTCTACGGCGTTCTACTCGGCGCGATTGGCGCAGGCGCCATCGCGGGCGCGTTTCTACTGCCTTGGGCCAAGGCGAAGATTGGACCGGACCTCATGGTCGCCGCGGGGACCATCGGCACTGCCGGCGCGCTGGCCTTGTTCGGACTTGCTCGTAGCCCCGCCGTCGCCCTCGTCGCGAGCGCCCTTGCCGGTGCGTCCTGGATCGCGGTCCTCGCGAATCTCAACGTGTCCGCCCAAGTGGCGTTGCCGAACTGGGTACGCGGGCGGGGCCTTGCTCTCTTCGTAACCGTATTTTTCGGCACCATGACGCTTGGCAGTGCCGTCTGGGGCGAGGTGGCGAGTGCCATCGGCTTGCCGCTGACGCATTTCGTAGCTGCGGCCGGAGCTTTGCTCGCGGTGCCGCTCACCTGGAGAAGGAAGCTGCAGACGGGCGCCGGCGTTGATCTCACGCCCTCTATGCATTGGCCCGTACCTGTCGTGACCGAAAACATCGACAGCGACCGGGGTCCGGTTCTCGTGACCATTGAATACCGACTCGCCGCCGACAAGGATCGCGAGGCGCTGCTCTCGGCCCTCGAGAAGTTGTCACATGAGCGTCGCCGCGACGGCGCTTACGACTGGGGTGTATTCGAAGATGCTGCCGGGAAACTGCGATTCCTGGAAACGTTTCTGGTCGAATCCTGGCTGGAGCATCTTCGCCAGCACGAACGGGTGACCAATGCGGATCGGGTGCTGCAGGAGCGTATCAACCACCTGCTGGCACAACCAGCGGAGGTCCGGCATTTCATTTCGCCCCTGCCGGAACGCTTCAATTAGGCGCCACTTACGAACTCCGCCACCGGGCTGGAAAAATACCTGGATCGGCCTGCAACGGGACGTCGTCTCGGGAGCAAGCGAAAGCAAACCCATCCTTTGCCGAGCAGCGCGCTCTTTACTTTTGTGCGCCACATCGAGGACATGCGGTTGCAGCGAGCAACCACTCGCTCCTCTAAAATTACTGTCAGGCCCTTTCAAATCGGCTACATTTGGGGCCTTGCTACCAATCATCGCGGCTGGCACACGACTATTTTCAATATTCGTTTCGCCGTCACGTGCCGCAAGGAAACCTCTCCAACTATGGCAAACCGGGACCTGATTACGTATCGAAAAAGAGGATTGCTATTTTGGCGGTCCCGCGATCGGGTCTTGAAAGGAGGAGAATCCACCGCACTCGTAAGATCCAGGCCATCCAAGCATTCGATCTTCCAGCCAACCCGAACACAAGATTATTTCGTCGAATGGAATGCCGAGCGGCTCGGCATTACTTTCGCGGAAAGTCGCGCTCGGTACATCCAATCATGGAATGCAATGCCAAACGGCCACAGCGGACGAGCTTTCGGAACATTTCACGGCCATTGCTACGATGTCTTCAAAGTGTTTGCCGATGACAGCCCCAAGGAAGTGATGGATGCTTATAAGGTGCATGGGTATGTACATTTTTTGACCATGCTCACTTACCCAGAACCGCAGTGGTTCGATGACGATGCCATCGTCAAGCGGTTCCGCGATAGAAAAGAAATTTCAATTCTAGATTTTGGCTGTGGACTGGCGCAGCAGTCGAGAACCCTAGCGGAATATTTGCGCGCCAAGGGATTGCAGGTTCGCATTGCTCTTGCGGACATCTCTACAGTGCGCAAGGACTTCTTGATTTGGTGGGGAAAGAATACTGGAATCCCGACGACATTTCTCGAATGCACTGTTGAACGTCACATACCAGAACTGCCACCCATCGACTTGTGCTTCGCGCTGGAGTTTTTCGAACACGTATACGACCCGGTTGCGTACTTCACCCACATCGATCAGGCAATGGCTGGCAGCGGTGTTCTCGTTACGAACATGGGCGACCATCACAAGGATTTTATGCATGTTTCTCCGAAACTCGGCGCACTCCGCCAAGCCGTTCACGCCAGCGGCTACCAGGAGATCTTTGCTAACTTTATTTACAAAAAGTCGAAATTAGGCTAGCAACCAACAACACCGATTGATGTAAGGTGTCGAATGCTCTTTGCGTTCAACTTCCGGGCTATGTTCAGCTGCATACGGCCGCACACTCGGGCACAGCATTCCGCATCGCGCCCTGGCTCACTACGGGTGGGTACCCATTAACAGTCTGCTCGCGGTTATCTATTTGGCTCTGACGGCTTCCACGCTTGCCGAGCCCACGAGTTCCTTTCGAGGCGATGAACGGCACAGTGGGATTTACGTTGGCAGCGGTGTTCCAGTACTCCACGGGCTTAAATGGAAGCTCAAGACGAACGGTCCCGTGGTGTCCTCGCCAGCCATTGCACAGAACACAGTGTACGTTGGCAGTAACGATCATTACCTCTATGCGATAAACGTTCCGGACGGGACTGAGCGTTGGAAGTTCAAAACCGGCAGCCGCGTGGCATCGTCTCCGGCTGTCTACGCCGGCCTCGTGTACTTCGGCAGCTACGATGGCAACATCTATGCGCTCGATGCCCGAAGTGGACAGCTGCGCTGGAAGTTCAGTTCCAAGGGCGAGCATCGCTTCACCGCAAAGCACTTGCACGGATCGGAACCGGCAGGGGAGTCGATGCCTGATCCCTTCGATTTCTTTTTGTCATCGCCGACCGTTACGCAGGAAAAGGTCTACGTTGGCAGCGGCGATGGCAATGTATACGCACTTGACGCTAAATCCGGCGCACTGCGATGGAGCTTTAGAACCGGAAATGTCGTTCACGCGTCTCCGGCGGTTGCTAATGACACCGTCTACATCGGCAGCTGGGACAGTTTTTTCTATGCCCTCGACGCCCAGACAGGGAAGGTGCGCTGGCGCTTCAAGACTGGAGAGGATCCCGCCATCTTCAATCAAGTCGGCATTCAGTCCTCGGCGATTGTCGCCGGTGGATTGGTGTAGTTCGGCTGCCGGGACGCGAATTTGTATGCGCTCGACGCGACGACGGGTGCCAAGGTATGGGAGTTCAACAATAAGGGCTCGTGGGTTATCTCAACCCCTATTGTGATTGACGACACACTGTATTTTGCCACATCGGATTCCGGGCTTTTCCATGCCGTCGATGCAAAGACCGGCGATTTGCAATACTCGCTTAGCTTTAACCATTGGCCGATGTTTTCCTCGCCGGCCGTAGCTGGGCGCGCGCTACTGATCGGTTCGCATGCTGGCACGCTGATTGCGATCGATCTCGATAAACACGCCACGGCGTGGACTTATCGCACGGACGGCGCGCTTCGCAATGCCGCGGCCTACACACAGAAAAATGGCGACCCGGACTACGTCACGGCATTCAGCGATAACTTCTACGACGATCTCATCGTCGGTGTGTGACGGATGATGAGCGTCGGAGCTGTCCTTTCCTCTCCGGTCATTAGCGGCGGCGCTGCCTATTTCGGCAGTACCGATGGCAATATCTACGCCATTGGTTGAACCGGTGCTCGTGCCATCGCCCTTACGGGTTTTGTTCCTGCCTTGCGCGAGCGGGATGCTCGCCTCGGCAGAACCCGCAGGGCGAAGACCCGTTTCCCGATCACGGACGCCGGCAACTCGGCGCGACGGAGGATGTTTCGGGTTGCGTTAACGTCCCGATCGTGCGACTCACCGCAGTCGCAACACCGCCGCAGCTGGGCATGTGGTTGCGGCGTAATGAACGCCGCCACGCGTGAGCCGCAACGATGTGAGTTTCAACCGGCGCATCCTCGAGGAAGTTGCTGTTCGCGGGCTCAGTGAAACCGCCGGTCATGAGCCGAATGGCACCGCTTCCGCGACCACGCAAACCCGGTCCCGACCCTCCTGCTTGGCGCGATATAGCGCCTGGTCTGCCGCCTTGAGCAGATCGTTCGACTTGGTTCCATTTGTTGGATAGACCGCGATGCCGAACGAGGCAGTTGGAGCCGGCAGTGTTTGCCCCAGATGGGTGAGATTGGTATCCCGGATCGCTAGCCGCATTTGTTCGGCACGTTCACGGGCGCATTCCAGGCTTGCTTCCGGCAGCACGATAGCAAACTCCTCGCCTCCGTAGCGGCAGGCAATGTCGGAGGCGCGGACACTTTTCATAATGGCGCGCGCCAGGGCGCTGAGCACGAAGTCGCCAGCATCGTGGCCGTACCTATCGTTGAAGAGCTTGAAGTGGTCGATGTCGATCATCACCACCGACACCGGTGTGCCGCTGCGCTCGGCACGATGCAACTCGCGATTGAGAATGTCATCGAGATAACGCCGATTGTACAGGCCGGTCAGACTGTCGCGCAGGGCCAGCTCGCGCAGGGCGTCGCGCAATTTGAGATTCGCCAGCGCCGGGCCGACCCTGTCGGTCATCGCTCGCAGCCGCTGTTCGGTGTCCCGTGCCGGGCGCGTGGTGCGCGGGCTGACTTCCACCGAAATATGCAACAGGCCGAGGATCTGCCCCTGTCCCTGGACAGGCATGCAGGCATAGCTGTCGCTGTCCTGGTGCGCATGCGGGCAGCGGATGGTTCCCTTACGGGGCACAAAATGCGGACTGCCCAGCCGCAGCGCCCAACATTCCTCCGGCGCCAGCGTCGCCTCGGGTGCCTGCCCGTCGCCCCAGGAGGCGACGTGCTCCAGTAAGTCGCGCGACTCGCGGTAAATGAAAAGAGACCCCGATGAACCCGGAAATAGATGCGCGCCGGTTTCGCGCACGATCGCGTAGGCTTCGGCGCGCTTCGTGCATGACTGGAGCAGTTCGGCCGTGCGCGACAACGCCTCGCGGTCGCGATGGATCGATTCAAGTTGCCGGACCGAGGCGGCCAGCGCCCGGTTGTTGCGGCGCATCGCGGCGTCGGTTTTGCGGCGCGCGGCAATTTCACGGGTCAGTTTGCGGTTTGCATCGCGAATTGCCACCAGCCTGGCTTGGACCGCCGCCTGCGCGGCACTCAAGGCCACTTCGGTTCGATGCAGCGCGGTGATGTCACGTGCGACCGTGATCTCGCCGACAAGTTTTCCCTGGGCGTCTAGTAACGGCGTTGTCTTGAGAGCGACGCGGACAATTTCGCCACTCTTCTTGCGCCGGTCGCTGGAGCTGGAAGTCGGTCTTCCGGCGCGAACGCGATCAAGAAGGAGGGCGTAATCGGCATCGGAGAAGTCCGCGCAGTGCAGCTTTCGGAGCGGCTGGCCGACGGCTTCCTGTGCGGAAAAGCCATACATGGAGGCTGCTTCGCGGTTCCAGAAAGTGACGACCGCATTCAGGTCTTTGACGATGACGGCCTCGCCGGTTTGTTCGAGCACCTGCTCGAGTTCGAGGGCGTACGCCTCCGGCGGGTTTCCGGCACCGCGAACTATTTGTGCCTTGACAACTTGCATCGAAAACGTGCCTGCGTTTGAAGTGAGTTTTGCCACGTTGAAGCTCAAGCTCAGAGGACTGGCTTGCCGCAGTCCACAGCCTATAAGTCGACTGAAACGGACGCGTGTGTCAATGACTCAACTCTGCGCATTGAGGGCTCGGCCGCTAGGGGCAACCGTAGGTTTTTTCAGAAAACTGTGACCCGAGTGCACCGAGCACCCGCCGTAGCATGGTAGCGGCTTGGTAGACCGAATCTAGATTGACAACAACGTCACTCCAGACCTCGTCCAGTAGTTGCTCGATGCTGACGACCTGTCCGGCGTGCCCGGCGAGACAGACCAAGAGCCGCATCGTCCGAGGTTCGAGCTTGATCGTCGTCCCGTCCTTGTAAATCTCGTCCAGCGCAGGATCGACGCGCAGCGCACCGATCCGAAGTACTGAATTATCCGGCGGGCTCAGCGGCGATGACCTACCAGAAGTGCTTGATCAGCATTGGATTTCCGCCCAGATAAGTCCGATAAAAGCGGCTCTCACAAGTATACACACGCGGCCTTAACCGTCGCGGGTGGCTCCTCCCGGCGATGTCAGGTCAGGCTCCAAGCGCCCGGAAAAATAGATTTATGGCGTCTTCATCGATCCCTCATCCCGGATTCATGGGGTTATCGCAAGCTCCTCGCTCAAATCTGGCGCACCGAGATCGGGCCGCGGATTTTCGATGAGATCCGATATTCCGAGCTCGCTAAGATCGCAAACTCGTACCAATGGTCTAAGAAAACCTACAACAACGCCATCAACGTAATTCGCTGCGCCTTCGATTACGGCTACAAGGATCACCCGGAGAAGCACAACCCGGCCTCGGGTCTCAAGCGCCTGCGAATTACCAAGAAAGATCGCCCCGTCGTCGCCGCGTTCACCATTCAGGACGCTGAGTTGCTCATTTCGAGGCTGCATGCCGATTGGGGCGGGGCCATCGGCAGCTATGACGAATTCCGATTCTTCACGGGCTTACGTCCCTCCGAGCAGATTGCCCTGCTCGTGACGGATTACGACGCTCGTAGAGGCGTGCTGTCGGTCACCAAGGCACGTGTCCTGCGCCGAGATAAGGACCCGCACCAAGACACAGGAGGATCGGGAGGTTGAGCTTTGTCCGCGTGCGATCGAGGTTCCAACGCGCTCAATATTCGCCGGCGCGGGCCCTACCACGCGCGGCATTCCTCGGTGAAGTGGCAGCTCATGCTGGGAAAGAATCTGCTTTGGGTCGCGAAGCAGCACGGACACAGCGTCGAAGTCATGCTGCGCATGTACGCGGCGTGGCTCGGGGGAGCGACCGAATCCGATATTCGCGCGATCAAACAGGCGATGGAAAAAAGCCAAGCGACGCGCACTGCAATTCCCGATGCGCGTGCCGCAATTTCCGCTGCAATTGTGTGCAGCAAAAAATCGCGTGAAGCAGATCGTGATCCGTCCCCAGAGTCCCGAGGATTTGGCAGTAGTTTGGCAGTAAGGAACAGGCCCGGTGACTCAAGCCTCAGAAAAAACTCGCAAATAAAGTGGCGGTGGGGCCAGTCTAGAGCGAACCCGTCTCTACCTGAAATCCTAAATAACAGCGAAAAAACAAGGAAATATCAATCCTTCGGCATCTTATGCGCCCCGCCGGCCGCGTCAGGCCGAGATTTGCAGCATTTTCGCGCATTTATGCCCTGTCGAGCTCGCCACGGAACAGGGAACTATCAGGGAATCGGCTTGCCGGGCGCTCGTCCTATTAGGGACTTTACAAGCGAAATTTGTCCCGTTCTAAACTGACCGCAAAACCGGGGCTCAGGTCAAGCCCGATCCAGCTGATCAGGTCGCCTAGCAGAGCGAAGAAAACGACAAGAGCACTTCTCTCGCCGAGAT
>Ga0182024_10008749_pt1 | contig 21198 bp, 18 predicted proteins | sample P32metaG_FD_120480 | JGI IMG/M metagenome (GOLD analysis project Ga0182024, IMG submission 120480) | Permafrost microbial communities from Stordalen Mire, Sweden - P3-2 metaG (Illumina Assembly) | ecosystem: Environmental > Terrestrial > Soil > Wetlands > Permafrost | place: Sweden: Stordalen...
ATTCACGCGCAGCGCTTCGGTACCTTCGTGAAAGGGTTCGCTTTCGATTGTACGTCCGTAAACCAGTACCGGAAGATAAACCCAGAGGCGGCCGCTTCGGCGACGTTCTGGAATCTGACCGTCACCTTTGTGCGCAGATTTGTCGTGGGGGTTCGCCAAAGGCTTTTCCTCCGCTTCCTTCAAGAAGTTGCAGATCACGTTCACGCGTTACCTCGCTCATGAAGCTTCGTATTTTGTTCGATTGTAACCCAAACGCGGATTGAGGACGCCGCCGCGCCTTTGGAACGGACGCATGTGACATGAGTTCACATTAGATTTCGCCAATAGTTGCAGACAAGACCCCTATGCCGGATAATCGCAGAATCGGAGCTTTTTTCATCCGGCCGGCCATTTCTTATGATGAATTGTCCGCACTGCAGCACGGCAAACCCTGACTTCGCAACGTCCTGCAAAGAGTGCAGCACTCCTCTTCTCTCCACCGGAGATAGGGAAGTAAGGAGCGATCACTCGCAGTGCTTGACATGTAGCTGTGCATGGGATAACACTCACCCGGAACCATTTGCGGGCGAGGCATCGAATACCAATATTGCGATCTAGGCCCCGCAGAGCGGGGAGTCACGCCCGCGAAGCAAGCGCGCGAACGGCTTATGCAGCCGAAAGAGCGCCGCCTCCCTAGATTGTAGCGGCAGACTTTACGGGGTTTGTAGGGATTCCAATGCCGTTGGGGCCACGATCTTCCGCAGAGGTCGAATTGTTCTTCCGTTCTGCCCTGACGGAGTTCTGCGTCGGTTCGTCATTAACCCAGCCAAGCGACGCCGTTATTCCGAATGAAAAGGAAATGCCCTGGTGCAAAACTTGATGCGGCCACCTCTTGAAAAACGGCTGACCTTCTTCGCGGCATTGCTCGTCGCCTGCCTCCTATTATGTCCTGCAGTTTCATACTCGCAAACCGTTCAAGACGAACACAATCGGATTGGAAACCCCGTTCAGGGAGAAACAACCGACGATTACAATCGACGTCTTCAACAACTGAATCAATCGCTCGCAACTCCTCCAGCGGACAGCGAGCAAGGTGAATACCGAATCGGCGCGCACGATCTCCTCGAGATAAACGTATTCGAGGCGCCAGACCTGAATCGCTCGCTCCGTGTCTCGGCCGGAGGAGAAATTTCCATGCCGCTGCTCGGCACCGTTCAATCTTCAGGGCTCACCGCGCGCGAACTCGAAGGAACCCTGGAAGTAAAGCTGCTTCAATACATGAAGGATCCGCATGTCGGTGTTTTCGTCACCACCGTCGAAAGCCATCCCGTCTCCGTAGTCGGCGCCGTAAAGAAACCGGGCGTCTTCCAAATTCGCGGCACGAAAACCGTTCTCGAGATGCTTTCAATGGCCGAAGGCCTGTCCGACGACGCCGGCGACGAAGTCCTCGTAATGCGCGGTGCCGGCTTGCAATTTGGCTCGGATTCAACACGCAGCAGCGCGAACCCCGATGTAGCTCCGTCCCCCGCGCCGCAGCCGGCCGCGCAAGATCCTCCCAACGCGGCCACACCTGTGAACCTTCCCGGCAACGAAACCGTTAAAATTAATTTGAAGGACCTGCTCGAGTCCGGCGATCAGCGTTACAACGTCCCCGTTTACCCCGGCGACATTGTAAAAGTCACTCGCGGCGGCATCATTTATGTAATCGGCGACGTCAAAAAGCCCGGCGGCTTCGTCCTCAAGACCGATCAGAACATGTCCGTGCTGAAAGCTATCGCACTCGCGGAAGGTTTGAACTCAACTTCCGCTAAGAGCCGCACAAAAATTATTCGTACCGATGAACATTCCGGGAAACGCACTGAGGTCCCTATTGATCTGGGAAAAGTTTTGGCTGGCAAAGCGCCTGACACACCGCTGAGACCGGCGGATATCGTTTTCGTGCCAAACAGTTCTGGAAAAACGGTCCTATATAAAGGAACCGAGGCCGCCGTCGCAACCGCGAGCGGTCTTGCCATCTGGCGCCCTTAATGGACCAGGAAACCAAACTGAGCCTGTACGACGCCGCGGCCAGCGCCATCGCAAAACGCCGCGCTTCCGCGCTTCCTTCCTTCGAAGCGGACGAAGCCGAAAAAGTTCCTGGCTTGGTCGAATATGCGCGCGTCATTCAAAAGCGCCGCGCCACCATACTGACGATCGCCTTCGTCGTTTTCTCCATCGGCCTTTTTGCGACGCTTAAGGAAAAACCGATCTATCGCGCTCGCGTACTGGTCGAAATTCAAAAAGAAAATCCTGACATTCCATCCCTGCAGGAATTGTTCCAGCTCGAAAGCATTTCCGACACTTATCTGGAAACTCAGTACCGCATCTTGAAAAGCGAAAATCTCGCGCGACGCGTGATTTCAGATCTCAAGCTCGATCAGCTAGCTGAATTTAACCAGCCGCCGCACTGGTGGGCGCGCCGAAGCCAGGAATCTTCCTTGCAACCGGCGCTAGCAACTCCGGAAAATTCTCCCGAGTCCACAATCGACAATGAAGTTTTAAAGAAATTTCAGGATCGTCTCGACGTCGAGCCCCTGAAACGCAGCCGTTTGGTGGAAGTCAGTTTCGAATCCAACGACCGCAAACTCGCGGCGCAGGTCGTCAACACGCTTGCCTCCACTTACATCCAGCAAAATCTTGAATCTCGCTGGCAGGCCTCGCAAAAGGCTTCCGAATGGCTTTCCCAGCAGCTCATGGGCATGAAGTCAAAACTCGAAAAATCGGAAGACGACCTGCAACAGTACGCGCGCGACAACGGCCTGCTATTTCTCGAAACCGATAAAGGTACTTCCGAAAATATCGTCACTCAAAGACTGCGCCAATTGCAGGAAGAGCTCACCAAAGCGCAAGCCGACCGCTTCGAGAAGCAATCGCTCTATCTCCTCGTGCAACAAGGAGACTTCTCTTCCCTGCCCGGCATTTTTAACAACAAATTGATGCAGGACCTCACCGAAAAATTAGCGGAACTTCAGCGCGAACGTTCGCGCTTGTCTTCCATCTTCAATCCCGATTATCCGCAAGTAAAAGAAATCCAGAATCAAATCGACGAAGCTCGATCCGACTTGTCCTCTGAACGCGAACGTGCTGCCAAAGCCATCACCAATGACTATCGTGCCGCCGTCGAACGGGAAAATATGTTGCAGCAAGCTTTCAAAGATCAGCAACACGACGCCAATGTCATCGCCGAAAAATCCGTGCAGTACAACATTCTGAAACGCGAGGCCGACACCAATAAGCAGCTTTACGTCGGCCTTCTTGAAAAACTAAAGGAAACGGGCGTCTCCACTAGTATGAAGGCGGCCAACATCCGCGTGATTGACCCCGCTTATCCGCCGAAAAAGCCGGACAGCCCACGCGTCTCTCTAAATTTGTCTCTCGCCATGCTGCTGGGCTTAAGCCTCGGAATCGGCGCCGCATTCTTGCAGGAGCACCTGGATAATTCGTTTAAGACTGCAGGAGAAATCGAGCGCTTCCTGCAATTGCCCGCCCTCGCGTCCGTTCCCGCAGTTCAAGCTGCAACGAATGGCAACGGTCATAGCCTCTACGCCCGCGCGCGTCACATGGCCGGCGAAAAATATCCCGCCAGCATCGTTCCGTCTTGGAATCGAATCGAAGGTAACGGCCAAAATACCGCCCTCGCTGAAGCGTTTCACGAATTGCGCACTTCCGTTTTGCTCTCCACAGCGAAGCATCCTCCCAAAACTTTGCTGGTCACCAGCGCCAAAGGTGGCGAAGGCAAGACAACCGTCGCCGCTAATCTCGCTGTTTCGCTCGCACAATTGGGAGACAAAGTTCTGCTCATCGACGCGGACTTGCGCCGCCCCAGCCTGCATAAGTTTTTCGGCGTTCCCAACACTTCCGGTCTCGTTAATTTCTTGACCGGCGATCCCGATTGGCGCAACTTGCTGTCCCATCCCGCTCCTGTCGGCCTCTCTGTTCTACCCAGCGGCCCAATCCCTCCGAATCCGGCAGACCTGCTTTCCTCCGAATTCATGCCCGCGCTGATTCGCGAAGCCTCCAAGGAATACAAATTCATCGTGCTGGATTCTCCGCCGCTGCTGAATCTTGCGGATAGCCGTATTCTCGCCACTCTCGTTGACGGCGTCATCCTCGTCGTGGGCGGCGGCATCACTCCGCGCGAACTCGTCCATCGCGCCTATGCTTCCGCCGTGGACGCTGGCTCTCATGTTCTCGGAGCCACTATCAACTTTGCTGACACGAGGAGCGATTACTATTCCTACGGATATCACCCGGATAGCAATGGGCATAAGAACTAAGCGCCTAGCGCGCATCATTTCGGAACCAGTTCTTGAAATTAGGACGCCATGTCGAAATTAGCTGTTATTTCGCTCCTCCTCGGTTTGGCCATCGCAGTTCTCGCATTCGGCGGTGTCGAGACCATTTCATTTTCAATTCTGGAAGTTATTTTTTTCGGAGCCGCAGCTTTGCTGCTCGCGACCTCTAAAGAGTTTACGCTGCCGTCGTCGAGAAAGATTGTATTCGTACCCGCTGTGCTAGGCGGAATAGTCTTACTGCAGCTCTGCCCGTTGCCCTCATCCCTGCTACATCGTCTTGCAGGTCGTGACGTCCCTCAAGCACATATTGGTGCAGGATATTTGAGCTTTGAGCCTTACGCCACACGCACACATTTTCTAATTCTGCTTACCTGCTTCATAGCCTTCTACTTCGCTCAAGTAGTCAGCCAGGATCGCCGGCGGAAACAATTCTTTATTGGCGCGCTCGTTGCCCTCGGAACTTTTGAGGCTTTCTATGGTTTGGTGCAATATCTCAGCGGCTGGCAGCAAATTTTTGCGTACGTGAAGAAATTTGACCTTGAGGAAGCCACCGGCACGTATATCAACCGCAACCACTACGCTGGCTTTCTGGAAATGATTCTGCCGTTCAGCTTGGCGTTTGGGTTTTATGAATACCTTAAATTGCGCGGCGATCGGGTCTCTAAAATAAATATTGGAAGCTTGATGGCGAAATCAGCGGTTCAACGATTAGTTTTGTCTCTCGCCGTCTCAGTCGTGATTTGTGCCGCACTCATTTTCTCCCGTTCGAGAATGGGCATTCTGGCCGCAGCCTCATCGGTCCTAGTAATTTTCGCCTTCGTGACGATTTCCAGATTTCATGGACGCATGGGTTCCCTGCTCGGCGCCACATTTATTCTCCTCAGTATTTGTGTGGCAATTTGGATCGGCCCCGGTCCGATCGTTTCCAGATTTCAGACCGTGAACGAGGAATATTCCCTGGGCGGCCAAAGCCGCATTTCGATGTGGCGCGATGCCCTGCCATTAATAAAACATCACCCGTGGCTCGGCACCGGCCTCGGAACTTTTCCTATCGCCTATACTAGCGGCCAAACCGCGTTCCTCAACCAATTTGTAAATCACGCGCACAACGATTATCTGGAGATAGCCGGCGATCTAGGTATACCCGCTGCGCTCATTCTCTTCGCGTCAATTATTTTCATCCTCGTCCACACGATGCGTTCATTCCTATCTGGTGAACGAGATTTCGATCGCATCGTCGCCCTCGGTTGCGTAGGCAGCATTGTAGCCATCCTGCTTCACAGCTTCGCTGACTTTAATCTCTATATCCCCGCAAACGCGCTTCTTTTCTCGGCGATATTAGGCCTGGCCGTCTCAGTGCCGAGGCCACCCTCAAATGTCCGGAGTGAGCGAATTGCCTCGTAAACTTCAGCTCGCGATCAAGCGTGGGTTGGATATCGCTGGAGCGATTTTCGGTTTCCTCGTTTTGGCTCCAGTTTTCGCCTTGGTTGCTCTTTGCGTGCCTCTCGATTCGCCGGGCAATATTTTCTTCAAACTGCGCGTTGCCGGCCGCGATGGAAAAGCCTTTGATCAATGGAAATTCCGCACCATGGTACAAAATGCCCGCGATACCGCTCATCGTTACGAAACATCCGCAAGGGATCCGCGTATTACGCGCGCGGGCCGGTTTTTGCGGCGCTGGAGCATCGACGAACTTCCTCAACTCTGGAATGTCCTTCGTGGCGAAATGAGTTTGGTCGGTCCCCGTCCAACTTTTCTTGAAATCGCCGAACGATATTCTTCGGAGCAAGCTCGGCGTCTCCAGATGCGCCCTGGACTGACCGGCTTGGCACAGCTGCAAGGCCGCAATCTGATTCCTTGGGAACGAAGAATCACCCTGGATATCGCTTATATTGAAAAATTTTCTCTGTGGCTCGACGCCAAAATTCTCTGCCGCACGATTCCTCTATTACTTAGAGGCACAGGTGTGTACGGAGAAGGCGGCGCGGTCAAGATGCATGATTTGGCGTGACTGCAAGGATGAAACGAGACAAATGCCGGGTAATCGTTTGGGGCGCTGGAGGCCACGGCAAGGTGATTGTTGACGCTTTGCTTGCATCCGAATCTTGCAATTTGGTTGGAATCTTGGACGACGACAATACGAAAGATGGATCGAACGTTTTAGGTGTGCCGGTTTCCTACTCACCGGGGAGTTTGCGAACGTTTATACAAACTCTCGATTTCGACAGTGTGGCGATCGGAATCGGTGACAACTACATTCGGCACAAAAAATTTCAGCAAGTGAAGGCTTGCGGATTAGAACTAATGAACGTGATCCATCCGAGCGCCCATATCTCACGATTTGTTGAATTAGGAGTCGGCGTCACGATCCTGGCCGGGGCAGTTGTTAACCCCGGCACCGTTATTGACGACAACGTCTGCGTGAATACGGCAGCTTCGATCGACCATGACAACTATTTGGAAACGAGTTGTCACATTTTTCCGAATGCCACGCTAACCGGCGGTGTGCGAGTCGGAAGATTTGCTTACATTGGTTCGGGCGCTGTCGTCGCGCCGAATGTCGTAGTTAATCAATATTCTCAAGTCGGCGCTGGCGCCGTTGTGCTAAAAGACATTGCGGAAGGCACGCTTGTGGCAGGCGTTCCGGCAATCGAGATCGGCAAACAACCGAAACGCCCTAAACAGTTTGGAGCGGAAGCATGTCGGTAATCGAGGCGAATATTCCGGCGATTGCTGGCGGCCGACCAATGTTCGAAGAGCGCTTGCCCATTGTGTCGCCGGAAGGACTTCCTGGCGAAGAATTCCTCCGCGACGTGCGAAAGATTCTGAATAGCCGTCAACTCACGAACGCGACCTTCGTGCGCCAGTTTGAAGAGGTCGCTGAAAAATATGTCGGGGTTCCGCATTGCGTCGCAGTGTCCAGTTGCACGGCGGGACTCGTACTCACTCTGCAGGCATTGGGTCTGCAAGGCGAAGTGATCCTTCCCAGTTTCACTTTTCACGCCAGTGCCCACAGCCTTCTCTGGAACGGTCTCAAGCCTGTCTTTGCAGACTGCGACCCCGAAACATTTTGTATCAATCCGCACGCAATTAAATTTCAATTGTCTTCGAAGACGGCCGGAATTCTTGCCGTCCATCTGTTCGGAAATCCAGCGTCCATCGTGGAACTCCAGACCATCGCATCCGATGCGTCAATCCCTCTGATATTTGACGCTGCCCACGCATTCGGAAGTGACATAAACGACAAGCGAGTTGGAAATTTCGGTGCAGCTGAAGTCTTCAGCTTTTCTCCTACAAAACTCTTAGTCGCGGGTGAGGGAGGAATGATCGCCACGCGCGACGCCGAGCTCGCGCGAAAATTGCGGGTAGCTAGGAATTATGGCGACAGCGGTAACTATGATCCTGAATCGGCTGGTCTAAACGCGCGCATGAGCGAATTCCATGCCGCGCTGGCGCTTCGCGGTCTTGACGGTCTCGACGCGCGCATCGATCGCCGCAATCAGATTCGCCTCCATTACGAGCGTCGCCTTCGAACCATTCCCGGACTAAGTTTTCAGCGCATTCCGCCCGACAACCGGAGTTCGTGCAAAGATTTCGCAGTTTTGGTTGACGAAGCAGTATTCGGTAAATCGCGCGATTGGCTCTTCGACGCGCTCGACAGAGAAAACATTCAAGTCCGCCGCTATTTCTATCCCCCGGTGCATCGTCAAAAGCTTTACCGCGAAATCTGGGATAAGCGCTCCTTGCCGGTGACAGAAAGCATCTCCGAGAGCATTCTGAATCTCCCGATCTATTCCACGCTAAGCGATGAGAACATGGAAAAGATCTGCGACGCCATCCTGCGCTGCCACGAATACGCCAGGAAGAAAAAACTAACCAAGGCCCACCGCGCATGAATATCGCGCGCATCCGTTCACACTGGACTTCGCTTCGGAGCGAGGCGCGCGCTTATCCTTGGAAAAATAGCCTGCTGCGCATGGCTGCGGACGTGATCCTCGTCAACTTTTCCATGCTCACCGCTTTCGCCCTCTGGTTCTTGTTTTATGTCGTAATTCTGCGGACGTCCGACCCGCAAGGCCTGGCCGAACGATTCAAAAACTTCGTAACGGATTACTGGCTGTTTTGGTCTTTTCTCGCGTTGCTGGTATTTCAGCTAAGTGGCTTTTATCCGCGGACGCGGGACTCCGGCGGCGTGCAAAAGGCGATCGCCGTCCTCCGCGCGGTCAGTTCGTTCATCGTACTGTTTGTATTTGTGGACTATTTTTTGTACCGGGGGTCCTTGGTCCCGCGCGGCGTGGCTGTGATCGCATGGATTCTAACGCTGGCCACAGTAGGCGGTGTCCGCCTGACCAAACACAAAATCCTGAAGCGCTATAACTTCGAACGCAAAACTGACCCGGACAGCGTGCGGCAGGTTCTGGTGCTTGGTGGCGCGGGGTACCTGGGGTCAGTGGTGGTTTCGCGTCTGCTGGAGCGCGGCTTCAAAGTCCGCGTCCTCGATTCGTTTCTCTTCGGGGAGGGGTCCCTGGAGGACGTACGGAGCCACGCCGGGTGCGAGCTGGTACGGGGGGACGTACGGGATATCGGTGCAGTGGTGAAGGCGATGCGGGGGTGCGACGCAGTGGTGCACCTGGCGGCAATCGTCGGCGACCCTGCGTGCGACGATAACAAGCAGCTCGCCATGGAAGTGAATCGCGCGGCTACGCGGATGTTGGCCGATGTGGCGCGGGGATGCGGGGTGCGGCGGTTTGTGTTTGCGTCGTCGTGTGGCGTGTATGGAGAATCCGAATCCCGGCTCGACGAGACGGCGGCGGCGAATCCGCTTTCGGTGTACGCACAGACAAAAGTAGATTCCGAAAATATTTTGCTGGCGGCGTCCCGACGTCACGGCGACCCCTCGACCGCCGCGGCCGGGGATTTTGCTCCGACGATTTTGCGGTTGGGGACATTGTTCGGGCTTTCGCCGCGGATGCGGTTCGATTTGGTGGTGAATTTATTTGTGGCGCGGGCGGCCTCCTTGGGAAAGATTACGGTATTGAATGGGGACCAGTGGCGTCCTTTCCTGCATGTGCAGGATGCGGCGCGGGCGGTGGTGGCATGTCTGAACGCGGAGACCAGCGCGGTTTCGGGCGAGATTTTTAACGTGGGGTCTTCGTCGTTGAACCTGCAGATTGAGCAACTCGGAGCCGTGATCGCTCGCGTGGTGCCGGGGACGGAAATTGTGCGGGTGGAGAATGCGGACCGGAGGAATTATCGCGTCTCGTTCGAGAAGATCGAGAAAGTTTTTAATTTTCAATGCGAGCGGACGCTGGAGTCGGGGATTGAAGAAATTTATGCGGCGATCCAGTCGGGAGTGATTGGCGATTTTACGATCGAGCAGTTCAACAATCAGACGGCGATGCGGACGATGGCCGCAGCTGCCGGAGGAACGCTCGCTCCGATGGGGCAACTCAGCATGTTGGAGCGGGCGGAGGCAAAACCTCTTTGACGATTTTTGGGCGCGCGAAACGAGGCTGAAATTCGGTGACTTATTAACTAGCGGGCTTCCCTTCCGGATTTCCCGTTGTTTGCCGAGTGATCTCTTACGTACTGATAAAAAGCGCGACGCGCGGCACGTAGAGTTTCAGGATCGAATTGTTTGGCCCTCGCTAAATTTCGCTCAGACATAGCTTTCATGCGGTCAGGATTGGAGATGACTTCCATAATTTTCCGCGCCAGGGGCTTCGGATCGTTGGCCGGGACAAGGTCGTCGGCAGCGAGGAGTTCCGGGATTCCACCAATATTCGAGCCAATGCAAGGACACCCACGCGCCATGGCTTCGAGCATGGCCCGGGGCAATCCTTCGGCGCGTGAGGGCATAACGAACAAATCTATTGAGTCCAGAAAATCAAAAACTGGCTTGCCGGATGGAAGTCGCGGAACGAATCGTGTTCTGTCTTCTACTTTCAACCTTTTTGCGAATCCCTTCATCTTTTTAGCGTAGCGACCATCTCCGACCATAACCAGTTCGAAGTTACGGCCCGCCCCGCGGCAGAGCGAAGAAGCACACAATAGAACGTCAGGGCCCTTGTACATTTGAGCCATGCTGCCGATAAAGCCGATGCGGACAGATTTAGTCGAGCCGGTTCGCCTGAATCTTTCCTGAAGAGTTGGCACAGTCGCAAAAGCGGAATCCATTATCGCGTTGGGAAACGCGATTGTATAAGCGTTAGGGGAGGCAGGATAGCGCTGTTGCAATGCGCTCTCCGTGACATAGTGGATGGCTGTAGCTTCCCGGCACATCATCCTCAACTCACGGGTCCCGGCGCGGCGAAAAACAGGCCGGAAAAGGCTGGGCCAAGTACCTGGCGCGAGTGCGTCCCAAGGATCGCCCACAACCTCAAGCGCATAAGGTTTTTTGGCGCGCCGAATTTCCTGCCAAGCCAAGCGGGCTACCAAGCCGGGAACACGAAGAATGTATGCGTCGGAGCTAGCAACTGCGCGGCGAATGTTCGTTCGCAAGATTTTCAGTTTTCGCAGGTAGTCCCAGGGCCCGAGGTAATCGGGAAGAGCTGAAAATGTTACAGAAGGTCCATCGGCTCTCACTCCTTCAGCGCGCGGAAAAACGGCCACGCCGACTCGCGCTAATATAGTCACTTCATTAAACATTTCGAGACTGACCGACCATGCAGAATGGGTCGACGGCCCTTGACCATAAATGAATCCCGCGGAATCGCTCACGAAATGATTTTCGGAAGTGACGAGTAATCGCATGAAAGGTTCAGGCCCGGCGAGTTCGAGTCAGCTCGGCCGGACGGGGCGACAATCACCCGCTTGGGAGTGATGCTCGATACAGGGAGCAATAATCAGCGCCAAGACTATTGCGTAAACGGGAAAATTGACAATGTCGAGGGCCATCGAGCTAACTATCAAAGTTACGAACAGGGCCAGTTGCAAAACGCTACCGTCGAAAGCGACAGCCGCTTGAATACAGGCACGGCCTAGTGAGATGTAAAATGCAAGAAATAGACTTAGACCGACGATTCCAAGATCGCATCCCAAACGTACGAAGTCATTGTGCGCTCCGAAGTACGGGTAGGGCCGAGATAAATTCATCGCACCCATCGCTATTGCAACTTCACGAAGAGGGTCGCCCAGATAGTCCACCACGGATTCGTCGAAGCTCCCCAAGCCACCGCCAAGAATCATGAGTTTTGGGGAGGAAGCAAAGTACATGACTCCAGCTTTCCACACAGTGGCTCGCCCATTAAGATCACCTTTAAAAAAGCCCTCCTCATAACGCTCAAGGAGTGTGGCAGACTTTGATTGCATAAGAGGTACGATCACCAAGATTGCTAAAATGGTGGCGACCGGAATAAGTGCTAGGCGACCGTGCCAGATCTGCAATCCTTTCGAAGGATCCTTTCGAACGAATAGAACAATGCTGGCCCCAGCGATTGTGGCAACGATACCAGTTCGCGACCCCGTGAGGACAATTACGGCGAGTATAGGTAATCCTAGAACGATGCCTGCCCAAATTCGAAGGGACGCTCGAACCATCGTTCTGGAGTCTGCGGCTGCGACGTATGTAAGTATCACTACAGCCATTGCTGCTTGAACCGCAAGCTGGTTTGGGTCGATCCCTTCTGGAAAAACTAATCGGAAGTCAGAAGAACCGGGCACCTCGGCACGAATTACACTCAGCGCGAGCATCAATAGCAGGCCGATTACAAAAAAGAGCATGGCTATCCATTGCCTGCGTCGATTTCTGGCCAATACTTCAGCAAAAATGAAGGCTGAGACAAAATTTAAAAGTATGAGAGCGCCTGCTTTGAGATCAATGCTCCATGTCAGGGCGAATGCTCCGTAGATCGAAAGAAGGGAAAGAGGCAAGAAACCTGGCATGACCGATCTATTTCGAATCAGGGTGCCTGTGGCGAACAATATAACGATAACGATGGCGAGATGTTCGACCCGGAATTCGCCTATCCTCACAAGGAGTTTCGATTCGGTTGCGTACCAAACAGGCCAAAATAGAAAATAGATACACAAGAGAACGAACGCAGCGCGATCCGCTATGACGAAGGGCGAGAACATTTCGGCATATTTCAGAACCGCTTCTCTCTGGAAGTCGACGCGTCCGTAGTCTCGAATCGTTTCCTCCTTCGTATCAGACATTGAGTTCTTTTGGTCGGTAGACATGCGCTAGGTCTTCAATGCAGTGCCGCACACTGAAAGGCCCTTCAGCTATTGTTTCCAGAGCCGTGAGTTCGCTTAGGGGTCTTTTCTTGAGTAATTGGACGACCCGCTCCGCCCAATCACTCGGGCTGGCCGATAGATCCATAAACTCGACAATTTCCGACCCAATCGCAACCTCCCTAGAAATCGTAGAAGATGTTAAGCAACACAATCCCGCTGCCTGAGCCTCGATCAAAGCTATCGGCAGCCCTTCCCAGAGGGAGGGGAATAGAAAGGTATCCATCGCTCCCCGCATGATTCGAGGCACGTCAGTACGGGCACCCACAAAGTGGACATTCTCTGAAATACCCATCAATTTTGCTTGGGCTTCAATCTGGGGGCGCAAAAAGCCATCGCCAACGAGCAATAAATGAGCGTCTGGACGTTTTCCTAAGAGTGCTCGGAAGACCTCCAGAAGAAACCTATGGTTCTTGGCTGGAACAAATCGGCCAACGTGTCCGACAATCGGGGCATCAATCGGAAAACCAAATTCTTTTCGAACTTCATCACGTGCAGCGCACTCGTGAAACGGCAGCAGGTCGATTCCACAGTGTAGGACACGAAAGCGTGCGTCTGCTTTCCATTCCTGGCCGAACAATTCTGCGGCAGCCGATCCGGAAACCGCTAATCCATGTGTCGCGTAACGATCAATCCACGATTTCATGATTTTGCGATAATTCCGCCGCATTAGTGTGTTGCGTTTTTCGTCTTGGCTGGCATGGCTGTGGGCGATACGCATCGCGACGCCTTCGGCCTCGGCCCACCGGAGCACAGCGCCGGAGAACAGATTCACGTGACTGTGCACGGCATCATAGTTTCCCTCACGAAGAATTTTCCGGAACCGACGATGAAACGACCATGGATTTAGCCCTCTTGGGCACGGCAGTATCCGGCCGCCGAGCCTTTCTACTTCGCCCGCAAAGAGCCCTGGATTCGGTCCGAACGTGCAGAAGTGAAATTCGAGCAGGTCCCGATCGATGTATTTCAGAACGTTGAGGAGCCAAGTCTCCACCCCTCCGGGGTCCATTGCGCCGATAATGTGAAGGACTCTTACCGCCAAGTTACGCCTCATAGGCTATGCTTTTCCGCTACCTATTAGATTCCTACTGAAATGTTCTTCATTACCCACTCCGCATATCCTGTAGATCACGCGGTGAATTGAATCCTCAAGGAAAAGACGCAACCACTGGGACGCGTCTGCTGCCTGTCTGGGGATTATTTGGCATTCGCGAAAGCCGGAACACTCTAAGAGCTGTAGGAGCGAAGAGCACGTAAACCCGCGGGCGTGAGTCAAGTCAATGTATCGCACATGGCCGGCAACCAGATTCGACATATTCGGGACCTCGCAGATAAATAACCCCGAGGGGAGCAACGAGCGCTTAACCAACTCCAAGAAATCTAGCATTTCATCGTCAGATTCCACATGTTCGAGAACATCCGTGCAGAATATGGCAGAAAATGGCTCGGGATTTCTGGCAAGGAAATCGGTGGCATCCTCGTGTAGAAGAGTGACAGTCCCCGGGAGGTGCCTTTTCGCGAGATTTATCTGGGGCGCAGAGATGTCTACACCTACGAGTTCGAAACGGTCTGGTCTGCTTTTCTGTAACCAAAATAGCAAAAATCCGATACCACAGCCAATATCAAGTACCCTAGACCCCTTTGGCACGTCTGCAATGATCCGTCCGTAACCTGCTTCATAATCCGGCATATGTTCCCGGTAGCGATCCACGTGAAGAGAATCGCTGTTTAGAACATTGCCGCGCAGATAATGGGCGTCATAATTTTTAAACAGCAATTTCCGAAGCCGACTCAATGGGCCCTGCTTTCTCGCGACGCACTTCCAATGTCCGATCGGAGCTTCCGAGAAGTTTGTGGTAAATGGCGGCAATCTCACGCGCAGTTTTTTCCACGTCAAGCAAGTGACGTGCGAGTTCCCCGCCTTGGGCTGCGCGCCTTAGCGCCTCGCGCGGATCTTTCAGCGCTTCCAGCACAGCGCGCGCTAGCGCTTCGGGGTTTTTCGGGGGGACAAGCCAGCCGGTTTTGTTATTTTGAATGAGGTCAGGCAGCCCGCCAACGTTTGTAGCGACGACCGGAATTTTCCTTCGTAGTAGCTCCGCGACGGACCATGCGACAGCTTCTGAGTGTGAAGGCTGGACGGCGACGTCGAAAATTCCACTGATTTCGTCTAGATCCGTTCGATGACCGAGAAAAATTAAATTGCTCCCGCACAATCTTTCACCGAACAAACGCAACCGCTTCTCGTACCACTCTCCGGACTTCTGCCAAGAACCGCCAACGATCACGCCACAGACATCGGGATGCACTTTCTTGATTAAGGCGAGCGCGGCGATAAAATCTTCGTGGCCTTTCACCCCTCGTGTTTGCCCTATGAAAAACTTGGGAGCGTAAATATGCGCGACCATGCCAACAGCAGGCGCGTCAAGAGGGATGCCCAACTCTCGGCGCATCTTGTCATTCCTTCGCTCTCCAACTTGAATTGCTCCCATTCCGATCCGGGACAGAAATAGTCTTTCGGGCGCTACGCCATGCACCCGATATTTTTCACGTGTACATTCGCACGTCGCGATCCAAAAGTCGCGCGGGCCGGCGAGGGTGAGGTCGAGCCATGCGAAGACACGATGTTCTAGATGCAACGGGCCCGCGACCTGAAATATGCGCGGGATTTTAGAATTTTTCCCGAGGGCGAGGCGGGTTATGAAAGTTGGGCCGACGTGATGAGTATGTATTAGGTCGGGGCGGACGTCGGCGACGAGTTGGCGGCAGGCGCGAAGGGTGGCGGGAATGCGCCAAGGTTTTTGCGCGGGGAAATCGAGGTTGGCGCGTACGACGGTGGCGCCGACTTGGCGATATTTGGGCGCGAAGCCTTCGGTGTCGGACGGGAGCACGACGACTACTTCAATGCCTAGCGAACAGAGGACTCGCACTTGTTCGTAGGCCCAAGTTGCGCCGACGGCGGTCTTCACGATGTGCAAGACCTTCATAGAGGTGACCATTCTAAGCCTAAATTCGGGCGGACTCGAAGAGATAGATACACTCTTTGCCGGGCCAAGTGTTGTAATTATTTTCGGCGGAGCCGTAGGCCAAGCGGACGGACTTGTAGAGGGCTGGTTGGGAGAAGATGCGGTCGATGCCGGGCAAGCCGGGAAGCGAATACCTATAAATATTTGAGAGTCGCAAGCCGCAATCGGCGAACATTTCTATTACTTGAGCCGAGGTGGTGAGGGTGTAGCGATAGTTCATGCGGCCGAACGCTTCCAAGATGCGGCGGTAAAAGATTCCGACGCGGCTTGGGAAACCTGATGAATCGGTGCTCTGCATGATCACGGTTCCGTTGGGACGCAGGAGCTGGGCAATTTTTTTGATCACGTCTTTTGGGGAGTCCACGTGCGCCAGGAAGCCCAAGCAAATGACAACGTCGAAGGAATGAGGCGCTAGATCTGCGGCGAGGAAATCCTGGTTGATGGCTTGAACATTGCGGCTGAGGGTGGGCGGGACCTGCGATTGCGCTATCGAGAGCATTTGGCTGGAGAGGTCCAAGAGCGTGAGGCTTCTTTGGAGATTTAGAAGAGGGATGGAGGCGGAGCCGTTGCCGCAGCCGAGGTCGAGAATGGTAGTGAACGCGCGATTGCGAAGAAAATATTGGACGGTGTCGGCGCGGATGTTGATGTTGTAGCGCCGGCGTTCGAGATAGGGTTGCGGCGATTCGAAGAGGGATTTTACTTCGTCGAGCTTGGGGCTCATGGCGCGAACGATGCGCGGGACTTCATGTAGGCGACCATTCTAATCCTGAAAGGCGAGTGAGTCATCGATAAATTCGCGTTGGCCGATCGACAACTTGGCCGCGTGTCTAGAGTGCCTAAGTGTTGTGTCGATGGAGGTTCCTATGGCAAGTGGCGCAAAGAGTTACGAGGTTCCCGTCGCTGTCGTCACCCAAGACGCTCCGAAATTGAATGTGATGAATCTGCAATTCGCTCGCTATTCCACAATTCTGGCATCTCCAATTATCCCGTTCTAAAACCTGACGACAGAGACGAACATAGCAATCCCTTTCTAACCTAACTCGGGGACGTTTGGGCCGGAGACGATTCACGCAGACTCCTTTAGATTTTTGATTAGTTCCAGTCTCTCGGGTCCAGGAAGAAATTCAATCAGGCGTCGGACCGCGGCTGAGAAGATTTCAGGATTTCCTTCGTCCAGTGTCGCCCCTGCGAGAAAGTCTGCGCAGATCATCTCCATGCAATAGCCGCGAGACTTCTGCGCCCCCAGCATTAGCGAAGCAGTTTCTAGCGCCTGCTCGATGATTGGTATTTGGCTTTTGTAGAGCTTGAAATAGATGATTTCCCAGGGCTCCGTTTCGTGGCCCGTGAGATGGCGTTCTACCTCTCGCTTGAATGCTTCTTTCGGAAGCTCCTTGGCTTTGTGCAACCAGGTTGCACAATCGAACTCATTTCCGTCGCGGCGCGCCACTTTGGCCATCTCCGTGGCCTTACTCCACCCGACCTCCCGAAGATGTTGCTTCGGAATGCGCGTCAAATTCTCATGAATGGCCATCAGGTAATAGGCCTTCCGGCGCGACTCGGGGAAACGCTTCTCTAGATACTCATCAAACGATTTCAGATTCTCTAGTCTCCAATACTGCCCCGCTCGTACTTCGCACAAGTATTGGCCTAACTCGATAAATCTCTGATCGCATTCCCGTTCTTTGGTTTGTTCCCAGGACAAGATCTCGTCGATCTTCCCGAGAACGGCTGAAGCTCGGGGTCGATTCAGCTCTGGAGACATAATCGGTCGTCCGTTAATCAAGCCCGTCAAGCCAATCAAGGTCGCTAGCTCCTGGCCTGCGCGTCAGGTTAATGTCGATCAATTCCGGTCTATTCAGGCAAAGCCCTAGATGTGAGCAGCTGGTACATCCGTTCTGGGGGAAGCGAATCCCGCTGTGGGCAGCAAACTGCCCTGCTTCGATCTGGCCGACCGTTGTCTCAACCAGCCGTCCAAACTCACGACGTTGTTCTTCCGAGATCGATGCCTTCAAATATTGGATCTCGGGTAGCTGCTTTCGCACGAACACAACCAGTGCAACATCAGAAATACCGCTGATCCAGGAATAGCAAATGAGCTGAGGGTCGAGTGTCAGCAAGCCTTCCGGCTCTTCGGGATAGCGACTCGTAGTTGTCTTCCAATCGATCAAACACTCCTTGCCATCAAGAGCACCCAAGGCATCAACGTAAGAAACGAATTCGTTGTTGCCTGGAAGCGTTCGAAGCATCTTTACCTGTAGGCTGTCCTTCGGACGGGGAACGCGAACGCGATCATCCTGGGCAAATTTGTGCAGAAGATGGACTCCCTGATGGACCAAGCGGTCCCAGGAATCGCCTTTCTTGTATTCGAACGGAGTATCCCGAAAAGCAGCCCATTCCTTAAAGAACACTGCGGAGGGGTCCTCTTTGCGGAAGTAAGCGCCAAGTGCAGTTTCAAAGCAGCGACCGAAAACCATCGCTGCGCGCGTGTCTTTTTCCCGCCATCCATCCAGATAGCGGTAGCGATAGCTGCGAGGACAACGTAGATACTGGCTAATCTGCGTGTAGCTGTACGTCACCAGAATCTCCTGTCACTACGCCGTCGCGAGCATCCTTCGAGATGAATTCCCATTCGCCGGAGGGCGCAAATCCTGCAAGATCTATATAGGTGCGACCAGCAAAGACTTTCTTCGTGGTTCGTAGGACTCCTGTAAGACCGATCAGGGCTTTTTCGTCCACCTCGTCCCGCCCAAGTAAATCGCGGTCGTAGCCAAAATCGCGAAGGAACCAGTTCAGTCGCCACAGCGCCTTCGCGGTGGCGTAGAGTCGACCGGAGATTTTGCGTGAAGCGAGATCCTGGGGCTCAAGGATGGCAAAGCTGAGAACGAAAAACGGCTTCTGCGGATGCCAACGATAGTAAGCGCGATCGACCCGCACGAGGAATACGCCCTGCAGGACTTCATCGCCGCGTGATCCTTCTGAATGCAAACCAGGCAGATGGCGCTTCATAGCTTCACCTCCGCGGGCTGAGCATAGGAATTGAGTTTGCAGAGCAAGTTGTCCGGATCGTTTTTTGCGCTTGTTGTGAGCTCCGAGATGAAAGACTCGACCAAGTCTCGGCTAGCTTCTTTGAGCGTTGCGGTACCGCAGAAGTCGGCAGCGTACGCCTTCACGAGCGTGGGATCGAGGTTGTATTTGCGAATGAGAACGCAGAGTTGGTCACGCAATCGCGGCTGACCGTTATTCGAACCATTCGGATCGTGATGTCCGTTTGAATGTGGCGCGCCCCCGAGAGGCTTTTGCGAAGCCGAAAACGAACCGAGCTCTTCAACAGAGCAGAGCCCGATTCCATAGGCTTTTCGGAGAGCCCGGTTGACGGCTCGGGTCTCGGCAACGCGCATTTCGGCTCCACGGACGAGAGGAGACGTGTTCGAAGGGTCGGCATCGCCATAGCCGACGAAGCCACGGGATCGTGGAGATTTGTATACTGTGGCCCTAAAAATCCAACGGTTGGCAGACGGATCAGACAGTCGACTGACAAGAGCGGATCTAATGCCACAGCAGTTCTTGGATCGAGCTATTCGCAGCAGGCCGGCGTGTGTTACATACCACCGGCCGTCTAGATATTGTAGATCTCCGCTTGATACCAATAGACCATATTCCTCTGTTAGAGTCCTGAGTGCGCGAATTGCACTTTGGGGTAGTCCGCCCCAGGTAGCTCTGGCTAGCTTGCTATTTGAACGGGAGATGCTGCAATGCGCTTTCATAGTGCCTCTCTAAGTGGAACCCACTGTCACCCATATAATGACATTGGGTTCCATAATTGTCAAGTTGTGCGAATGTTCAAACCAACGTGAGAGGATGGTAGAATCCGCGACACATGCGAAAAGACACCAGACTTTCGTTCCGAGTTCGATCAGACCTTAAGAAGACGCTCGAGGCTATCGCATCGACCGAAGGCCGAAGTGTTGCTCAAGTGTGCGAAGCATTCTTAGGCGCAGGAGCCAAAAATTATAAGAGCGAAGGTGCAGCTTTCCTCCAGCGCCTCATTACCAGTTCGCGAAGAGGGAGCAAGGGATTAAGATCGGTATAATATTCAATCCGAGGACGCCTTCTGGGTAGTGAAAATCGGGCGCGTACATAGCATCCGGAACACCGATTGGCGATTCGACTGTAGTTGTGAGCGCCAGCGCCGTCGGTTTTCGCATGGGATACGTTTTTGCAGCGCACGTTCAAGCCTAGGGCGGAACATGTTTCATGTCTACAGCCGTTCGACGCTTGATATGAGAGCTTGGTTAGGACCAATATTACGAAACGAACCCAAATTGCGGCGCTCAAATTCCTGTTTTTGACATCGAAACAAAAAGGTATGGATTAGTCACGCTCACTGGAGCCCTTGCTGCATACGGCTCGGCACAGGAAATTCTTGGAGAAGGAGCGTATTCTTGGATAAGGCTGATTCAAATCGCAAAAATGCACAGCGATCAACTGGCCCCCATGACACGACTTCGACCCGGCTCAACGCGGTCAAGCATGGCCTATTGGCGAGGGGCATAACGGAGCTCGATGACTCAGAGGGGTATGAATCTTTAATCCAACGGCTCGCAGAGTCATACGGCCCGATCGGAGATTTGGAGAAGTTCTTTGTACAAAGAATTGCTTTCACATAATTAGATTACAACGAGCTGAAAGCTCGAGGCCGAGTACATTACAGGAGAAATCCACCCCTCCCGTAAAGGCGCGGAAATTTGAAGACGTATTTGAGCCCGATGTTGTCGAGCCTGGACTGCCGGCAGCCGTAGGTGCGCTGAGCGCCATTAACTTGGTTTCGGGTTTTCAGCGCTACGAAACTGCAATTGAGAATAAGTTATATCGAGCAATCAGCCAACTCGAACGCTTACAAAGAGCGCGGCGAGGAGAGTTTGTCCCCGCACCGGAAACCTTAGATGTATCGATAAACTCGCAACCTGAACGCGAAGCATAGAAGTGGGGACCGGGTTTGGTGAGCACATACAGTTGAGAAGTAGGCGAAGGTGTTCCTTCGGAAAGAGCTCCACTCGCGGGCTCTTCACTCGTCCATGCATCCTCAGGGAATCTGGCCACCGATTCAGATCAGGCAGACGGCTCCAATCAGCCGCGGGAAAGATGCGACCTGTGATTCTTAATGGACAAAAGAAAGGAGTGGTGGTAAATAATCAGCGGCAGGTTCTGGTGAGTTGTTTGAGGGGGATGCGTTGAGTTCATTGCGGGCCAACCCCAAAGACAAGATGCGGATTAGGGCTTCAAGATTTTCACTTCAGTTGCTGTCGCTGCTCGTGGTTTTGAGTCTGCTATTTCCCACGGTTGGTCAGGCTCGTGGACGTTCGCAAGAACATCAGGCGCTGGGCTCGCTGAGCAGCGTGGGTGAAGTTTACGTGAACAATTCTCCGGCGCCCGCGGACTCGACGATTTTCACGGGCGACACGGTGCGTACCGGCAAGGCTGGGACGGCGACATTTACCAGCAGTGCGCAGGGTACGTTTCAGATTTCGCCGCAGAGCCAGGTTGCGTTCAATGGCGGCGAGCAATACGTGGCGGAGTTGCAGTCGGGGATGGTGGTGATGAGTTCGAGAAGCGGGCCGCAGGGACTG
>Ga0182024_10008750_pt1 | contig 21195 bp, 20 predicted proteins | sample P32metaG_FD_120480 | JGI IMG/M metagenome (GOLD analysis project Ga0182024, IMG submission 120480) | Permafrost microbial communities from Stordalen Mire, Sweden - P3-2 metaG (Illumina Assembly) | ecosystem: Environmental > Terrestrial > Soil > Wetlands > Permafrost | place: Sweden: Stordalen...
ACCTCATGGCCGTACGCCTCGTTTATCAACTTGAAATTGTCCAGGTCGATGAACAGCAGGACAATTCGTCCGCGGTTAATGCGGAGGTTCGCCATGGCGGCGCTCAGGCGCCCCATGAGCGCCAGCCGGTTCGCCAGGCCGGTCAGGTGGTCGTGCAGCGCTTGGTGCGCCAAGACGGTCTGGACCGCTTTGATCTGTGTCAGGTCTCTCGCTGCCATGACCAAGCCGGTCACCACGCCGTCGGCCGAAAGCTGTGGGACCATCCGAGCGTGCCACCAGATGGTCTGAGCCCCGACCTGCGACGGGAACTCGACCTCGCACGTCTCTTTGGTTTCGAGGACCTGTTGCAGTGCCGGGAGGAGCAAAGCGAGTACATCGGCAGGGCGATCCAGCTCCTCGTCGGTCCGGCCCACTACCTTGTCGGCGGTGGTCCCCAACAGCACGGCGGCCTTCGCGTTTACCATCTCGTAGCGCAGGTCCCGGTTGTAGCAGGCGATGACGTCGGGTGAGCTGTCGAGGACGGCTCGCAACTGCGCCTCGCGGCGGGCCAGTTCCTGCTCAGCCACGACCTGGGCAGTCACGTCGCGGGATAACCCGAAGGTACCGATAATGGTCCCATCCTCGTCACGCAACGGGGCCTTGCTGGTCATGAACCACCCGCCGAACGTGTCTGAGCTGTCCCTCTCCAGTACGTCGACGATAGGTTCGGCCGTGTCGATGATCCGCTGCTCTTCCACCATCCACTCCGCGGCTAGGGCGGCGTCGAACAAGTCCAGGTCGGTTTTGCCGACGTAGTACTCCGGCCCCCAATCGAGTTTCTCGGTTGCCCCATTTTTCCGCTCGCGATCGACGTGGTGCTGCACCACGCCCTTGCTGACCAGGAGGAAGCGGTTGCGGAGATCCTTGAAGTAGATCGCCTCGTTGGTGCTGTCCAACAGGTTGTGCAGGCAGACGCGCTCGACGTGGCTGACGTGCTCGAAAGAGCTCTGATCGTCGGCGTCTTGCTGCTCAGGTTTGACCACGAGTCTTCCCGGCTCCATCGTGCGGGCCCAATGCTTTATCGTCACCTGACGGCGGCGGTTGAGCGGGGACCGGTGGCACGGTCGCGAATCCCGAACGTACTCCGGTAAGGCGTTAGCCGCACGCCGTGGGCGGCCACCGTTGGCCTCCGGACCGGGCTCCGGCGGCACCGCCCGCCCGGTGCCGTCGGGGGCAACTTGTCGGGCAATCTGAGACGTCTCGACCAGCAAGATTCCCAGCTAGGGCGCCTTGACACGGGTCGGCTGGGCGTCGTAGATTGTCCGACAGTTTGATCCAAGACATCGACTTGCCGAAGCGTCGCAAGCCGACCGAACGACCTCCGAGGGGGCACCTTGAAAAAAACAAGATCAGTTGGGATCCTTTTGGTCGCAGGTCTTACTGCGACCGCTCTTCCGTTCGGAGCACCAGCGGCCAGCGCGTCGTCGAACCCGATCGTGATAGGCGCAATAGCAGGCACCACGGGAGCGTACGGGTCGACCGGCGTCGCCGTCATCAACGGCACGATCATGGCCGTGGACAAGATCAATGCTTCGGGCGGAGTGCTCGGGCGCCAGTTGAAGCTGGTATGGGGAAATGACGGCGCAAGTGCCACAACGTCGGCTCTGGACTTCAAGAAGTTCGCCAGCGAGGGTGCCGTCGCCATGCTGGGCTCACCCGACACGGCGACCACGACTGTGGCCTTGGCGGACGAGACCCACCTGCCCGACCTGGGGGCGATCGACGACGGCGGCCCGGCCATTTACGCGAATGGCCCCTCCAAGGCGCCCGCGCCATGGGCGTGGAGCAATAGCTTGAACACTTACGCATGGGGCCAGGCGGTCGGCGAGTACGCCATGAAGAGCTGTCCCCAGGGTCTTGCCGTTCTGCACGACCCGACGTTCTACGGCCTGGGTGGCCTGGCAGGTATCCAAGAGTCGTACACCAAAGCTCTCAAACTGAACGACTCGATTTCAGAGAACTGGTCATCGGGCGCAACCCAGTCGCTTGACACTGAGATTGCATCGATCAAGTCCTCGGGAGCCACCTGCGTGGACGTCTGGCTCACCCCTCAGGACGAGGCAGCGTTCGTCAACGAGATGCACAGCCTTGGGGACCACTTCACCGTATTGGGGAACGACGAGACTTCGTCAGACACAACATTCGCAGGTCTTGCCGGCGCCAATGCGAGCGGCGTCCTGTCGGCCGAGCTCACAGCGTCTTATGCACCCGACGCTCCTGTCAAGGCGTTCGCGGCTGCTTACCTAAAAGAGTTCCACGTTGCGACTACCCCCTTTGCCGAGCTGAGCTATGACGCTGTTTTCATGCTGGCCAAGGCGATCGACGCCGGGCACTCCACCTCACCGAAGTCGATCCAGACCCAGCTGAACAGCATCCGCAACTACGCGGGCTTGACGGGCAACCTGTCGTTTACCCCACAGGTCCACGTGACGATCCAGGCTGCCCAACTTACGTTGGTCAGGTACAGCACCACTTCGCACTCCTGGCTTCCGGCGGCGTACTGACCTTTCTGCGGGCTGATGATGGCGCTTGCGGCCTCCTCGGTGCGGGGAGGCCGTCAGGCGTTTTGTCCCCGCAATCTGCGCTGATGAGAGCCGGAGCCCGGCTTAGGCGTATAAAGAGAGATCGATGCTGCAAGTAGTTCTGACGGGACTGTCGACCGGGGCCATCTATGGCCTGGTCGGCATGGGCTTCGCTGTCGTTTTCTACGTCACGAGGGTCATCAACTTCGCAACCGGCCAGTTGTTGATGGCAGCGATCATGGTCACAGCCGCACTGTCCGCAGGGCATTGGCCGGTCGTAGTTGCCGTCGCGGCGGGCCTGCTGACGTCGACCCTCGGTGGCGTCGTGATCTATTTCCTGGCGGTCCGCCCGGTACTGCGCTTCAACCGTTTGAGCTTCGCCTGGCTGGTCAGCACGCTTGGTGTCGCCATCATCCTGGAGTCCGCCGCCGCCTTGATCTGGGGCACGTCATCTCTGTCGTTCCCGCAGTTGCTCAACGGCAGGGACGTGAACATCTTTGGGGCGGCCCTGACCTGGGAACAGATCATTACGATCGTCATCGCCCTTGGCACCGTCGTCGCCTTCGAGGTGGTACACAGGAGGACCCTTTTCGGGAAGTTGGGGACGGCCATCTCCTCGGACCCCGAGATGGCCGCGGCACTCGGCGCCAACGTGACCCTTCATGCCGTGATGGCTTTCGCCGTGGGAGGCCTACTGGCTGGGATAGCGGGGGTGCTGGTCGGGCCGATCTCCTTCGCTAACCCGTACCTCGGCGAAACATACGGCATTTACGGGTTCATCGCGTTGATGATAGGAGGCATCGAACGGCCCGCCGCTTCCATGGGCGGCGGTTTCGTTCTGGGCATCTTGGCCACCCTGGCCAGCACCTATATAAACCCGCAAGCAGCGGACTGGTTCCCTTTCGTGGTCGTCCTCGCCGTGCTGCTCGTGACCCCCAACGGGATCTTCGTGTCAGGTGGAGCGCTGAGGCGACGTTTTGACGCGCTGCGGCGTAAGCCGGTCGCTGCCTCGGGCTCGGCCGTATGACCACAGCGGTGCAGTTGGAGAGGATTGCGCCGGTGGCCCGCCCGGGTGGGCGTGCCCGGAGCGCGCTTTGGACCGGGGCGCTGGTCGCGTACCTGGTGGGGACCGGCGTGCTCGCCCACAGCTCGAGCTACGAGCAAGGACTGTTGCTTGTCGCGGCCGTATACTCCATCCTGGCGCTGAGCCTCGACCTCGTTGCTGGTGCGACGGGCCTGTACTCGCTCGGCCACGCCGGGCTGTTCGCGCTCGGTGCTTATGGCACCACCATCCTGAGCACTCATTACGGCTGGAACATTTTCTTGGCCCTACCTGTAACCGTTTTGGCGGTAGGCCTGGTGGGGGTCGTAATCGGCGCGCTGTCACTGCGGGTGAGCGGGCTCTACTTCGCAATCACGACGCTCATATTCACGATCATCGTCAACGTGCTGATCAGCGACCTGAACATCACGGGCGGTTACACAGGTCTTGCGAGCCCGCCGTTCCCAAACTTCCCTCACGCGCTGTCATTCCTTGGCTCTTCGTTGGCGTGGGCCGTATGCGGTGCCTTGTTGATTACGGTCACCCTGCTCTGGAGCATCCGCAGCTCAGCTCTCTACCCGGCGCTGCTGGCCATCCGCGATTCCGAGCCGTTCGCTTCCTCTGTTGGGGTCCGCACATCGGTCACCCGAGTCGTCATCTTCAGCCTGTCCGCCGCCTTGGCTGGTCTCGCGGGCTGGACCTTCAGCTTCCTCGGCTTCATCACGCCCGGTCAGTTCGACTCCACCGCCGCGGTCAACATCTTGGTCATGGTGATCCTTGGTGGGATGAACACCCGCACCGGCCCGATATTCGGTGCCGTGTTCATCAGCCTGTTCCCAACGGTCGTCAGCATGAACCCGCTCTGGCAGGAAATCCTGTTCGGCTCTATCTTCCTGTTCGTGATCGTGTTCTTCCCAGAGGGTTTCGTTGGTCTGCTGGCTCGGGGCGGGCGCTGGTTACGAACAAAGTGGCGGCCTCAACGTGGCAGGGCCCGTCCTTTAACCGAGGGCACTCCGAAGGTAACCGAGGGCACTTTGAACGCCAACGGCTGGGGGCCTGCGCGCAAGGGCGCCGGCGGAGCCAAAGTAGATGTAACGGTGCAGGGACAGACCGATGGGGCTACTCCAGCACCGCTGTTGCCGAGGGTCGCCCTCGAGGCCCGTGGCATTACTTTTAGCTATGTCAAGGGCGTAAAAGCGCTCGACAACGTGGACTTTGTGGTTGAGCGCGGGAGTATCCACGGGCTCATCGGCCCGAACGGGTCAGGCAAGAGCACCCTTGTTAATTTGCTTTCGGGCGAGTTATCGCCTCAGCAGGGGACGATTTCCATCAACGGCGAGCGCATTGAGCACAGGCCCGCCTGGCAGAGGCCTGGCCTGGGCCTGATGAGGACCTTCCAGACCGCTGGCATGGTCAAGGAGCTGACTACCCGCGACAACGTCGGCTTGGGTTTGTTCAGCCAGTTCCGCTTCATCGAGGCGCGCTCTGTAATCTGGCCGATGCTGCCCAGCGCCCGGCGTGATTCGCGCCGTATGGCCGCGGTTGCTTCGACGTCGTTGAGCGCGGTAGGCCTTGGCGAGCCATGGTCGGCCTCACGGCTGGCAGACGTCCCTCATGGGATCGAACAACTGACCCAGTTGGCCGCGGCATGTGCCAGCCAGCCATCGATCCTGGTCCTCGATGAGCCTCTTGCCGGCCTTTCGGCCGGGGAAGTCGACGAGGTGGCCACGATAGCGAGGCGATTGAAGGCCGATGGAGTAACGATCATCGTGGTCGAGCACCAGACACGGTTCATCTTCGAGGTTTGCGATGCCGTGACGGTCCTGGCTGCCGGCGAGCTCGTCAAGGCTGGGAGCGCGGCCGAGGTCCGCGCCGACGACCGCGTGCGAGAGGTTTACCTCGGTCTATGAGCAGCGCCGAGTTGGCCTTGGATGTCCGGGGGTTGTCGGCTGGCTACGGCCGTTTCGACGTGGTCCATGACATCTCGCTGCATGTTGCCTCGGGCGAGGCGGTCGCGCTCCTCGGTCCTAACGGAGCGGGGAAGACGACCGTCCTACGTTCGATAATGGGCCTTGCGCGGCACCGTCGCGGCCAGATCCACATCGAAGGAGCCGATGTCTCGCACATGCCCGCCCACCGCGTGGCGCGCGGTCACGCTGCGTTGGTGCCAGAGGGACGGCGCTTGTTCCTCAACCTGACGGTTGAGGACAACCTGCGGCTCGGCGGCATGCGCCATCGGCGAGACCCGGAGAAGACACAAGAACTGCTGGCCGGGGTATTTGAACTTTTCCCGGTCGTGGAGCGGTACCGCCTGCGTAAGACGTCCTCGCTAAGCGGGGGCGAACAGCAGATGGTGGCCATTGGGCGGATGATGATGAACGACCCGCGAGTGATGCTCCTGGACGAGCCGTCTCTGGGCTTGGCCCCACTTACTATCCAGGACATGGCGCGGGCGCTGGTTACCTTGCGACAGCGCGGGCGGTCTCTGCTCCTCGTCGAGCAACGCGTCGACCTGGCGCTGCAAGTGTGCGACCGGATTTACGTCCTGGCGGAGGGGCGGGTAATCGACGAAAGACAAACAAAGGAGGTTATCGGTGATGAGAGGGCGCTTATCGATGCCTACCTCGGTTAGTGCGGCACCTAGGGAAAATTTGTATGACAATCAGTTGCGCGTGTTTGTACGACAATCCTATAGTCGAGCTCAAGGGGCCACGAGGCCAAGCGGGGGGACCGTGCGGCCGGCACGTTGGTGACCGGGAACAACTACGTGGAGGAGCTAGGTATGTCAACTGGGAACGTTGAGTCCGTCTGGTCAGTCAGGTACGGGGAACGAGTCGTCCACAAGAGCGACGTGTTCCATGATTATGCCCAATACGGGTTGCCCGATGGCGACCTGCACATGGACTACAACTTCTGGGTCATCAGGGCAGGTGACGCACTGGTCCTCATGGACACGGGGTACGACATTGCTGCGCGGGACTGGCTGGGCGAGATCAGCGTGATGCCCACGCCCGATGCGCTGAGGATCATCGGCATTGACCCGCTGGAAGTGGACATGGTGATAACAAGCCATTTTCACTACGACCACATCGGTTATCTCGGCTTGTTCGAGCGGGCCCAAATCGTCTCGGGCCAGAAGGAGTACGACTACTGGTTCGGCAAGCGCGAAGCGAATGCCCTCGAGGGGGAGTTCACCACGGAAGAGAACCTGGTGCCGGTGGAGAAAGCGCATAAGGAGGGTCGCTTGCGCTTGATTACAGAGGCAACTGAAGTGTTCCCCGGGATCACCGTCTACCAGGTGGGTGGGCACTGTCCCGGGGAAGTCGTCTCGTTGCTGGAAACCAGGGAGCGGCCCTTGTTACTGGCCAGCGACGCGGCTCATTTTTACGAGCAGCTGGAGCATGGATGGCCGTTTTTCGCGTTCACCGACCTCAACGAGATGAAAAAGGCGTTGCGGTTTATGGGCGATCTGGCCGAGGCGCGCAAAGCGACGATCATCCCTGGTCACGACGGCCGGACGAGGCAACGTTACCCCGCCGCCCCGGGGGCCGCTGGCGCCATCGCCACGGTCCTGGCGTAAGGGAACAGGGCCGGTCGGCCATATGGCAGACCGGACATTTGGGATGGAGGGGTTGAGCTATGAGCGGGCCTGATGACCAGTATGAGGTGACGATCGTGAAGTACGGCACGCGCTCCACGACGAGAAGTGACGTCTACCTCAACTTCGCTCTGTACCACGAGAGCGATGGCCCGATCGAGATGGACTATTTCTTCTGGATCGTGCGCAACCGGCAGCGCACTGTCGTGGTCGACACGGGTTTCTCGCCGGAAGGCGGCAGGGCACGCAACCGGACCTTGTTGGCCGACGTTGGCGACCTGTTCAGACATTTCGGCGTCGACCCGTCGACCTCGCCAACAGTGGTCCTCACCCACGCCCACTACGACCACGCCGGGAACCTAGGCCTGTTCGCCGCCTCAGAGGTGGTCATGGCCGAGCGCGAGCTCGCTTTTTGGAGTAGCCCCCATTCCCAGCGTCCCCTCTTCCACCACTCGGTCGACGACGAGGGGTTGTCACACCTGGGCACTATCAAGTCCGAGGGGAGGATGCGGCTGTTCAAGGGGACCACCAAGATTGCTCCTGGTATCGAGGTGATCGAGGTGGGTGGGCATACCCCCGGCCAGTGCATGGTGAAGGTAAGGACTTCTGATGGCACCGTCCTGCTTGCTAGCGACGCCGTCCATTATTACGAGGAGTACGAGCGCGACATGCTCTTCATGTCGGTAGCCGACCTTGTCCAGATGTACGAGTGCTTCGACTACATCCGCGACCAGGTTGGGTCCGGAGAGGTCCGTCACCTGGTCGCAGGCCACGACCCGGGCACATTGTCGCGGTTCCGTCAAGCGCCGGGTGAGTACTCACACCTGGCCGCCACGATCGGGCTACTCGATGCCTGAGCGCGACGCAGTTGGGTTCATCGGACTAGGGAACATGGGTGGGCGAATGACCAGGTGTATCGTCCGCGCCGGCGGTCCCGTGCTCGGTTACGACACCAATCCCGATGTGATCGCCGTCGCGGGTGCGCTACCCGCGGCGTCGATTGCAGAGGTCGCCGGCTCCTGTGACGTCATCCTACTGTCCTTACCCGACAGCCACGTTGTCGAGTCAGTAGTGCTCGGCCCTGATGGGGTGTTATCGCAGGCCCGGGCTGGCCAAGTGGTCGTGGACTTGAGCACGTCCGCTCCCGAGTCGACCAGGAGGATCTGTGCGCTCCTCGCCGACAAGCAGGCGGACTACCTCGATGCGGGTATCTCGGGCGGAGCTGCGGCCGCAGACGCAGGCAAGCTGACGCTTATGGTGGGCGGAGACGAGACGGCGCTGGAAAAGGTGCGCCCGACGCTGGCAGCGTTCACCGCGAACCTTTTCTATGTCGGGGCTTCCGGCGCGGGGCACGCTACCAAGCTGCTCAACAACTTCCTCAACGCGGTCTCCCTTGCGGCAACCGCCGAGGTGATGGTGGCTGGGAAGAAGGCCGGTCTCGACCTTGCGCTCCTGCTCGAAGTGTTCAACAAGAGCTCCGGCATCAATTTCGCTACCCTCAACAGGTTCCCGAAGATCATTACTGGCGATTACCTCGAAGGTGGGCTGACCAACACGCTCATGATGAAAGACATTGTCCTGTATACCGAGATGATCAGCCGCCTTGGCGTTGCCAGCCTTAACGCCTCCGGGCCACTCGCCAGTTTTGGGCTGGCCCGGTCCCTTGGCTACGCCGACCAGATCAGCAACAAAGTCGTCGACGCGATCGGCGACGTCTCCGGCGGCGTCCGCCTTTACGACAACTTGGAGCCCTCTTGATAATAATTCCGCCCAGCAAGCAAGCAGGTGCGGCCGGGAAAACCGGCTCCCAGTTCACCGGTGACGTCTTCGCTTACTTGACGATGCCGTCCACCGACGGCGTGACGATTAACACTGTCAGCTTCACGCCGTGTGCCCGGACGTACTGGCACAGCCACGAGAAAGGCCAGATCCTGATCGTGTTTGCCGGCCAAGGGCTTATCCAATCTGATGGCGGCCCGGTCTGGGTCATGCGCGCGGGAGACACGATATGGGCACCTCCGGGCGAACGGCACTGGCACGGGGCCTCGGCGCGCTCCTTCGTCATCCACACTGCCATTTCGTTGGGCGTGACCTCATGGGCTGAGGCCGTCAGCGATGACGAGTTCAATGCGACTTCGATAACGAAGGAGACCTAATGCCGTCCGACGAAACGCATGAGGAGACGTACCAGCAGGGCCTGAAAGTGCGACGGGAGGTCCTGGGCGCCGATCACGTCGACCGTTCGCTGGCACAAGCTAGCGATTTCGCCCGGCCGATGCAGGAGCTTGTCACCGAGTACTGCTGGGGCATTGTCTGGAGCCGCGACGGGCTCGAGCGGAAGACCCGGAGCTTGCTCAATTTGGCGATGTTGACGGCGCTCAACCGGCCTCAGGAATTCGGTACACACGTGCGCGGCGCACTCGTCAACGGTGCCACTGCGGCCGAAATACAAGAGACGCTTCTTCAGACCGCCATATATGTAGGAGTGCCCGCCGCCCTTGAGTCGTTCCGCATAGCAGACGGCATCCTAAAAGAAAGCGAGGCACGTGAGTAGCTCGGCGCCCGTCATCGGATTTGTCGGACTGGGCCGTATGGGAGCCCCGATGTCGGCACGGCTCGTGGCGGCCGGCCACACCGTCATCGGTTACGACGTCTCCGAACAGGCTCGTCAGCGACTAGCCGCAGCCGGAGGCCACGATCAGAGGAGCCTTAGCGACGTTGCCAAGGGCGCTCGCCTGGTCATATTGATGCTGCCTAACTCGGATGTGGTCGCCAGCGTGCTCGAAGACGCCGCCCTGCTAGAGCGGTTAGAGCCCGGTGCCATCGTCGTGGACATGAGCTCATCCGAACCCTTGCGTACCCGGGCGCTGGCGGAGTCGCTCGGAGAACGTGCCGTCAGGATGCTCGATGCTCCTGTCTCGGGAGGGGTTTCCGGCGCAGAGGCAGGCAAACTGACCATAATGGTGGGTGGGGATGCCTCCGACGTGGCCGAGGCAAAGCCTTATCTTGCGGAGCTGGGCCGGATGGTCCACGTGGGCCCTATCGGTTCCGGTCACGCCGTGAAGGCCCTCAACAACCTGCTCTCGGCAACTCACCTTTGGGCAACGAGCGAAGCAATGCTCATAGGAGAACGGTTCGGTATCGACCCCGAAGTCATGCTGTCGGTTTTCAACAGCTCGAGCGGCCGGAGCGGCTCGACCGAGAACAAGTGGCCAAACTTCATCATCCCAGGTACCTTCGACTCTGGTTTCGGGTTACGGTTGATGCTGAAGGACATGAACATCGCGATCCAATTGGCCAAACAGGTGGGGGCGCCGGATGCCCTCGGGTCGTGCGCACTCGACCTGTGGGACCGCGCCAGCCAGGGCCTGCCGGCCACGGCTGACCACACGGAGATCGCGCGGTGGCTCGCGGAGGGGGTGAGAGCCAGTGGCCAGTGACCGCGCTGCGCCCCGTCGCCGCAAAGTCAGCCCCCAGCCGCACGGGGCGGTGACTTCCCTGGACCACCACCGCCCAAGCGCGTCGCGGGCAGCGGTTGCCCCGCCCACCTGGAGGACAGAGGCCGGCCCGTCCTTCGAATTGTCTGTCCGCCAGCAGACGATCGATACCTTGCGCCAGTTCATCCTCAACTTCCAGCTGAAACCGGGACAGCGTGTCGTCGAGCGCGAGTTCATCGAAAGGCTGGGAGTGTCTCGCACGACCTTCCGAGAGGCGATCAGGGAACTAGCGGCTGAGGGCCTGCTGACCGTCGTGGCGCAGAAAGGTGCGCGGGTTAGCGCCCCGTCCCTCGACGAAGCCGTCGACCTGTACGAGGTCCGGGCGGCGCTCGAATGCCTCGTCGTCACGCGCTTCGTCGAGCGGGCCGAAGACCGCGAAGTCCGGCTGCTGAAGACTGCAGTCAGGAACTTCAAACGCGTCTCCTCTCACACGACGGACATTCTCGAGTTGCTAAGGGCAAAAGAGTTTTTTTACGAGGTGTTGGTCCGTGGGGCCCGCAGCAACGCCCTTCAACAGCAGCTTGAGGGGATCAAAGGCCGCGTGCACGCTCTGCGTGCGACCTCGCTGTCTCATCCCGGGCGAGTGACCCAGACAGTTGCCGAGCTCGAGGCCATCGTTGCCGCTATCGCGGCACGCGACGCAGTGTTGGCGTCCCAGCTGTGCGCGGAGCACGTACGGAACGCCTGTAAGACCGCTCTAGCCAGCCTGCAGGGGGCCGAGGAAACTGGTCTCCTGGTCAGTCCCTGGCCAGGCCGTAGCTCTGTCTGATCGTTACCCAAGGCACGTCTGTCCCGACGACGACAAGGAGGCAAAATGTCGCTCACTTCCGATCAGCAAGAGATCAAAGACGACTTCATCAAGATCCGGGGGACGTGGGGCCCTGAGTGGGAGACGATCCTCCAGTTGGACCCAGAGTTCATGCGTGCTTACCTCAACTTCTCGGCCGTGCCGTGGAAAAAGAACCACCTCGACGACAAGACCAAGGAACTCATGTACATAACGGTCGCTGCCGCGGCCACCCACCTGTACGTGCCGGGGGCCCGCGAACACATTCGGGCGGCCCTGAAGGCGGGTGCCACGAAGGAGGAGATCATGGAGGTCCTCGAGCTCACCTCCACGCTGGGGATACATGCGATGAACATCGGCGTCCCCATACTCGTGGAAGTGCTCACCGAAAAGGGCCTCCGGACCGGCCCAGCCGAGCTCACGGAGTACCAGGAACAGGTGAAGGCGGATTTCACCAAAACTCGCGGTTACTGGCACGAGTTCTGGGACGAGATGCTGGAACTGGACCCCGAGCTGTTCGCGGCTTATACGGAGTTCTCTTCAGTTCCATGGCGCTCGGGGACGCTATCGCCAAAAGTTAAAGAATTCGTTTATATTGCCTTTGACACAGCTGCCACACACCTCTACGTGAAGGGGTTGAAGCTTCATATCGAGAACGCCATCGGTTACGGCGCCACGGCTCAGGAGATCCTCGAGATCATGGAGATTGCCAGCGTCCTCGGGATGCACGCAACGACGACGGCAGCGCCGATCCTGGCCGAGGAGCTCGCCCGGTTCGAGGGAGGCAGCTGAGCTGGAGTAACTTGCGAGGGCAAGCGACCGAGAGGAGATGACGAGATGTTGAAGGGATTGGACCCCCTCCTCGGAGAGGACGTGCTCTATGTGCTCGCAGCCATGGGCCACGGCGATCAATTGGCGTTGGTAGACCGCAATTTCCCGGCTGCCTCAATGAGCCGACGTCTGGTGCGGTTGGCCGGCGCCGACATGGTCACTGCGGCGCGGGCAATCCTGAGCGTGCTGCCACTGGACACCTTCGTCGATCGGCCCGTAACCCGAATGGAGGTCGTCGGTGCGCCGAGCGAAGTCCCCCAGGTGCAGGCCGAGGTCCTCGCCCTTTGCCAGGAGGCTGAGGGACGAGAGCTCGAGATGGGGTCACTGCGGCGAGAGGATTTTTACGCCCGCGCCAAAGAGGCTTTTGCCGTCGTGGCGACGAGCGAGGCGAGGCCATACGGCTGCGTCTTGTTTACCAAAGGTGTGATCAACGACTGACGGAGGGGGGCGAGAGACGAGGGTCTGCCAGGTCGACCTCGGGGAACGGGGGGAGGCGCTCGTCAGTTTCAGGAATGAACCACCGTTCATGGCGCGTGTAGCGACGACCGGGCCCCTTGCGCAGGTATTGGGTGAGCCCCTCGATCAGCCGGTCGATATCGTCGATCGTCGTGCCAAGACCGAAGCTGGCCCGTAGAGCGCCCTGCCCGCAATTCAAACGCGCGAGCAATGGATGGGCGCAAAACTTGCCATCGCGCAGTCCCACGGCATATTCGCCCGATAGGCACGCGGCCACCAAGCCGGCCTCGTGGCCCTGCACCTCGAACGCCACGATCCCGACCGCCTCGACAGCGTCCGGCCAGATTTGCAGGGCCCGTACCCCCTCGAGCGGCTCCAAGCCGGCCAGAAGACGCCGGCGGAGGACCGTTTCGTGGGCCTCGACGGCACCGCTGCCGAACAACTCGGTGAGGACCAGGCTTGCTTCGGCCAAGGCGACAGCGCCGACGAAATTGGGCGTCCCGCCCTCGTGCCTTTCGGGGGACCGAGCCCAATTGGTCGTCTCGATGGTCACGGTCTCGACAGCGCCCCCGCCGGCGAGATAAGCGGGAGCGTCGTCCAGCCAGTCCCGCCGGCCCACGAGCACGCCCACCCCGAAAGGCGCGTAGCATTTGTGGCCGGAAAACGCTATGTAGTCGGCGCCCAAGCGCGAGAGGTCAATGGGGCGGTGGGGTGCCAGCTGCGCTGCATCGATCGCCACCCGCGCTCCACGCTCATGCGCCAACGCCACCACGGCGGAGAGCGGGACTAGCTCGCCCGTCACGTTGGACGCGCCGGTGATGGCCAGGAGGGCGCCCGGGTGCTCCTCCAGTGCGTGCTCCAACCGTTGGGCGGTTTCTGCCCAGGTGGCACCGGCTCGGACGCAATGGTTGAGATGTCGCTGCCACGGCAGGATGTCGGCGTGGTGTTCGACATCGAGGTAGACGACCTCAGTGCCGGAGGGCACGGCACGCACCAGGAGGTTGAGCCCGTCGGTGGTATTGCGGGTGAAGATAACGACGTCATCGTCCCTGGCGCCGACGAACTGCCGAACGGTCGCCCGGGCTGACTCGTAGAGCGCCGTGCTGACCAGGGAAAGGTACCCCGAGCCGCGGTGGACGCTTGCGTACCAGGGGAGCACCTCGGCGACACGCACCACCACCTGGGCCAGGCTCGGGGCGCTGGCCGCGTAATCGAGGTTCACGTACCGGGCCCGGCCGCCCTGCACCAGCGGAACGGTTATACCGGCGCCGGCAAGGTCCGCCAATGGACGGCTCCCGATTGCTTCGTCCAGCGGGATTTGGCTCACGGTTTACCTCCCGACCTCTCTGCCGACGCCTTGGTGCGCCCGGGCCGCCTCAATCTGGTCCAACAAGATCCATCGATATAGTATAAATGATCTGACCTGGCCCGATCGAGCGCAGCTGGGGCAAGCCGCCATCGGGAGATGAAGGTCATGCCCTAATTTAGGTGCTGCGGTCAGAGGCCCTGACTGAGAACGGAGCATTAGTGCCAATCCCAGGCCACCGTTTGGTGACTCGTCGTGACCTACTGAAGTACGGCGCCGCTGGCTCTGCCGCGGTGCTGTTGGGACCCCTCGCGGCGCGCAGCGCTTCCGCCAGCCCGAGCCGGCTCCGCGCCGCAAGGACCTTCAATCCCGCCATCCAGCGCGGCGGTACATTGCACTTCGCCCGCAGCATCGGCCCCACGACCCTTGACCCTGCGAACACGATTATTGCCGGCGATATCTATACCTTGGACAAAATCCTCGAGCCCCTGTACCTGACCAACCCCGCCGGTCAGCTGGTGCCCTGGTTGGCCAGTGGGTACGAAGTGAGCTCGGACCACAAGACGTTCACTTTCGCTCTCCGCTCGGGTGCCAAGTTCTCCAACGGCAAACCTCTCGTGGCCGAAGACGTCGTCTTCTCCATTAACCGGGCCCGCAAAGACGCCGCCGGGCCTTTGTCTTTTCTCGATTACGCCATCACGGACATTTCGGCCAAGGGCACGGGCAGTGTCGTGTTCCAACTGTCGCAGCCGTGGGCCCCGTTCCTCTCGGATATCTCAGTGTTCGCGAACGCCATCCTCCCGGCTAACTTCGGCGGACAGAGCGAGAAGGAGTTCTTCGCTGCTCCCATCGGCACCGGCCCGTTCACACTCGAGGGGTCGTTCACACCCGATGCCAACTCATTGACGTTGAAAGCCAACCCCAATTACTGGCAGGCCGGAAAGCCCTACCTGGCCGCCGTCGAGTTCCTGTACGTGGACAACGACAACCAGCGGGTGCTGCAGATCCAAGGGGGCCAGGTCGACATCATCGACACAGTGCCTCCCGCCAACGTTTCCTCGCTGAAGGCCAGTAGCGGCCTCAGCGTTGACCTATTCCCTGCCTGGCAGGTCGACCTGCTGGTCATGAACGAACGCTTGCCCCAGTTCGCGGACCGCCACGTCCGGCGGGCCATAACCTACGCCATCAACCGCCCCGCCCTGGTGCACGCGGCGAGCTTCGGCACGGCCAAGCCTGGGGGCTCGTTCTTCCCGCCCAGCCTCGAGTACTACTCGGCCAGCACCTCGGTCCTGGAGTTCAGCCTGGCCCAGGCCAAAGCCGAACTGGCTCAGTCGAAGTTCCCCAAGGGTTTTTCGACGAAGTTGCTCATCGACGGGGGCGTCCAGAAGTGGGTGACCTTCGCCGAGATCATCAAGGCCCAGTTGCAGGCCATCGGGATCAACGTCCAAATCACCCCCCTCGACCACTCTGCCTTCGAGGCCACGTTCCAGAAATATGACTACGACATGTTCATTGATTACGCCATCAACGACATCAGTGACCCGGACGAAATGGCCTCGTTCGAAGTGGACGTCAAAAACGGCGGCTCGGAGTCGTACTGGTCCAACTACGACAACCCGACCGCTATCAATTTGGTGCACAAGGCCGAGGCCGAGTACGACACGGCCAAAAGGGCATCCCTGTACGCCCAGATACAGGAAATCGTGGCCGAGGATGCTCCCTTCGTGGCCCTCGATTACCCGCCCTACATCTACGCCGTGTCCGACCATGTCCATGGCTTTGCCGTCAACCCGGGAGGGGCTTACCGCCTCGAGGACGTCTGGCTAACCTGATCGGATGTTGCGTTACGCCGCCCGGCGTGTGGCGGCTGCGGTGCTGGTGGTATTCGGGGTAACCCTGGCTACGTTCCTTCTGATGCACCTGGAGCCAGGGGACCCGGCCCGAGCCGTGCTCGGGATCCATGCCACCCCCACCGCAGTCGCCGCCCTGCGCCGGGAGTGGGGCCTGAGCAGCTCGCTGCCTGCCCAGCTGGGCCATTTCCTCTCCCAATTGGTGCGAGGTGACCTGGGCCAGTCCTACATCTACGGCGTGTCGGTCTCATCGCTCATCGGTGCCCGCATCGGCGAGACGGCCGCCCTGGTAGCGGTGGCCACAGCCTTCGCCGTGATCATCACCGTGCCCTTGTCCGCCCTGGCCGCGTCGCGCCAGAACGGGTGGGCCGACCACGTCGTCCGGGCCGTTTCGGTCGTCGGGCTGGCCCTGCCCGCCTTCTGGTTCGGCATTGTGCTCATTGAGGTCTTCGCGGTACACCTCCACCTCGTGCCCGTGGGCGGGGCCGGTAGCGGTTTTGGCGGCCACCTCGAGGCTCTTGTGCTGCCCGGGCTAACCGCCTCGTTCGCAATGGCGCCCATCCTCGTGCGCAGCCTGAGGGTGGGGATGCTCGAGGTGATGGATGCGGACTTCATCGCCGTGGCGCGGGCAAAGGGCCTCGGCGACACCCGGGTCCTGTTCGCCCACGTGGCCCGCAACGCCCTCGTGCCGACCGTCACCCTGCTCGGTCTCAACATCGCCTATCTGATCGGCTCCACGGTCATTGTCGAGCAGGTCTTCAACCTCAACGGGCTGGGGTCACTGTTGCTCAGCTCGATACTCAACCGGGATTTCCCGGTCGTCCAGGCCATCACGCTGGTGCTCGGGACTGCCGTTGTGTTCCTCAACCTTGCTACCGACCTGTTCGCCGCCCGCCTCGACCCGAGGATCCGGTTGCGGTGACTACTTTCGTCGAGCCCCCGGGACCACCCCCGTTGGCAGAGGGGGGCCGACGGCCGCGCCACATCCTGCTCCAGCGCGCGCGGCGCAGCCCAACTCTCATAATCGGTGCTGCCATCTCGCTGACGCTGGTGCTCGTGGCCGTACTGGCCCCGCTGATAAGCCCGTACTCGCCGGACCATCAGGACCTTTACAACATCCTGAGCGGGTTTTCGTCCAAGCATCTATTTGGGACGGACGAGCTTGGACGCGACGAGCTGTCGCGGCTCATCTGGGCAACCCGGACCGACCTGCGTGTCGGTTTCCTGGCCGTCATTTTTCCTTTTTGTTTCGGCTCGGTAGTGGGAACGCTCGCTGGCTACCGGGGTGGTTGGCTGGACACGGTGGTGATGCGCGCCGTGGATGTCCTTATAGCTTTTCCCTTCTATGTACTCGTGATTGCCTTGATATTCGTGGTTGGGACGGGGACCACGGGCATATACGTGGCTTTTGCCGTCGTCGACTGGGTCGTCTACGCCCGTGCCGTGCGGTCCACGACGCTGGTGGTGCGCGAGTCGGACTATGTGGCTGCGGCCCGCACTGGGGGCCTGCCGGACTCGCGCATCCTGTTGCGCCACGTGCTGCCCAACACGATCACCCAGGCCGTGGTCTACCTGACCAACGACGTGGTCCTCGTTATCGTTGCCGTGGTGACACTCGGGTACCTGGGCCTGGGGGTGCAACCGCCGACCCCGGACTGGGGGACGATGATCAGCGACGGCCAGGAGTTCCTGACGACCTACTGGGCCCTGTCGACCCTGCCTGGCATCGCCGTGCTCGTCACCGGGCTGGGCCTGTCGCTGCTGGGGGACGGCCTGGCCGACGTCCTGCGACCTCAGTGAGCAGCGCCCTCCTGCAGGTGCGCGACCTGACCGTGAGCGTGGGGCGGGGAGAGCGCCGCTATGTGGCTGTACGGGACGTCGGCTTCGAGGTCCCCGCCGGTGGGTCGCTTGGTGTTGTCGGCGAGTCCGGCTCGGGCAAGAGCCTGACGTTGCGGGCACTTATGGCCCTACTTCCCCGGGGGGTGCGGGCGGAACGCGGTGTCGTCGAGCTGGCCGGCGAAGCCCTGCCTTTTACCGGCCCGGGTGCCCGGCGCGCCCGGCGAGGCCGGCTGGCCATGGTCTTCCAGGATCCGCTCAGCGGGCTCGACCCTGTTTACACGGTGGGCACCCAGGTGGCCGAGGTACCCCGTCGCGTGCTCGGAGCGTCGGCTGCCGCAAGCCGGCGGCGCGCGGTCGAGCTGCTCCGTATGGTTGGCATGCCCGACCCGGAGCAGCGTGCCCACGCCTTCCCGCACCAGCTCTCGGGGGGCATGCGCCAGCGCGTCCTCATCGCCATGGCGCTGGCGTCCGAACCGAAAGTACTTCTGTGCGACGAGCCCACCACTGCCCTTGACGTCACTGTGCAGGCGCAGGTCCTCGAACTTCTCGACGACCTGCGCCGGCGGCTGGGCGTCGCAGTGGTATTCGTGAGCCACGACCTGGCAGTGGTGCGCCAGGTCGCCGACGAGCTCGCCGTCATGTACACCGGGCGGGTCGTCGAGACGGGACCGGCCACTGAAGTCCTGGGCCACCCGGCCCACCCCTACACCTTGGGGCTACTGGAGGCCGTGGTCGACCTCGACGACACGGCCCACGCTCCGCAGGCCATACCGGGGGCCCTGCCGGACCTCGCCCATGTGCCGAGCGGCTGCCCGTTCCATCCCCGATGCCGCTTTGCGAGCGACGACTGCGCCCTCTCCGACCCGGGTTTTCGCTACCTCGGCGACGGGGACGCCGACCGTGGCACTGCGTGCAAGTACCCTGAACGGGTGATGGCAGGGTGAACCCCAGGCCTGGGCCCCAGCTGCACGAAGTTGTGCCTCCCCTCAACCAGTTCGCCGCCACGCCCGCCCGGCTGCCCGAGAGGGAACGGCCGGCCGTGCCCCTTCTGGCGGCCGAGAACCTATGTGTCTCCTTTCCCGCCGGCAAAGGGCAGTGGCTCACTGCGGTCGAGGACGTCAGCCTCACCGTGTCGGAGGGCGAGACCCTGGGCATCGTCGGGGAGTCGGGTTGCGGGAAGTCCACAGTCGCCCGTTGCCTGGCCGGGCTGCTGCGCCCGGGCTCCGGTACGGTCTCGCTGCGCGGAGAGCTGCTGGGCGCCCGGCGTACCCGTGAGCAGCACCGGGCCGTCCAGCTCGTCTTCCAGGACCCGTACTCCTCTCTCAACCCGCGCCTGTCCGTCCGCTCGGTGCTCTCTGAGCTGCTCGTCTTCCACGGCTTGGCCCAGGGCGAGGCGCTGGAACGCCGCTGCCAGGAGCTGATGGCCCTGGTTGGCCTGCCCGCGGACGCCCTCGACGGCTACCCCTCCTCCTTTTCCGGGGGCCAGCGCCAACGAATCGCCATCGCGCGGGCACTCGCCGTCGAACCCCAAGTGGTTGTGGCCGACGAGCCAATTTCGTCGCTCGACGTGTCGGTCCAGGCCGCCATCCTCGCCCTGTTCGCCGACCTCCGCGACCGGCTCGGGATCGGGATGGTGCTGATCTCGCACAACCTGGCCGTCGTGCGAAATATCTGCGACCGGGCCGCCGTCATGTACCTGGGGCGGGTGGTCGAAGTGGGGGAGCGGGAGGAGATATTCACCGATCCCCGCCACCCCTACACGCGGGCGCTGCTGGCGGCGGCCCCCCGTCTGCGCCCGGGGCCCGACCGTGTGGAGGCTCGGCTGAAGGGCGAACCCCCGAGCCCGACGGCGCGCCCCAGTGGCTGCGCGTTCCACCCCCGCTGCCCCCGAGCCGAGCCGGTCTGCGCTACCGAGCGGCCCGAGCTCCTTCCCGCCCCGGCTGGGAGCAGCCGCCTGGCCGCCTGCCATTTTCGGGATGAGAAAGGATGACCACGTCTGAGCTCCTCGATGTCGCCCCGGTCGGCCCTGCCGAGTATGCCGGGATAGAAGACCGCTGTCGTGAGGTCCTGGGCACGGCCCAAACCACGCTGGTTGTTCAGGGCGAGGCCACCGTGTTCCTGGAAGCAGCTGCCCGAGGTTTGGGCCGGCCTGGTGGCCGGGCACTCAACCTGGTCAGTGGCCCTTATGGCGCAGTTTTCGGCGAATGGCTCGCTGAGGCCGGCTCCGAGGTGAAGGACCTGGTCGTCCCTTTCGACCGCGCCGTGCAGCCGGCGGAGGTCGCAGAGGCATTGGACGGCTTCGGGCCGTTTGACCTGGTCAGCCTCGTCCACGCCGAGGCGGCTACCGGTGTGGTCAACAACTTGGCCGCGATCGCTCGGCTGGCCCGCTCCCGAGGCGCCCTGGTGGTGGTGGATGCCGTGGCCGCGGTGGGGGCGGAGCCGCTCGCTATCGACGAGTGGCAGCTCGACCTGGTTATCCTAAGTGCCCAGAAGGCGCTGGCCGGTCCGGCCGGCGTGAGCATGCTTACTGTCAGTTCCAAAGCCTGGGCGGCACTGGCAGAGCACCATGCGCCACGGAGCGGCTCAGTACTGTCGCTGCTGGACTGGCGCGACCGGTGGGCCGGTGCCGGCCGCTCGGTGCTGCCGGTCATCCCAGCCCACCTGGAGACCCGAGCCCTTGGTGCCGCCATGGCCCGCGTGCAGGCGGAGGGCCTTGACCGGGTCGTGGCCCGTCACCGCGCTGCTGCGCTGGCCACCAGGGCCGCCCTCGTGCCTCTGGGCCTGGAGCCCTGGGCCCGCAATTCGAGCGAGGCCGCTTCGGTGGCAACCGTCGTGCGCGCCCCGGCCGAAGGGGCAGCGGCGCTGGTCCAGGCTGCCCTGGGGGCTGCCGAGGACCTGTCGGCCCCATTAAGCGTCGCCCCGGGGAGCCTGGCGACCGACGCACTCCGGGTCAATCACACCGGGAGACGGGCAACCCTACCGAGCGTGTGGAGCGCCCTGGCGGCCCTTGCGAAGGGCCTCGGCACACTTGGCCATGACGCCGACCTGGCCGCCGCCCTGGCCATTGCCACCTCCACCTGGTATGGCTCGGTCGAGGCACGGGCGGCAGTCGAGTAAGGCGCCGGCAGTCGAGTAACCGCCGGCAGTCGAGGAACGACCGCTCAACGTCTTGCCCGCCACGAGCCCGGTCACGCCGGCAGTCGAGGAACGGCCGATGGCGGTCGAGGAACGGCCGACCGATTGACCTGCCTTGGCGAATCAACAGCCGGGCACGCATCTCGGCGTGGTCCGGGCCTTTTCGGTCTCAGCGGATGGAGGTCCGGGCGGCGGTTTCAACCGGTCAACGCAACAGTCGGTAGTAATTCTGCCAGTTTCTCGGACGGCTTGGACCAGTCCAAGGTTTGGCGGGGCCGGTTGTTGAGGCTGCG
>Ga0182024_10008751_pt1 | contig 21189 bp, 22 predicted proteins | sample P32metaG_FD_120480 | JGI IMG/M metagenome (GOLD analysis project Ga0182024, IMG submission 120480) | Permafrost microbial communities from Stordalen Mire, Sweden - P3-2 metaG (Illumina Assembly) | ecosystem: Environmental > Terrestrial > Soil > Wetlands > Permafrost | place: Sweden: Stordalen...
CGATGTCCGGCTGGAACCGGTGACGGTGCCGCACTGGGTTCGCGGAGCCGAAGCTGCAGCGTTGGTCGAATATCCCGGAATGGTTCCGGGAACGACGCAAAAGATTGTTCTGACAGCGCTGGGGGGAAGCACCTCCACTCCGCCGGAAGGCCTAACGGCCGAAGTCGTCACCGTCGACACGTTCGACGAGCTCACCGGGCTCGGGAGGGACAAAGTTGCCGGCAAGATTGTCCTGTTCAACGAACTATTTGACAAGCAAAAAGCCGCCGCCGGGCATGCCTTCAACGCCTACGGAGAAGCCGTACGCTACCGCGCCGCCGGCGCCAAAGCGGCCGCCGATTTGGGCGCACTCGCCGCGTTGGTACGCTCGGTGGGCGGTGCAGACTATCGCCTGCCGCATACCGGATTCAGTATTCCCGCGGGAATCCCAGCCGGAGCGGTGACTGCAGAGGACGCCGATCTTATCGTTTATCTCGCGGCGCAGGGCAGGGTTCGCATGCGCCTGACACTGACTCCGCAGAAACTGGCCGATGAAACCAGTTACAACGTGATTGGGGATCTCAAGGGTTCCGAGCATCCTGAGGAAATCGTCGTCGCTTCCGGACACCTGGATTCATGGGATCTCGGCACCGGCGCAATCGATGACGGCGCCGGGGTGGTGATTGCCATGGAGGCTGCCGAGATTCTCCAGCGCCTGCACCTGCGTCCGGCGCGAACCCTGCGAGTGATTGCATGGATGGATGAGGAAACTGGAGGTTCGGGCAGCAATGCGTACACGGCGGAATACGCCGCTGATTTTCCCCACTACGCAGCGGCGATCGAAAGCGACTCGGGCGCGGCGCATCCGCTGGGGTTCGATGTGAAAGCCAGCGCAGCCGCGGTTGAGGCATTACGGCCTGTGCAGGGCGTGCTGATGAGCATCGGTGCGAGCGTGCTGCAGCTCACCACATATGCTCCCGGAGCCGACATCACGGCCATGTCTGACCGCGGCGTGCCGGCCTTTGGGGTTATGCAGGATGGCCGAACCTATTTCAACTATCACCACACCGCGGCCGATACGCTGGATAAAGTAGTGCCCGCGGAACTGCGCGAGAACGCGGCCGCCATGGCTGTCTTAGCCTATGCGCTGGCGAACATGAAAGACGCGCTGCCCCGATGAATGAGTAGGGAAGACAGTTGAATTACAACTGAATTACGACGCGTGATTACGCGGTCTTCGGCTCGCAGGCGAAGGCGTAATCTGGAGTTTTGCGAACGGACTAGGGAGGGGCGGCGGTGTGCTTCCGTGCCCGTTGCGGGAGCGGTTAGAAACGATGCCCCATCCGCTGGCAGTTACATCGGTCGAGTCATCTTGGTTGCCACCAGCACTCCCAGAATCGTAGCCGAATTACGAACGCTTCCCGAGATGGTCAGCAGCGCTTCTGAGACGGGTGGATGCTGCTCCGCCAATCTCTCAAGACGATCGCTGACTTCGTGGAGTTGCTCAACTTCGTAGAGGATCGCGTCAATCGGCATGAGTGGCCCCGATCGGGACTGCGCCGCGCGGAATGGTCAACCGTGTCCTGACCACGACCCGGCTCACAATATCTTCGGCGCGATCGCGGTACAAGGTATGTAAGGTTCTGCGCCAGCCGATCAGTTCGCCGCGCGCGAACTCACTTTCCACTCCTGCGGGCTCTTTCTCGTATTCATCGTGGAAGGTCTTCAGAAGCAGCTCGCCTTGTTCTACCAGGCGACTGATGGTCTCTGCGTTTTGAAGAAGTAGGGGCATGGATGTCATCCTGGCGCGATCAAGCACATACCACTGAGCGGCCCCGAGGAGGTGGACGCAAATCCCCCTTCCTCGGGCCCAACAAGACTCAGGGTGTTCCTCTTACGCGGTTGCGAGTTCGCGCTGGCGGAGGGTCGAGGTGACAACGTCAAAGGTGTGAACCTGCGGCGTGCCCTCGATAAATTTTGCCAGCGTCTTCAACACTTGCGGATAAGTGTTGCTGTTGTAGGTGTCGGCATCGTTCTTGTTTTCCCACAGACTGATCGCGGTCAGATCAACTCCGCCCGGACCTGCGAATGTGATTTCGTCCTTGAAGCCATTCTGCTTACGCAGCAAAGGTAGGACATCTTTCTCGAAACTTTGCTTGTAATCCGCCAGCATATTGGATTTCAGATGGAAAGAGATATTGCGTGCAAACATAGGCAACCTCCTAGGGTTGGGGTTGCTAAGAAAGACAACTTCAGATGGGCTGACTTAGTTCAGGAGACCTGAAATGAGGAGAAGGTGTTAACCACCTCGACTCCAACCCTAGTCTTCTGCGGCGGCTCTGTCAACCGACCGCTGGGGATTGCCCTCAGGTATCCGAAAACATTTGGGCTCCCCCTGGCATCTAAGGGCGCCGAGGAGATAAGCCCATGAAAACATTTTATGCAGCGGTGCTGCCTCTGCTGGCGCTGACTGCCGTGTCCTACGCCCAGCAAGATCAGCAGGCCCCACCCCCCGGTAATCAGAGTTCCTATCCGGCTGAGACTCACAAGATGACTCCGGCCGAAAAGAGAGATACGCCTTCGGAGAACGGCCAGCCGGTCGACCTGAATGTCGCTAGCAAGAAAGATTTGGCGGCGCTGCCTGGCGTCGGTCCTGATTATGCGCAAAGCATTATCGATGCACGTCCTTTTAAATCGAAAGAGGATCTGCTGCGGAAGAAGATAGTCCCGCAATCGACTTACGACAAGATTCAGGACCGCGTCACCGCCAACGGAGCCAAGAAACAGTCATTGCCGGAGGGTCCGCAGCGCTAACGAGTCTGCTGGTTAACAACCTGAAAAACGGTGGCCCGTGGCCATCCAAAATAGAGGAGGATGCCTTGATCCAACGAATTGGAAAAACCGCGGTAGCAGCAGTGGTGGCCGGAGCCCTTATGTTCTTCGTGGCGGCGGCACCGAAGGCGCAGGCTGATGACCGTTCTCATTGTCAGCATGCGGTCGAAAAAGCGGAAGCCAGGCTTGATCATGCCATTCACGCGAATGGAGAACACAGCCGCGAAGCCGAAGATCGCCGCCGCGACCTGAACGCCGAGCGCCAACGTTGCTGGGAACAATATCACCAGTGGTGGAATGGCAGAGAGCATCGCTGGGAGACCGAGCAGAACTGGGACCACGACCACGATCACGACAATCATTAAACAAGGCAGAGAGAACTGCGAGAGGCTAGGGCAACGCCTAGCCTCTTCTTTTTGTTTTCTTGCTTGCTTACCAGGGCGCGAGGCTGCGGTGACTGGGGTTACTGGAACTTAGGTTCAACCCCTCAAGTGTTAACCTGGTCTGCCGATGGCCTATGGGAGCCGAACCTGGCTCTGGAGGCTGAATGTCACGTAGGTCGGCAGCGTTCACGCAGCGTCTCGCAATCTCACTTCTTACAATCTTCTTATCTGGCTTCATTCTCGCCACGTCGGCTAAAGGCCAACCTGCCGCGGAGCCGTCGAATCCCTCGACCGCGCAACCGTTGTACGCGCAACCACGCGATCGTATCACCAGCTATATCGATGACGAACAGACCGTGACCATCCATGGCAACCGGCATCCACTGGCCCAGGCGCAGTACGATTCAGGCGTGGTTTCCGCCGACTACCGCATGGATCGCATGATTCTGACCTTGCTTCCCGATGCCACGCAACAAGAGGCGCTCTCGCAATTTGTGGCGTCGCAGAATGATCCCGAATCTCCGTACTATCACCAGTGGCTGACGCCGGAGCAATTTGCCGAGCGCTTCGGAGTTTCCGACTCCGACACGGCGCAGATCGTCGCCTGGCTGCAAGGGCATGGAATGGAAGTGGAAGAGGTGACGGCGGGCCGGCGTTCGATTATTTTCAGCGGCACGGCCGCGCAGGTACAGGCCGCGTTTCACACTCCAATTCATATCTACAACATTGGCGGGGAAGTTCATCACGCCAATGCGACGGAGCCGCAAATTCCCGCGGCGCTGGCCCAGGTTGTCGGCGGAGTGGTTTCGCTGCACGACTTTCGCAGCGACTCGCTGCACTCTTTCGTAAAGAAGGCTTCGCCTGAATTTACCAGCGGGGGCGGGTATTATCTTTCGCCCGCCGACTTCGCGACCATCTACGATCTTGGGCCGCTTTATCAGCAATCGATCAACGGCAGCGGCCAATCGATCGCCATTGTGGGGCGCACGAACATCAACATCTCAGACGTTCGCCAGTTCCGTACATCGTTTGGATTACCGGCCAATGATCCGCAGATTATCGTCAACGGAACGAACCCTGGAATCGTGAGCTCGAGTGAAGAAACCGAGGCCGATCTCGACGTGGAGTGGTCGGGCGCAGTCGCGAAGAACGCAACGATTAAGTTTGTGGTTTCGCAATCCACCAATTCCACCGATGGCGTTGATCTTTCCGCGGAATACATTGTCAACCACAACGTGGCGACGGTGATGAGTACCAGCTTCGGTCTGTGCGAGAACTGGCTGGGTTCTTCCGGAAATGCGTTTCTGAACACCTTGTGGCAGCAGGCGGCGGTGGAGGGAATTACGGCGTTTGTTTCCTCGGGGGATAACGGCGCGGCGGGATGCGATTCCGCCTCGGTCTCAACCGCGACTTATGGACGAGCGGTGAATGGACTTTGTTCGACTCCGTATAGCATTTGTGTCGGAGGGACCGAGTTTAACGATCGCTCGAATCCGTCGCTGTACTGGGCATCGTCGAATGCGGCGGCCACACAGGGCTCAGCGTTGAGTTACATTCCTGAAGTTGTGTGGAACGAAAGTGGCACAGGCGGCTTATGGGCCAGCGGAGGAGGGATGAGCACGCTCTACGCCAAGCCTTCGTGGCAGAGCGGAACCGGAGTTCCGGCCGATGGCAAGCGCGATGTGCCGGATGTATCGCTAAGTGCGGCCGGCCATGACGGATATCTTATCGTGCAGAGTGGCGGACTCTATGTAGTCGGCGGGACTTCGGCGGCCTCGCCGTCATTTGCGGGAATCATGGCTCTGGTAGTGCAGAGCACTGCAAACCGTCATGGAAATGCCAACACTGTTCTGTATCCGTTGGCTGCGAAGCAGCGGGCCGGAGGCGCGGCCGTGTTTCACGACATCACAAGCGGCAATAACAGTGTTCCAGGGCAGACCGGCTTTAACGCGACTGCGGGATACGATCAGGCGACCGGTCTGGGTTCGGTTGACGCATCCCTCTTGGTCAGCCATTGGAGCGATGGAATTGCCGCTCCTGCTTTTCAGGTAACTCCGACGGCAAGTTCTCTTTCCGTTACCGCAGGATCAAGTAATAGCGACACTCTGAATGTTGCGGTCAGCGGGGGTTTTAGCGCGGCAGTTGCATTTTCGGTGAGTGGATTACCTGCCGGAGTTATCGGGGCGTTCACTCCCCCTAGGCTGCCAGCGCCGGGTTCGGGCAGCAGCGTGCTTAAACTTGCCGCAACCTCCGCGGCGAAAGCGGGTGTCTATGCGGTGACGGTCACGGCGGCGGGCGGGTCTGTGACGCACAATGTTTCTCTTTCGGTAACGATCGCTCCTGCGCCAACATTCACGCTGACGCCTTCGGCCACATCCATCGGCGTGGCGGCGGGCGCTTCCAAGAGTGTGACCATGACCACTGCGCCGAACTCGACCTTCAATGCCGCCATTACGCTGGCGGTTTCAGGATTGCCTAGCGGCATGACGGTGCAGATTCTGCCCGCGAGTATCATCTCCGCACCGGGTGCGGCAACTAGAGCGGTGACGTTCGCGGCGGCATCGAAAGTGGCTGCCAAAGCTTATCCTGTAACCGTCAGCGCAACTGGAGGAGGCATCACGCAAATTCAAAAGCTGACGGTCACCGTGGCTTTGCGGAGCGCGACCCGCAAGCGATTTCCTCAAGAGACAAAATCCCATTGACAGCGGAAGAGACGACGCGATTACTTCGCGGCGAGTCCCGCGAACTAAAACACTTAACAAATTGGCCTGCGCTCGTTTGCAGATATTGTTGAATTCGTAACTCCGCATATTTTTTACCAGCCGCAGCCCCTGTTGACGCATCTCGTTTGGGGCGCTTATCATTTTCGTTTGGCCCAAACCTCGGCGACGGCTCTGATGAGCCCTCGCAGGATGTTAGAAGTGACCCTTATGGATAAGAAGAAGTTAGAAGCATTCAAGAAGCGGCTGGAGACGAGGCAGCAGGACCTTCGCCGTACGGTCTCGCGGACGCAGGCGGATGGCCGCTCCGCAGACGAAGACACGGCGCAGGATATCGCCGACCGGGCTGCGAGTTCCTATACAAAGGAGTTTCTCTTCAGCCAGAGCAACAATGAGCGGCAGTTGCTGCAGATGGTGGAAAAGGCCCTGGCGCGCATTCGCGAAGGCAGCTTTGGCGAGTGCATTCACTGCGGCAAGGAGATCAATGCCAAGCGGCTTGAGGCTGTGCCGTGGACGAGGCATTGCATCGAGTGCCAGGAGAAGCTGGAGCAGGGGCTGCTGGAAGAGACTTCCCGCTAGAGCAGGTTAGAGTTTAGAGCACGCTAGAGTATGACTGGCTTTGACGGTGCGGTTTTCCGGCTGATAAACTAATCCTTCGTCCCGCCGAAGGCACAGACGTAGACTCTCATGAAAGAGATTGGAAGGTAGTCGTGCGCGCAGAAACCCGCCATCAACTCAAACAGGATTCGTTCAGCCGGGTCACCATCGGGGCCGCGGAAAAGACCGCTCACTGGAGCGTGGAGCACAGGAACACGCTGGTGATTGCGGCCGTTGTGGCTGCGGTAATCATCGCCGCAGTCGCAGGCGGGTGGTATTACCTGAGCGGGCAGGACGAGAAAGCCAGCTTCGAGATGTCGCAGGCGGTGAGGACGCTGGAGGCTCAACTTCGTCCAGTGGGAACGCCAGCGCAGCCGGACTTTCCCAGCTATACATCGGCGAAAGAGCGCGCGGAAGCCGCCAAGAAACAATTCCAGGCGATTGTGGATAAGTATCCGCACACCCGCACGGCGGATATGGCGCGTTACTTTTTAGGCGTCACGTCGGGGGATACGGGCGACAATGCCGCTGCTGAAAATAACTTCAAGACGGTAATTGCGAGCGGCAGCAAAGAACTGGCATCGGTGGCGAAGCTTGCGCTGGCTACCCTTTATGGCAACACGGGGCGTACGAAAGATGCCATCACGCTGTATCAGGAGCTGATCAACAAACCCACGGCCTCAGTGAGCAAGGCTACGGCCGAGTTGCAGCTCGCCGACCTCTACCAGACGAACAACCAGCCGCTGGATGCCAAGCGCCTCTACGAACAGATCAAGAAAGATAATCCCGGACCAGAAGCGGTCCAAATCGCTACGCAAAAACTCTCGGAATTGAAGTAGCGCCCGGCTCGAGGCGTTGAAGCGTGCCTTGAAGCGTGCCTGTGTGTTCAAGCCTAAGGCTCGCCTAACAAGGACTTTTCCATCTCCAACTGCCGGCACGTGGAGTGAATGACTTCACTTTCGGCATTTTCGCTCACGAACTGAAAACCATAACGGAATGCGCTTTTCTGGCGGACGACCGCGTAGGTCTTGACGTCCCCAAAGGGTAGCGTAAATTCGAGTTCGACCAGTTCGCCGAGTGGAACTTCAATGGGTAGAATGGCTGCGATGCCGGATTCGCTTAGGTCCACCGAATCACCCTTCAGCGTGCCGCCCGATCGAGAATGAATGGTAATTGGGACGTGCATTTTGAAGCGGCTCTTTTGACGAGCGTCTTTCGAGCCTCGATAATGGCCAGCTGCGGGTTGTTTGTCTGCTTCCAATTTCGACTGCCTATCTCAACGCAACACAATATTAGACGGATTCTCGATCCCTTCGGTTGCGAAATGTCTGTAATTCCGTCATCGGAGGTTCACGAGCAAGCCCTTGCTAAATGAGCGCGCGCCTGGTTTCCCTTTTCCTGACAGTTGAGTAGGATGATGTTTCCACTTTTTCGGGATTTTGGAGAATCTGGGAAACCTATGGCTGATTTCACATTGCGCGTGAACGGTAGCGAGAAGAAGGTGAATGTATCGCCGGAGACTCCGCTGCTGTGGGTGTTGCGAGACACCATGGAGTTGACCGGGACAAAATTTGGTTGCGGCGCTGGATTTTGCGGAGCGTGCACGGTGCACGTGGATGGAGCGGCGATACGATCGTGCTCCACGCAGGTATCGCAAGTTGCTGGGAAAGCGATCACTACGATTGAAGGGCTGCAGCCGGGTGGTCTGCATGTTTTGCAGCAGGCATGGATTGCCGAAGAAGTGCCGCAATGTGGTTACTGCCAGACGGGACAGATCATGACTGCGGCGGCGCTGCTGGCGAAGACGGCGAATCCGACGGACGAGCAGATCACGCAGGCAATGAACGGTAACCTGTGCCGCTGCGGAACCTATGAACGGATTCGCAAGGCGATTCGGCGCGCGGCAGCGGGAGGTGCGCGATGAGTCCGCTAAACCGCAGAGAGTTTGTCGCCGCAGGAGTGGCCGCAGGAGCAGGGCTGGTGGTGGGATTCTATTTGCCGCATGGGAACAAATCGCATGAGGCAGTTTTTTCGCCGAACGCATACTTGCGGATCGCGCCGGACAACCGAATCACAATTGTCGTGGCGCGATCGGAGATGGGCCAAGGTGTACGCACGGCTCTGCCGATGATTCTGGCGGAGGAACTGGAGGCGGATTGGAAGCAGATTGAGATTGAGCAGGCGGGCGCGAGCACACTCTACGGCGACCAGACGACGGGCGGTAGCGCGAGTATTCGTACGACGTGGGATCCGATGCGCAAGGCGGGAGCGGCGGCGCGCGAGATGCTGATTTCCGCGGCGGCGCTGACCTGGGGCGTTCCGCGCTCGGGTTGCGCGGCGCAGGGGGGCAGCGTGGTGCATGGCCCTTCCAAGCGGCAGTTGAGTTATGGAGAGCTTGCCGCGAAGGCGTCTACCTTGCCGATTCCGACCGACGTTCCCCTCAAGCAGAGCAAAGATTACAAAATTGTTGGACAGCGGCTGGCGCGCGTGGACACGCCGGCGAAGGTAAAAGGCGAAGCCACGTTCGGGATCGACTTCCGGATGCCGGGAATGAAGTTCGCGGTGTTGTCGCGGTGTCCTACCATCGGCGGAAAAGTGACGAGCTTCGACGATAAGGAGTCGAAGAAAATTTCTGGCGTGAGTTACGTGGGCAAGGTGGGCGATACGGCAGTGGCTGTGGTCGCGGATAGCGTGTGGGGCGCGATGGAAGGCCGCCGCGTGCTGAATGTTAGTTGGGATGAGGGGCCGAATAAAGATCTCAATACTGCCGCGGTGATGGAGTCTTTGAAGCAGGCGGCCACGAAGAAAGGCGCGAGCTTGTATTCGGTCGGCGATGTTTCTAAGGCGGCGGGCAGGCACGTTTCGGCTGAGTATCAGTTGCCGTTTATGGCGCATGCACCGATGGAGCCGGGGAATTGCACGGCCAATTATTCGGCCACGAGATGCGAGTTGTGGGCTCCGACGCAGGTGCCGCAGGATTGCCGCGATTCAGTTGCGACCGCGGTTGGGCTCGATCCCGATCAGGTGAAAGTAAATGTCACGTACATGGGCGGAGGCTTTGGCCGGCGGCTGGAGCATGATTACGCGGTGGAAGCTGCGCTGGTGTCGAAGGCAATCAACGCTCCGGTGAAAGTAATTTGGACTCGTGAAGATGATATGCGCTTCTCGACCTACCGTCCTGCGAGCCTGCATCAACTGAACGCAACGCTGGATGGAGCGGGTTTTCCGATTTCATTCAGACATCGAATTGTTGCGCCTTCGATCAGCGGACAAAAGGGGCAGCCAGGGCCAAATGGGATTGATCCCGATCTGCCGGATGAAGCTGCGTTCGTTTATACCCTGCCAAATATTTCGCTTGAATATGTTCTGGCGGAAACCGCGGTGCCCTTGGGCTGGATGCGGTCGGTTTACGCGTTGCAGGCGGGATTTGCGAGCGAAAGTTTTATCGACGAATTGGCTTTGGCCGCGGAAAAAGATCCGCTCGAGTACCGGTTGCACATGCTGGCTAAAGATCAGGATATTCAATATTTCAATACGACCTGGAAAACGGCGCGGATGCGCGGCGTGCTGCAATTGGCGGCGGATAAAGCAGGATGGAGAAATCCGTTGCCCGCGGGGCGCTTTCGCGGTATTGCGTGCTTCGGATGCTTTTCTTCCTACATGGCCGAAGTTGTGGAGATCAGCATGGAGAACGACGTGCCGCGAGTGCACCGCGTTGTGGCAGCGGTCGATTGCGGTCAGGTGGTAAATCCCGGCATTCTGGAGCAGCAGATTCCCGGCGGGATCGTTTACGCTTTATCGAACGCGCTGCGGGCGAAGATCACGATTGAAAAAGGCCGCGTGGTGCAAGGGAACTTCGACGACTACGCGCCACTGCGCATGGAAGAGGTTCCGGCGGTGGAGGTTTATGCGGTACCGAGTGTAGAGGCGCCGACCGGGATTGGAGAGCCTTCGGTTCCGCCGCTCGCTCCGGCTTTGTGCAATGCGATCTACGCTGCGACGAAAAAACGGATTCGGGCGCTGCCCATTTTGAGTTGAAGAGCCTCTCTTCGAAGCTGTGCGCGGGAAGACTCGTCAAAGTAATTACCGAAGGAATGATCTGGCCCACCGTCATCTTAAATAATTTGATGTTGTTGCCGAACGATTGGAAGTGCAGATCGCTAAATGCGGGAAAGCGATTGCGCAAGTCTTCGGGAAGATCCGCGTTCCATCCGGCTTGAAAAATCCAGACGGTTGTTCCTGGCTTCAGCGCGTAGGTTCGCATAAAGTGCTGCCAGTTCCTGGAAAAATTCTCATCTGAAAGAATCCAAGCGGTTTTGTAATCGGTGGCGGCCACGCGATGGCCAGCGCAGGAAAATTGTTCGAAATCCGCGGGCGAAATCTCGATTGCAATGGGTTGTTCACGGCACAAGTAGTGCCCGAGAATGAGGTCGGACTGGTAATCGGTGAAGATCATTTCCGAAGGCCCTGCATTCTCATTTAAGAATTGCATTGCCTCGGCCATGTTGCCCCGGTTCTGATCGCTGCGATCCATTCGTGGCCGGCGCGGCTTGCCGAATGCGATGCACACCACGACCAGGACGACAGCGATCACTATTCCGCGATTCCAGCGGCCTGCAGCGAGATGCGCTATGGCCACGCTGACTCCGGCTACCGCCGGAATAATCAGAAGTGCGACATGCCTGGTACCGCCATACGGATAGATATGAGTCAACGCGACCGCTCCGGCGGCCGCGAACGGCAATAGCAAAAGAGCCGCGAACTGCCGCGAAGAATCGCGATCCTGATTCAAGATTTTCCCGCGCAAAAGAAGTACGATTCCGGCGATGAAGAAAAGACCCATGACATCGCCGATGGCTGGCTGCTCAAAGAAATACTGAAAAACTCCAAAGCTGTGGGTCAGCAGAAACATCACAGGATTGTCGTGGGCGCGATCGAAGTAGGAATGGCGAAGATAGAATTCGCTCATCCAGCCTTGCGATACAGTTCGCGAGTCTCCCACTCCCAACTTCGCAAGATGAGTCTTGTAGAAAAAGACAGCGAGTGCGATGGCGATCAATTGTCCGGCAGCCCACGAAGCGACCAGGAAAATGGGCGGGCGTTCCGCAACAATTTGGATCACGACATAGAGACCCAGAGCGGCGGCGAACAGGAACGCCGAGTAGTGCGAGAGCATCGCGAGATAGAGGCACAGAGAGAATGCCGCCATGTCGCGCGTGGAATTTCCCGCGAAAGCTTTGTCCAGAAAGTAGAGCGCAGCGGCGAGGAAGGCCAGCAGCAGCGAGTATTGCCTGACCTCGGCTGCGATCTGGATGATCGGCGGCAGAAAAGCTACGAAGAGCAGTCCGATCAAAGCGGCAAGAGTGCCGGCGGCGCGGGAAAGCCATTTATAGAACATCCAGCAGAAGGCCGCACCAGCAAGCACGGAGGGCATGCGAAGCCATAGTTCGGATGTTCCCAGCGCCCGCCAAAAATAAAGTATGAAGGTGAGCAGCGGAGGATGGGAAGCGGTGAGGCCCTCGCGATAGGCGAGTGGCAACGTGAGTTGGTTGGCCAGGCGGAAGTGCAGCGCTTCATCGGGATTGAGAAAAATTCCCGAGGCCATCCAAATGCGGGCGAGGAATCCCAGCAGCGTGATAGCAAGAGCCACGATTGTGGCGCGGCTTTGCAGCCACTGATCTTTGTTTTCGTTGTCCGTTGAGGGTGTGATCATTCTTGCTGAAGTGAAAATGCGCCCAGCCATTTTACCGGGAGCCGCGCAGCGAGAGCGTTCGCCAGCCGCTCATCGGCGGTGATCAGGTCAACGATCGCGGTCCTCGCGGATCATTTGCTCGATTGTTGGAAATGGACCGGGAGCCTCTGAGGGACGGGATCTGAGCTCCGCAATTCGCTTATAGAACTCGCGCCGCTGCCGGAGTTCGTCGGCGGTGGGTTTCGAGTTTGCGTCCGGTACGTGCATGTCGTAAGGAAAACATATCATGCCGACTTCGATACGAATGTGGGTATGGCAACCCTGCCTTGACACTGCTTTCCACCAGCCTTTATGCTTAAATACGCTCCTTGCGGCAACTTGCGCCTTCTTGGCGCGCTTCCGCGGGCCTGAGGCGCAACCCGGGGCGCGGAGGTTTCCGATGTTCTTCGAGATCAAAGATTTAGAACTTCATCCCGTGGAGTTTGCGGAGAAGTTCGATCCGGGCGCGATCGACCTGGGAACGGATTACCGTCAGGTCACTCCGATTGAGAGCAGCGGTCGAGCCGATCTGGTCGAAGAGCATCACGGCAAGCACAAGATAATACAGGACATAAGAGTTCGAGGTCGGCTTGCTACCCGGTTGGAGTTGGCCTGTGCGCGATGCCTGGAGCCGCTCACCCAAGATGTGAAGCGCGAATTCGATTTGCTGTATCGTCCCCTGGGTGCGGATGCGGGGCGGGATGAAATGTCCGTCACCGACGCCGAGGCGGAGATCAGCTATTATGAAGGCGAGGGGCTCCCGCTCGAGGATGTCGTGCGCGAGCAGGTGTTGCTGGCGGTACCGTTGAAGGTGACCTGCCGCGAAGATTGCAAAGGATTGTGCCCGCATTGCGGCAGGAATTTGAATGAGGAACAGTGCTCTTGCGCGGTGGAAGAGGAAGAGCCGCGATGGGCGGCGCTGAAAGAAATCCGCAATAAGCTGGCGCACTAAATTTCCCGGCTAAGATTCGTATTACAGAGTTTCCGTAACAGCCATTAGTTGTACCCGCCCGAGCGGCGTTAACGAAAAGGAATTCATCGACCATGCCAAATCCAAAACGTAGACATTCTCAGAAGCGCACTTCGACCCGGCGGGCGCACGACGCGCTGAAAAGCCATTCGCTGTCGGAGTGTCCGAATTGCCACGAAAAGAAGCTGCCGCATCGCGCCTGCGCGAAGTGCGGCCATTACAAGGGCCGCGAAGTTCTGGAAGTGAAGGAAGCCAGCTAGCTCCGCCACCATGCCTAGCGTGATCGCGCTGGATGCGATGGGCTCGGACCGGGCTCCCAAGCCTGAAATCGAAGGAGCGATTCATGCCGCCAGAAATTATGGCGCGCATGTGCTGCTCGTTGGTCCGGAGACCATACTCAAAGCTGAGATGGAGCGGCACCCGTCCGCCTCCCGCCTGCCGATCGAGATTGTCCATGCCAGTGAAATAATCACCATGGAGGATAAGGCGGTGCAGGCGGTGCGCTCCAAACGCGACTCCTCCATGCGCGTAGGCTTGCGGCTGGTTCGCGAGGGAAAGGCGGCGGGCTTTGTCACCGCCGGCAACACTGGCGCGGCAATGGCCACTGCCAAAATGGTGCTGGGAGCGTTGCAGGGCGTCGATCGGCCAGCCCTGGCTGCGGTTTTTCCTACGGCTCCGGGAGCGGCGGCGATTTTGCTGGACGTTGGCGCGAACGTGGATTGCAAGCCGCACAACCTCGAACAGTTCGCGGTGATGGGCGAGATTTATTTCCGATCCATGTTTGGCGCGGGTTCGGGCGGAGGGAAGCGCCCGCGCGTGGGACTTCTCTCAATTGGGGAGGAAGAAAGCAAGGGCAACGAGTTGACGCGCGAATCGTTCCAGCTGCTGAAACGATTGCCTCTGAACTTTGTGGGTAACGTAGAGGGCCGCGATTTGTTCAACGGAAAGGTAGACGTGATCGTGGCCGACGGATTTGTGGGCAACGTAGCACTTAAGATTTCAGAGGGCGTGGCGGGACTGGTGCGCACGGTTCTGAAAGAATCGCTGAAGGCGACGATTACGCGGCAGGTCGGTTACATGCTTTCGCGCAGCGCGTTTTCGGATTTCAAAAAGCGCATCGATCACACTGAGTACGGTGGTGCGCCGCTGCTGGGAGTGAAGGGCGTGTGCATCATTACGCACGGTTCCTCCAATGCGAACGCGATCAAGAACGCGGTGCGGGTGGCGGCGGAATTTTCTGAGCGCCGCATCAATTCGTCGATCGAGCAGGGGCTAGCGGCGCTGCAACCAACTTCGTTAGAAGTGGCCGCCGCACCGGCCCGCTAACCCAGCATAATCAAGAAATCATGACCGAAACGAACGACGTTCCAAAGGCTTCGGAGTCAGCTATCGCATTCATCTTTCCCGGGCAAGGTTCTCAGGTTGTTGGTATGGGGAAAGATCTGGCCGAGAAGTACCCTGTCGCGAGGCAGACCTTTGAAGAGGCCGACGAAGCGCTGGGTTACAAATTGTCGCAAGTATGTTTTGAAGGGCCAGAAGATCAGTTGCGCTTGACTGAAGTCACGCAGCCTGCGATTCTCACCACGTCGGTCGCCGCACTCAGAGTTCTTGAATCGCAATTTCCCAGGCCCAGCTTTGTTGCGGGCCACAGCCTGGGTGAGTATTCGGCGCATGTGGCCTCGGGGACAATCGATTTTGCTGATGCTGTGCGCACAGTCCGCAATCGCGGCAAGTACATGCAGGAGGCCGTGCCGGTGGGCGTAGGGGCAATGGCGGCAATCCTTGGCATGGAGTTGGAAAAAGTTGCCGCAGTCTGCCACGACGCGGCGCAAGGCGAGGTGTGTTCGCCTGCGAATATTAATTCGCCGGAGCAGATCGTCATCTCGGGCAACACGGCGGCGGTCGAGCGCGGCGCGAAACTCGCCGAGGAACGTGGCGCTAAGCGGGCAAAGTTGCTGGCGGTAAGCGCACCCTTCCATTGCGCGCTCATGAGGCCGGCGCAGGTCCGGCTGGAGACGGACTTGAACAGACTGAAGATGCAGAGGCCGGTGTATCCCGTCGTTTGCAATGTGGAAGCATCATTGGTTACCGACGAAATTCGCGCGAGCGCCACGCTGGTGGCTCAAGTAACCGGCGCTGTGAAGTGGGAGCAGAGTATGCGGTTGCTGATTGCGCAGGGCGTGCAGACATTTGTGGAGATTGGTCCGGGCAAAGTTCTTTGCGGGTTGATGCGGCAGATTGACCGGTCGAAGACTTGCTTGAATGTTGGCGACGAATCGTCGCTGGCGAAAACGCTGCAGCACTTCGCAGCTAGCGAAATTCCAAATCGCACGGCGGGGAGCTGATCGTTTTATCGCTCTTGTCCACATACAACTGAGCGTGTTGCGCTCGATCGTTCACGATCGCATCGATCACCACGCCAGTCCCTCCGCCGGGACAGTTGCTCGCTCCGAAAATCTTATAGCTCTTGACGATGCCCCACTGGCCGCCCGGTCCCCAATCCTGTTTGAATTCGTTCAGCGGATACTGCGCATGATTTTGTGGATGCTGCTTCCAGTCGGGATCGTGATAATAGATTCCGTACGCGGTCTCGAAGTCCTGCTTTTGCAGCGCGGAAAAGAATTGATCGGCAACATGTTTCTCCGGCCAGAAGCGATTGAACCAGCCGACCAGTGCCAGCACCAGCACGGCAACGATCACCGAAATAATCCGGATTCTCTTCTTCCGCTCTCGTTCCGGGTTGTACTCTTTGGCGTCCAGTAGAGTCATCACTATTTAGGATAACGGACGCGCGGGAAATTGGGTAATTCAGTGATTGGGCGATTGAAAACCTAACTTTCAGTACAGGTGTAAAACAGAGCGAGACAATCGCACAATGACTCAATCGCCCGATCACTCAATTTATAGCGTGCGCTTGAAGAGCGGTATCGCGATCCCAAGAGTGACTGCGGCAAAGATCGAAAGAAACAGCATGTCGCCCCAGACCGCCGCGAGCGTCGTTTCCTTCAACAGCAGACATTTGAAGCCATCGACGGCGTAGGTGAAGGGATCGACCCGCGCGATTGCCCGCAGCCACGGCGGGAATGCCTGGATGGGATAGATCGATCCGCTGGGGAAAAATAACAGCGTGTTCAGAATGCCGAACATGGCGCGCGGCACTAGCGGATCTTCGATGCGCACCATCAGCAGAAACATCATGGTGTTGAAGGCAAGCGAGGTGAGCACGATCATCACGAGCAAGCCCAGCATCGTAACCGGATTGAAAATCGTGCTCACTCCGGAGATGAGCGAACCGATCACGCAGATGATCACGCCGGTCATAACGGCCTTGATCGCGCCCGCTGCGTTCAACCCCAGCACAAGTTCGAGCTTGGTGATCGGCGTTACCAGGTAGCCTTCGTGGACTCCGCGGGCCTTGTCATCGATGTACAACATGCCGCCGCCGATCATCACCGAGACGAACATGGCCAGCGTGAGCGAACCCGGCAGCAGATATTTCATGTACTCGATATAGGGATACAGTTCGACAATCGAGAGCGCGGTTTGCTGAAGGATACGAGGCTCGACTGTAGGCTGGTTCAGCGCTGTGGTCAGGTCGGTGAGTTCGGACTCCAGCGCGGAGCTCATGAAGTTGTCGCTGTTATCCACCACCAGCGCGATCTGGGGATGATTGTCTTCGTAGACGCGCCGCGAAAACTGTGGCGGAATGATGACCGCGCCTTCGAGTTTTCCGTTGCGAACGTCCTCGACGGCTTTTTTTTCGTCGGTGTAGTAGATCGGCTCGAAGGTGCGAATGTTCGCGCGCACGGAATCGAAGGCTTCGCGAATCTTGAGTGCCTGCGTGCCTCCGTCCTGATCGACAACAGCCATGCGCGCGTCGCGAATCTTACCGCCGAACGCGTTGCCCAGGATTACGAGCTGCACCAGAGGAAAAATCATCGAAGCCAGCATCAGCGCCGGCGAACGGAAGAACTTGCGCATTTCGCGCTCGACAATGGCCATGATGCGGTTCATGGCTGCAACCCCGGACGCTGCGGCATGGTGAACGCGTACGCTTTCTGCAATTCGTCGCGCAACTGCCGGCCGGTGTAATGTACGAACACGTCGTCTAACGTTGTGTTCTGCACCGAGAGCGACTTTATTGGGGTGCCAGCTGCGACGGCCATTTCCACCAATTCGGTGGTGGTGCGCGAGCCGTTGCCCGTTAGTACGCGATACATTCCGGCGCCCTCGTGCTGCACCGACGTCACCTCGTCCAGAGTGTGCAGACGCTGCTCCCAGTCCTCGGGCGGATTTTCGAACTGTACTTCGATCACGTTCGATCCCGGCACGCTCGCCTTCAGTGCCATGGGGGCGTCGAGCGCGACCAGCTTCCCGTGATCCACAATGGCAATGCGGTCGCAGAGCCGGTCAGCTTCGTCCATATAGTGAGTGGTGATGAGGATAGTCAGTTGCCGCTGGCTTTTGATGTTGCCGAGCATTTCCCATACGGCTACGCGCGACACTGGATCGAGCCCAGTGGTGGGCTCATCGAGGAAAAATATTTTGGGATGGTGGACCAGCCCGCGGGCAATCTCCAGCCGCCGCCGCATTCCGCCGGAGAGTGTTTTCGTTTGGGCGCCACGCCATTTGGTTAAATCGACCAGTCCCAGTAATTCGTCGATCGAGCGCTTGCGTTCTTTTGCGTGCACATCGTAGAGCTTGGCGTAGATGTTGAGATTTTCTTCCACCGTTAAGTCGAGGTCGCTGGTCAGTGCCTGCGGAATGACTCCGATCGTGCGGCGAACGGCATCAGGATCTTTTGCGACGTCGTGGCCAGCGATGCGCGCAACGCCGCCAGTGATCGGAATGAGCGTGGTCATCATGCGGATCAGCGTCGATTTGCCGGCACCGTTGGGGCCGAGCAGGCCAAAGATTTCGCCGTCATTCACATTGAAGGAGACATCGTCAACGGCGGTGAAGTCGCCGTATTTCTTGATGATGTGCTCGACCTGGATCGCATAAGGCGTGGCAACAGGCGATTCCCGCTTCGCGCTAGAGTTTGGCCCAGCCGTCATTGTTGCCCTGCTTGCGCTGCGCTTTGCGGAGTGCTCTCGCCCTTCATCTGCGCAGGTGAAACCAGTACTTCCGCCGTCATCCCCGGCACGTACGCGCCTTTGGGATTTTCGAGCCGGATTTTTAGCACGATCGTTCTGATATCGCGCTTGCGCCGGCTTACATCGCGCTGCGTAGCGAAGTCGCCCTCCACTCCTTTGAAAAACACTTTGCCGCTGGTAATCGTTCCTCCTGGCATGCGAACGCGCAAAACATCTCCATAGCCAATGTGGTCGGCGTAGGTCTCTGGAATCGCGGCCCGCGCCCACGTGTCGGTGAGATCGACGATGGTCACAATCGGCGCGCCAATGTTGACGACTTCTCCCTGCCGTGCGGCGCGCACGGAAACCGTACCTGTCACTGGAGCATAAACATTGGTGTAGTTCAGCCGAACCTCCGCCTGATTTTTTTGAGCGATGGCATTCTTGAGATCGGCTTGTGTCGACTGCACCGTGCTCTTCGCCGCATTGGCTTGCTGCGTACGCGCGATGGCGGACTGCAAATCTGCCTCTGCGGCATTTACCAGTTCTTGCTGAGCTTGTACGGTCGCTTGGGCTGCCTGCAGATTGGTTTCAGCCTGCACGCGATCCTGCTCCGACTGCACTCCGGCCTTCGCCAGTTCGATCATGCGGCGACTGTCGCTCTCGGTTCGATCGAGCGTTGCCTTCGCCTGCAGCAGTTGGGCCTTCGCGGATGAGAACTTGGCGCGCGCATTGGCCACATCGCTCGAAGTCGATCCCGAGGTGGATTGTTCGGTGTGCTGCATCTGGGAGACCTTATTCTGAAGACTTGCAATGTTGGCCGCGGCGGCGGCTTGCTGGGTCTGCAACTCGGAGGGATCGAGAACCGCGATCAAATCTCCGGCCTTCACCGGTGTTCCTTCATCGACCAGAAGCTTCTGGATGCGGCCTTCCACCTGAGCGCTGACGATGACTTGATTGGAATCGACGGTGCCGATCAGCACCAAGTCTTTGGAGTGGTCAGTGGAGAACGTGTAATAGATTGCGGCAATCACAAAGATGATACCAAGAAGAATGAAGAAGCGGTTGCGAGCGCTCATTGGCGTACTCCTGACTTTCGAGGCGAGCGTTCCGCGCCGAGTCGCGGTGTGAACAGTGCGGCTGAAATAAAATCCAGAACCGCGGCCCGGCGTTCAGCAATGCGTTCCGGCGATAACGGGTTAAAGCGGACGATCCGCCGCATGACTGGAGCGCTGCTGAAATAGAAAACAATCATCGCAATCATCGAAGGAACGAAGTGGACTGGATCGACCTTGCGGAATTCGCCCTCGGCGATTCCTTCGCGCAGCAGATCGCCGACGCGACGGTAAACGGGGCGAAAGTAAGTTTTGATCAAGCGATCGATATAAACTGAATTGCCCTCGCGTGCGCGCATCATTTCGCGCTGCATCAGCTTGGGATAAATCTGATTGGAAGCGATGAAGTCGAAATATGCTCCGGCGTACGCCATGATTTTTTGGCGCGGAGGCAGGTCGCTGTCGAGTGCCTGGAACACTGTCGCTTTCATTCCAGAAAATGCGTTGTCGAGCACGGCACCGTAGAGAGTTTCTTTGTCTTTGAAGTAGTAGTAAAGCAGGGCTTTGTTGACGCGCGCAGCACGGGCAATGGCGTCGGTGCGGGCCCCGGCGATTCCATTTTCGGCAAATTCGCGAGCGGCCGCATGCAAGATGGCGGCGCGGCTTTCCTCGGGCTGGCCGCGGGAGCCGAGGCGGGGAGATGAATGTCGAAGATATGACGGCATCAGAATCGACTAATTAACTAGTTAGTTAGATTCTACAGAAATCGATGGGAATTGCAAGGGGGCAATCCGATGAGTCTGAGCCGAGAACTAGGTCGCTCCCCCTGCAATCGACGGCACGAGCAGAACTTCATCGCCATCTTGAAACGCGTAGGCCGGTCCGCCTAAGAAGCGAATGTCCTCCTCATTCACGTAAATGTTGAGGAAGCGGCGAACCTGGCCAGCTTCGTCGCGCAGATGCGGCTTCAGGTCCGGAAACTTCTCGTCGAGGACGGAGAATAATTCTGCGAGGCTGGTTGCCCCGCAGGCGATGGAGCCTACGCCCGCGGTATGCCTTCGCAGCGCGGTCGGAATTTGTACTGTGATTGCCATAGAGTTACCTCAGCGGCTAAAGCCGCGATTCATATGCGTGACTTACGGCACGACTAAAGTCGTGCCCTTCCCGCCCCCTTCCCAATCAAGGAAGTCTTTTTTCAAACGGCCAACTTAGCAACCTGGGTTTACGCTCCCACCGTTGCCGGAAGCTCGTGGTTGATCTCCGAACCATCCAGCGTCTCGTGCAGATACTTTTCGAACTCGGCCAGTTTGGGAGCGATTGGAGTTTCGATCTCATACACGCCGGCTAACACATCCGTCGTCTTCAGGCCGTTTCCGGTGATGCACAACACGGTGGTTTCCTCGGGCAGAATGCGATCCTGACGATAGAGTTTGCCTGCCGTGCCCACGGTCACGCCGCCGGCGGTCTCGGTAAAGATGCCTTCCGTTTCGGCGAGCAGCCGGATCGAATCGATGACTTCAGGATCGGTGACGTCTTCGCTCCATCCGCCGCTTTGTTTGATGGTCTTGATGGCGTAGTGGCCGTCGGCGGGATTGCCTATGGCAAGCGAACGCGCTATGGTCGAGGGCTTCTGCGGATCGATCTCCGCGCTACCGGTTTTCACCGCGGTTGAAATCGGAGAGCATCCCGTAGCCTGCGCCCCGAAGAATTTCACCGGCTTCTTTTCGACCAACTCGAGCTTGATCAATTCGTCGAATGCCTTCTTGACCTTGGTGATCAACGAACCGCCGGCCATGGGGATGACCACGTTATCGGGCAGCCGCCAGCCGAGCTGTTCGGCGATTTCA
>Ga0182024_10008752_pt1 | contig 21187 bp, 15 predicted proteins | sample P32metaG_FD_120480 | JGI IMG/M metagenome (GOLD analysis project Ga0182024, IMG submission 120480) | Permafrost microbial communities from Stordalen Mire, Sweden - P3-2 metaG (Illumina Assembly) | ecosystem: Environmental > Terrestrial > Soil > Wetlands > Permafrost | place: Sweden: Stordalen...
AGTTGGGCCCTCGTTGCGCAAGCCGACCGTCCGGCACCTGACCGCGTATGCCGTGCCGGGAAAATCGCGGGAGTAGACAACACCATGAAAGGCAGGCTCCGGGCGGCTGAACATCGGGAACCGCGCCGCGTGCTCGGCCCACGGGAAGGTCCCACCGTCGATGACAATGCCGCCCAGCGTCGTACCGTGGCCTCCGACGAACTTCGTCAGCGAATGGACGACGATGTCCGCGCCGTGGGCGATAGGTTTCAGTGTCAGGGGTGTCGCTACGGTGTTGTCCACGATCAGGGGGACCCCGTGACGGTGCGCCACACCTGCGACGGCTTCGATGTCGACGACATTGCAGGCTGGGTTCCCGATGCTTTCGCAAAACACGGCCCTTGTGTTGTCGTCGATCAGAGCTTCGATCGACCCGGCACGGTCGTCTTCCGCGAACCGCACCTCGACACCTTCGCCTGGCAAGACGTGGGCAAAATACGTATAAGTGGCCCCGTACAACTGGGGAGCCGTAACGATATTGGACCCGACGTCGGTGACGTTGCGGACGCTCTGGCGGACAGCCGCCGCCCCAGAGCTCAAAGCAACTGCCGCCGTCCCCAGGTCGAGCTCGGCCATCCGACGTTCCAGGACGTCGACGGTCGGGTTATTGACCCTGTTGTAGTGGAAACCCGGCTGCTCCAGGTCGAAAACTGCGCCAGCGTGTGCTGCGCTTTCAAAATCGTGAGCTACCGTTTGGTAGATCGGTACTGCGACCGCCCGCGTAGAGCCTTGCTCATAACCGCCATGGACTGCAATTGTCTCGTCGTGCACCAGTGTTATTGTACGGCAGTCTCTTGGCCAGCAGCCGGACCATCTCCAGCCAGCACACCTTGCCCAGCGGGGAGGCCATGCGCACGCTCACGAACGGACCGTACCCAATTTTTCATGAACAGCCGCGAGACGCTCTGCCAATCGACGTCGATATGTGCCGCCACAAAATCGAACGGGAAGTGGTCCACCAACGTCGGGTCGTGGACCTCAGCTGTCACGTCTGCTTGGAACCGCTCCAGGGCTGCGACGCCCTCAATGTCCAGGTAACCCTTGGGCAAATGCGGGTAGGAACCCTGGTGGCCTGTCAGGTAGCGCCGCACGTCGCGGCGGTACTCGCGAAGCAGCGTCTGCCGTTCGTACTCTGGATGGCCTTGGAGGAGCAGCAATTGGCACGGGCCACGCTCTCCCACTGCGACGGTCCAGCCGCCGTCTTGGGAGGCTGCGAGCACCCTGTAGCCAGTTTCCAGGAGCTCTGACGTAGGGATTTCGTTGAAACGAGAATGAGGTAGCGACAACTCCCCGACACCGGCCATCAGGGGGTGACCTTGGTCGACCACCTGGGGGAAGACGCCGCTGCATTTCTCGAGCAAAAGCCGGCGGGGAAGCTCGTTGAAGCTCCAGAGGGCGCCGTGGGCGCTCAGGCAGGACACGAGGATGCTCGGGACGGCCTCGCAGCCTCGCGACAGCAGCTCTTGCAGGGCCGGCCAGAAAGGCTCCTCCGTAAGCTCCGCTCTCTGCGGCTCGGCACCCGTCACGACCAGAGCATCAAGAGGTTGGCTCCAGAGCTGGTCGATATCCTCGTAGCCCTTAGAGATCAACGCTTGCACCTTCTCGCCCCTCGGGACCCCCGGCAAACTGAAGCGACGAAGCTCGAGCGCGCTACCCTCAAGCCCTTCGTGCAGGAGAGAACTGAACTGCCGTTCGGTTTCCTCGAACGCACCGTCTGACATGTTGTTGACGAGCGCAACCCGAAGCGGTCCCCGCGCTGCGCGTTCGGTCCGCGCCAGTTGTCTGGCCCAGCCTGGCTCGGTGACGTTGTCTACCGACATCGGTCCCGCTTCGGCACCCACGATCTCGGCGGCGCATACCTGAGCGTCCAGGAACGCCCGCACGCGGCTCTTGGGAGAGGGTATGTAGAGCGTGAAATACCGCGCACCTTCGCTCAGGACGCCAAAAACCCACAGATTGGCCTCCGGCCGGCCCTGGTCGTCGATCGGGTGGAAGTCTTCGGTCAGGTCGATACTGCCGGCAGCCGTGCCCTGGAAGGTCAGCGGGCGGACCCGGCCACGCCCGACCAGGTTGGTAAGGAGCGGAGATGCGGACCCTGTCACCGAAGGCAAGTCGAGGTGCGCCCGGACGAGGCGGTCGACAACCACCTCGTAGGGGTGCTCCAGCACCGTGGAACGAACCAGGACGCCGCCACCCTCAGCTGGTCGCACCTCCGGCGAGGGACCGAACGGGAGCTTGAGGATGCCCGCATCCACAAGAGCGAGGAGCTGCTGGGAACGGAACACCGGCGGCCCGGCCACCAAACGTGCGAAGCGGCTCTGCAAGTTCGCGACGAAGTCAAGATGAGAGGCCAGGGTCAGCCCGCGGAACTCGACGGCCATGCGCAACGTGTCCCGGAGTGCACGGAGCGTTTCGAGAGCCGTTTTCACCGGGCTTGCCCCGCCGGCCACGAGAGCCTCCCTGGCGTCGGCTGACACCGTTGCGTACACGGCCGACTCGTAATCCTCGCTGTCGCGGTAATGGCGGCCCTGCCCCACAAAAAAGTGCTCAGATGCGACGAAAGTGCCATACCGGACGGCAAGCAGCGAACGCTGGTACGAGAAGGCCCCCACCGCCCACGCGGCGACAAGGCGTGAGCGCACATCGCGTTCAACCTGAGGCCCGTCCACCATTCTTGCGGCCGACGCGTAGTAGTGCAGTTCCATCTCGGCAAACACCAATGGGAGAAGCTCTCTGCGCGCATCGATTTGGCGCTTGCGCTCGCCACCATGTCTACCCTGCAGTAACGCCACCGCTTCGACCGTGCAGATGGCTGGCCTGTAGTCGCCCATAGGGTCGGACGCACCGAACGATTTCGCGCAATAGGGGTAGCCGCTCCTCGAAAACAGGTAGAGCGAGGGTTCGCGGCCGCTCGGTATGTAGCGGAGCGTCCCGGCTTCGCCGCTTACGTACCGACCACCCAAACCAATCGTGAGAGCAGTGAGGACATCGAGCGCCACCAAGCCCATTCCTTCGATCGCGACCTTCTCGCCTGGGCCCGTCCCTCGAAGGTAACCGTCGATCGGGTAAGGACTAGTCACGAGGGCGGTGACAGCGTCGCTCCTGGGGATCTGTTTCATGTGGCCCGTCGTCAGGATGACATGGTCGACGACGATGTCACTCCCATCGTCCAGATGGACCAGCTCCCTGCCACCCGCAGTTGGCTCGATGTCCACGGCCGACGCCCGATGGTGGACGATCTCCAAGTTGGGAGGCGCATCTTCGCACAGGGCCTGGTAGAACCACTCGAGGTATTCGCCCATTAGGCGCCTGGGGAGGAAGTCTTGCGGCTCGACCGCCGTCCCTCCCTCTTCGGGGCCTGAAACCCGGCACTCATGGCCATGCCAGCGGTAACCCTGCTCGCTCGCCCACTCGAAAAAGCCGGCGCCAAGCCTGTCGTCCTCGACGAGCTCGGGGAACGGGTACATCGAATGCTGGCCGCAAGGCGTGTTGAGGACGAAGTAATCCGGGTCGGATTTGGCGTACATCCCGCCGCCTGGCGGCCCAGGCTCGACAATGTGGACGACGACGGGGCTCGGTTCGCGCCGCGCCTCGTTGACGAGGCGCTCCAGAGCGCAGAGGCCCCAGGGGCCAAGTCCAACGACGCTAACTTCGACCAGTTTCCTCACCGAGCCAATTTTTACCAGGCGTCCTCTACCAGAATGTCAGGTTCGTGCGGTCGGCGAAATCCCGAACACGCGAAAACCACGGTCCGTGGCAATGAGGGCACTATCACCACCTCCTCTTTCTCACTAACACCCCCGCTGCCAGGTGAGCGCCTTGGCCAGAGCCGCCCACTCGTATACAACTTCGTACGCCCAGGTCCCCAGATCAGGCCTAGCCGGGACGACATAGACCGTCCCACTGAAGCAACGCTTGAACCTGAGACGCGCCCGCGTCGCTTGCGGCAGCGACGTAACCAGGAGCAGGGTATGCCAGTCGTTGGCGCGAGCGGTGCGAGCCGCAAAGCGTGCTTCCCCGCGAGTGTCGTCGGGGTTTGGCCGAAAGCACTCGACCTGCACACCAGGCAAGTCATCTCGCGGGCAGTTCCATTGCACCGACGGCACAGAAACCAACATGAAAGGGGCGGCGTGCTCCTTTGCGAGCTCGAGGGCTACCTGCCATCGCGGACCGAGGCCCCCCAGGACCACGATGGCGTCGGCATGCAGGCCCTTGGCCACGTTTTGGGCTGGCCACACGAACAATTTTGCCGTCAACGAACCAACCAGCAACACGAGCGTGACGGCAACCGTCCAGCACAACACCCAGCGCCCCCGCCGCTTCGTCCTGGCAGCACCGGGCGTTCGGCCGCTGGGGCCCAAGGCCTCGGCAGGCCCTGACACCTCGCGCGCCACATAGCGATTATGTCACCGAGGTCCTCCCGGCGGCCTGGCATGATGGAGCCACACGTCGGAGGTACCCCTCAGCCGCATGACAGTCACCCTCATGGGAGTACGCCTTGACGACCTCTCAGAGAAAGAGGTCGTTGGGCATATCGTTTCGCGCGCCGAGCGCGGCGATGGCGGGCGGATGGTCAACATCAACGTCGACGTGCTCCGACTGATCGTCACAGACCCCGAAGTTCGCCGATTAATGGCCGGTGCAGAGCTTTCTCTCGCCGACGGGATGCCTATCCTTTGGGCTTCTCGGGTCCAAGGAACCCCGATCGGGCACCGCGTGCCGACATCGGAAGCCATCTGGCCCATATGTGGCGCGGCCGCCTCATCGGGCATCGGTGTTTTCCTCTTGGGCGCGCCACCCGGCACAGCTCAACGGGCTGGTGACGTGATCGCCGCCCGTTACCCGTCCCTTATGTTCGGTCACCATTCCCCACCGGTCGGGTTCGAGGACAGTGATGAAGCGATGACCGAGATCTACCAAGTCATTGAGGCAGCCGGCCCAAGGATCGTTTTTTGCGCCTTAGGGACGCCGAAGGCGGAACGCCTGATGGACGTGCTGAGCCGCCGCTTCCCAGCAATCTGGTTCATCACTGCCGGTGGCACCTTCAGCATGATCGCCGGCGATACTCCGAAGGCTCCTGCGTGGATGAGCAAGAACGGCCTGGAATGGCTCCACCGGCTGCGCTTGGAGCCCAAGCGCCTCTTCGAGAGGTACATCGTCCACGACCTACCGTTTACTGTCCGCTTGTTCTTGTCGAGTGCCAGGGTGAGGGCCTCGCAAGCCGCACAGGCCCGCCGGCCACGGGAATCTTGAAATTGCACCGCAGAGTGGGGCTGACCGGGCTCCCAGAGGTTCGCCGTTCGTGGCAAGTGTGCCCTGACGGACTACGCTGCCCGCTCCTCCGACCACCTCCAGTAGTGTCTTTACGAACATTGCGTTGCCGGACAGCTGGCTGGGAAATGGGAGATTAGAGTTTGCTTGGCATCAGGAAAACACCCAAGGACCACGCAAAACCCTATGACTTCCGACCTTCACCACAACCCATCTTCGCCAGCCACTACCCGTGAGGGAGACACCGCATTGAGGCTAGTTCTTGAGCCAAGCGTCTCTATCTTGAGAACTGAGATTGGCTGCGGGAGGTCAGCGTGATGGCCCGGCCTACAGTCAGCCGTTCGCAAGCCTTGGGTGTTGAGCTCGACCTTGCCCGCACCAAGACCAGCGCGGCCACCACCGGCCCCGAGGTGGCCCTCTCCCAACCACCGGCGGCTCCGGGCGGTCGCCCGCTCCGGCGCGCTTGGCGGCCCGTGGTCGTGTTCGGCGACGCCTTCAGTTTGGAAGTTTCATTCGCCATCGGCGCCCTCGCGCGCCAACCCTTTGGCCTCAAGGAAGGCCCGCCGTTCGGCCTCAGCATGCAACACGAGCTGCCTTACCTGCCGCTGTACATCGTGGCAATGGCCCTGTACGGCCTCTACCAGCGCGACAGGCGCCGGCTTCGCCCGACCTCGTTCATGGACATAGGGCCGCGCTGGCATGCGCTCGCCTTAGGTGCCGTCATGACCTTGGCCGCCTCGGCCACCATCCACCGTTTCACAAGTTCTCCCAAGATCGGGTGGGTAGAAGTCCTGTTCATGACGGTGCCCGCAACGTTCGTGCTCCCTTTCACACGAGCAGCGATCAGCGTCGGGCTCCGGCACAGGAGCACATTGAGGTCCCGAGTTGTGATAGTCGGCTCCGGCTCGGTAGCGACCTCGCTCGCGCAACGCCTCGGCCGTTGCCCGGACATTGACCTGTTGGGTTTCGTTGACGACGAGCCGCACCTGCCTCCCGGCGCTGCCTTGCACTCGCGCCTCGGCACCATCCACGACCTCCCTGGGATATGCACCGCCATGAGCGTCGACCGCGTGCTCGTCGCGTTCTCGCAGAGCTCGCCCACCTGGGTCGTGGAGATGCTGCGACAACTTCCTCGCCAAGTACGCATCAGCGTCGTGCCTCGCCTGTTCGAGCTAGTTACGTGGCAATCCCAGATCGAAGAGCTCCATGGGCTCACGGTCATGGACGTCGCCCCGCCACAGCTTGGGACTCTCAGCCGAGCTACGAAGCGTTCCTTGGACATCGTGGCGAGCGCCGTAGCCCTCTTGTTGCTCTCGCCGGTTATGGCGGCCATCGCAGTTGCCATCATGATGACTAGCGGTCGCCCGGTCTTCTTCCGTCAGGACCGAGTGGGTTACAAAGGAAAGACCTTCCGGATGATCAAGTTCCGGACCATGGAAGTCGGCGCCGATGGGGTCAAGATCGACCTTCGTGAGCGCAACGATGTCGACGGGCCGCTCTTCAAGCTCCACAACGACCCGCGCGTAACCCCGATCGGCAAATTCCTTCGCTCGACCAGCTTGGACGAAACCCCTCAGTTGCTCAACGTCCTTCTTGGCAAGATGTCCCTCGTAGGGCCCCGGCCCTTCGTACCAGACGAGTCGGCCGGCTTGGACGGCTGGGCAGCGAGGCGCTTCGACGTGCGCCCGGGCATGACCGGCTTGTGGCAGATATCGGGGCGCAACGACCTCCCCTTCGAAGAGCTCCGTCAGCTCGATTACGCCTACGTGGCGTCGTGGTCGCTGTGGTGGGACATAAAGATCCTGTGGCATACCCCTGGCAGCGTGACCCGCAGGCACGGAGCCTACTGATCAGGCGTTGTGCCACCCTGTACGGCCCGCCTCCTCCAGTAGGCGTCTGCGGTCAATTTTGCCAGACGTTGTCATGGGCAAAGCTCCCATGATGAACACTTCGTCGGGGCGCATCGTCGCTGGAAGCTCCGAGCTGGTGGCGTCCAGCAATTTGCCTGCGGTCAGCCCGGGAGGCGCCTCGACGAAAGCGGCGATCCCGAGCCTCCCGCCAAGATCGATCGGCAGACAAACCGCACCGGCCACACCGTCTACAGCGCGAAGTGCGTGTGCCACCTCGCCGAGTGATACCCGTACCCCGTTCCGCTTCACGACGTCATCGGCGCGACCCGCGTAAACATAAAGCCCGCGGTCATCCCGGTAGACAAGGTCACCCGTCTTGTACAGGTACTCCCCGGGGACGATGTCGCGCGAAAGGACCGCCTGGGACAGCTCGTCGTCGCCCCAGTAACCGCGCATGAGCTGCTCACCCCCGATATAGAGCTCCCCGACCTCGCCTGCCCCCTCGATGAGGCTCCCTCCCTTGGCTTGGCTCAAAAGATGGAAGCTCACGCCGACGTGGGGCGACCCAATAGGCACCGCGCCCGACGCCACGTCCGTCCGAGCCACCTCGTAATTTGTCACCGCGATCGTGGTTTCCGTAGGCCCGTAGCGGTTGATCACCGTGAGCGCCGGCAACACACGCCACAGTTCAGCCACGTCCCCGGCATTACATTCCTCGCCGCCCAGGGCGATCGTGCGCAGCTCGCTCCCTTCGAGCCTGCTCAGTTGACGGGAGGCTACTAGGAGCCTCAGGTAGCTCGGGGAAAAACCCGTAAAGGTCACGCCTTCCTCGCGCACGGCAGCATAAAACTGTTTGAGGAACAAGAGATCTTCACGCTTGGGGATTATCAGCGAGCCACCCCTGATGAGCGTCGGGAAGACTGTCCCGTACGAGCCATCGAAATGAAACGATGAGACGCACAGTGCTCGCGTCGACATCTCGAGCCGTAGCAGTTGGGCCGCGTTCATGACCGCCCACGAGAAGGCTCTTGCAGGGATCCGGACACCCTTGGGTGAGCCCGTTGTACCGGAGGTGTATATCAGGTAGGCGTCACGTTCGGGGTCGAGAGCTCTCGCCGGCACGGGCCCAGAGCTGTCGAGGAGGTCCTCGGCGCTGGTCGATGCGGAAGGCCCGAAATCCGCCACGTCACCTCCCGCTGGGCCCAGGACGACGAGGGAAGGTTCGCAATCGGCGACAATACGGGCAATACGCCCAGGAGGGTCCCTTGGAGAAAGCGGCACGAACGGTGCACCCACCCAAAGGCAGGCGAGGGCGACGGTCACGAACGAGGCCGAGTTACCGACGTTGACCGCGACACGGTCCCCTGGCACAACCCCGCGGTAAGCCAACCCGGACGCTGTCGCTGCCACACGTGCGGCCAGCTCCCCGTAGTCAAAAGTGTCGTGTTCGTCCCGTACCGCGGGTTGGTCAGGCGTGTCCTGGGCGTGGCCCAGTACGAGATCCAACACTTCAGCGCTGTTGCTTCCTTGTGGTTGCACGGCTCCACTCACCGTCCAAGCCCTACAACATCTGGCATCTATCGGCACCCAAAAGCCGACGTTGCACTGCCGTCCGGGCCAAAACGCTGCGTTGACCTCACGATGGCACTACTGTTGTGGCTCAGCACGAACAATATCGCAGGCAAGGCGCCGAAAGGTAATTGACCCCCAGTTCCGGGCCCGGTTTGGGCGGTTGCGATCAAGGGATAGATAATAGGTTCTTGGCGCACAAAGCCGTAGACGTACCTAAGTGGACAACCGTCCGGGCTCAGGCACTCTGATGCAGAAGAGGATGTCTTGACTGGAGCCAGGCCCAGCGTGGTGGTCCGTGCCAAGAACAAGGCAGACACGATCGAGCTCACGTTGCGTGGGCTTCGCGACCAGACGATCGACACCGAGATCATCCTCGTGGACTCGGGCTCGACGGACAGGACACTGGAAATTGCGCGGCCGTACTGCGACCAGATCCTGTCGATCGGATCCGACGAGTTCAGCTACGGCGGGGCACTCAACCTCGGGGCGCAACACGCGAGCGGGGAAATCGTATTCGCGTTGTCGGCTCACTGCGTGCCGCCAGGCCGGGAATGGGTCGACTGGTCACTTGAAGCGTACGCCGATGAGCGCGTGGCAGGCACTTTCGGTCGAGACGTGAGGCCGGACGGCACATCCCTGACGGCACCGGCAAGGTTCACGCTCGCCGACCTACCGGCCGATCCCACCTGGGGTTTCTCTAATCACGGTGCTTCTTGGCGCCGAACCGTATGGGAGCGGTTTCCCTTCGACGAGCGGCTGATTGCCTGCGAGGACAAAGAGTGGATGTGGCGGGTAATGTCGGCCGGCCTTTGCGTGGTGGCGGACCCACGTCTTGTCGTGAGCACCAAGCACCGCAGGCAGGCAGGCCTACCCGCCCTCTACAAGAGAGTGCACCGTGAACGCCTCGTCCTCGCCGAGCTGCTCGACTACCCACCCCTCAACGCTCCGACCCTCGCCCGGAGATGGTGGTCCGAGTTCCCGGAGGGGAGCGAGCGGCCACGGTGGCAGCGGCGGTTGAGCCCGTGGCGGGCGGCCGAGCTGCTCGGGGAGTTCACCGGGGACAGGGCTGGTGCCCAACGTCGAGGTGACCACACCCACGCCATATCAGCTTGGGGAGCGGCGCCCGATGCGCCGAACAGCTCGAAACCCGACCAGAGGGCGTGATGGCACAGATTTCGTCAGAAAGCACTCCAGGGAGCCCCGCCGTAACGCCACGCGGTTGCTCCTGCCTATAAGCGCAGGTAGGCACACCCGATCGTCCAGAGCTATGGCACCATGGATAGATCATGACCACGGCCATCGGCGACGAGGTCTCGTTCGAGCGGGGCCAAACCAGAGACCAACAGGGGGTCATACCATTGCCTGGCAGGGCACTTTGGTTCGGGCCTGGAGAGCGTCCGCTGTTCGGCAGGCTCTACTTGCCAGAGGGTCAGACTGCCCGCGGCGGGGTCGTCCTGTGCCCGCCGGTTGGGTTCGACGCGTGGCGTGCCGGGCGTGCGTACCGCTCGCTCTCCGAGCAGCTCTGCGATGAAGGCTTCGTCGTGCTGCACTTCGACTATGACGGCACGGGCGACTCCGCTGGTTCTGAGACCGATCCGGGGCGGGTTGACGCCTGGGAGCGGTCCATCGGCATCGCCGTGGACTTCATGCGCACGAACGGGGCCCAGCATGTCAGCCTTGTCGGGATGCGGCTCGGCGCCACTCTGGCCGCATCGGCGTCGCAGACATGCCGGCCGGACGCCCTCATCCTCTGGGACCCATGCTTTAGTGGTCGTTCCTACCTGCGCGAACAGACGATCCTGCGAGCGACCTACGACGCGAGCCCCTACGGCCCAGCTACGTCGGGCTCGAAGGTCGGAGCACCGCAAAATGGGCCTCAAGCAGTGGAGACACTGGGGGCCGTGTACGGGCCTGACACGGCACAGGCGCTGTCAGAATTGAGCATCGGCACCCTGCCGGCTGCACTCGCGGGCCGTGTGCTTGCGCTCTTGCGCCCCGAAAGCCCGCCCCGCCAAGCTGCCCTCGATCAGCTGTCGTCGGTGGGTGCCCAACTGGCGGACGCCGTCGGGCAGCAAGAGATGCTGGACATGAGGCCGGAGATATCTGTGCCAGAGGGCACCCTCGGCACGATCGTTGCCTGGCTATCCCACAACGTGGGTGAAAAACACCGGGCGCCTATTAGTTTTCCCCCGCGCGACACCATTGTTATTGCAGGCCCTAGCCGCACCGCCATCGTTGAGGAGGTGAAGCAGTGGGGCCCGAACCAACTGTTCGGGATTCTTGCGCGCCCGGAAGGCGAAACCTCAACCTCAACCGTTGTCTTGCTCAACGCTGGCCTCATCGACCACACCGGGCCCGGCCGCTTTTGGGTCGAGATCGCAAGGTCTTGGGCCGAAATGGGCCTGCCCGTTTTGCGGGTGGACCTGAGCGGACGTGGGGACAGCCCCGCCCGAAGGGGCCAGCGGCTCGATGTCGTGTACTCGCCTGAGGCACTCGAGGATGTAGCCGACATCGTAGAAGCGGTGTCACCGGGGCACGAGTCGGCGGTCATCTTGGTGGGTCTTTGTTCCGGTGCGTTCCACGCTGTCCGGGCCGGCCTTGATGTGGATGTTGACTGCATCATGGCCATAAACCCGATTTTCTCAGGACGTTTGCGAGACTCTGCTGCTCCTCGGTCGGCAGCGGAGCCGATCGGCTCTCGCCGGGCTGCCACGGCGCCAGGGCGCGGGGCGCGAACCCTTGCCCGTCGCGCTCTCAGCACCGCAGACGACCTGCTAACCGGTGTATCGAGACGCGTCCCCGATGAGATGAGGTCCTGGTTCACCAAGCGGCTCAACCCCGGCCCGCTGGCTTCGCAAGTGTTCCAGCGTCTCGTCAGCCGAGGCGTCGATACGGTCGTAATCTGCGGTCGAAACGAAGGAAGAGTGATCCGCTTAGGGGAAGAAGGCGTACTGCGACGCCTGGAAAAACGCCCCGGGTTCTCCATGGAAATCTTCCCGAGCATTGATCACTCACTGTTCGCTCGGGCCGCACGCGACCAAATACTACCCCTCCTCACGCAGCGCGTGATCCCCCGCTACGCACCGGCGTCAAGATGAAACTTTTCACCAATTGCAACCGGCTGGACTCGTTGGGTGGCATGGAAACGAGCGTCTTTCAAACGACCCGCGAACTCGTTAGGCGGGGCCACCGGTTTGACCTCATATACGAGGGGAGCGGCGACCTTCTCGCCGAGTTCACGTCTCTGTGTTCGTCTCTTCACCGCGTAAGTCACTCTGACTACAATTTCCCAGAAGGGCACGCGCGAGCCTTTGTGGAACGCGCCCGCCTCCTCCCCGCTGTCGCGTTGGCGGCCAAATGCCGACCCGATGTCTACCTGATGAACAAAGCACGCGCCGCCGCCTGGGCTTTACAGGCCGCAAAATTATCACCTGCACCTGTCGTGTGCGTGTGGCATTCGCATCACACGCTTGCTCCTCGCCATACGGCCTGGCTGTCCGCAAAGGTGAGCCGCTTCATGGCTATTTCGGCCTTCGTACGCGACGTCTGGGTTAGCGCGGGCATCGACCCCGCCAAGGTCGACTTGGTCTACCCGGGCATTGACCCCGACGAGTACCCACAGGGCGGGCCCCGTCAGCGCAGCGCAGCGCGCGCCTTGCTCGGTATCCCCGACGACGTGTTCGTGGTCGTGTTCGTAGGTCGGATCGACTCAGAAAAAGGGGTTGAGGTGCTCCTCGACGCGTGGCGCAGGCTAGGGCTCAACTCGGACCAGGGCCAGCTCCTACTCGTCGGCGCGCCACTGGCGCACAACGACGCTCACGCGTACCTGGACCAGTTAAGCGCTTCAGCGCCTCCGGGAACGGTCCGTTTCCTCGGTGCACGCCGCGACATCGTCACTCCCTTGCACGCTGCTGATGTCGCAGTTATACCATCCATTTGGGACGAACCCTTCGGCCGCGTCGTGATCGAGGCCATGGCGACCGGCCGCCCCGTGGTCGCGTCACGCGTCGGCGCAATACCGGAGATCCTTACCGGCCCGCTCGAGGGTTTCATGTTCGAGCGGGGGGATCCGGCCGGCTTGGCCGCCCGGCTGTCTGAGCTCGTTGGCTGGCAGGACCGTGAACCTGGCCTCGGCGACAAGTTCGCGCTACGCGTCCGCGAGAGCTTCTCGTTGGCAACGATGGTCGACGGCATGGAGAACTCCCTCGCGCGCGCCTTGGGCGACGGGCAGAGATGATGCCCATCGCTTATTGCATCGTCGCCCACAACCGGCCGTCCCAGCTGGTACGCCTCGTCCATCGCCTTTTTGATGATGACCCGTCCTGCATGGTGGTGCTCCATTATGACCAACGGGCGGAGCCGTTTGACCTATCAACGCTGGCCCATCCACGCCTCCGAGTAGTCCGGCAGCGAGCGATCTACTGGGGAGGTCCCCAGGTTGTGGATGTTATGGTCGAGATGCTCCGGGTCGCCCTGTCGGAGGGCTGCGGCTATGCAGTTTTGCTGTCTGGCCAGGACTACCCCGTCGGCGCAGTCACCCACCTGGAGCCCGTGCTGTCACAATTTGATGTTTGGGCTGAAATAAGGCCACTTTTCGCGGAGGACGGATCCTGTGCTTCGGAAGAGGGTAGAGGGCGTTACAGCTACAGGTGGTGGCATCTCAACGACCCTGCCAAGTGGGTACGAGGTCTCGACCGTTCCGTTAGCAAGCTTCTGGGCGAGCCCTCCTTTCGTCGTCCCCCCCCGCTGCCTTACCTGGTCCACATGCGCCAACGCGATCAGTTGTGGTGGGGCACTCGAAGCGGGGGCCCTGGGGTGCCGGTCCATGTGGGTGGTCAATGGATGAGCCTTTCGGCGCGCGCCATGGAGGCCGTCTGCTCTTCGGATGGCAAGGTCAGATCGTTCTTCCGCCACGTACCCGTTGCCGATGAGGCTTGCTTGCACACCATCTTGGCGAACGCCGGCGGGCTGACTTTCGCACCCAGCAATGACCGGTTTATACGTTGGGTACCGGGGAGCCCGAGCCCTGAGATCCTAACGGTCCAAGACCTTGACCTAATTGCATCGTCCGGTTGTCATTTCGCGCGGAAGTTCGACGAACTCGTCGACAGGACCGTCCTCGACCGCCTGGACCTGTTGGCCGAGCACGAAGATGCGACCCCTATTTCGTCTCCGGGGCCCACCTCGACGACCACCAACTGAGTGCCAGCGGCGGAAGATCAAGAACGCCGGGCACCTTTCCAAGGCATCAGTTCCAAGGCATCAGATAGTCATCGCTTGTCAGATCTCAATTAGCAGCCGAGGTCCGTGCCTGTTGTACTAGCTCGTGCAGTTGCGAGACCGGGATCGTCGTAAAGACCCTCAGCGCCTCGCCGGAGAACTCCATGTCGAACTGCTCCTCGAGCGCTAGGACAAGGCGCATGATCCCGAACGAACTTACCCCAAGATCGGGGAGCGACCGGTCACCTGGGACGTCTTCGGGTGGAAGGCCCGCCTGCGAGGCGACGACTCGGAGAACTGTCTCTTGAGAGACTTCGAACTCCTGGTCCGGTTCCATAAGCCGAGCATACCTCGGCTAGCTTGATTTGCCAAGCATACGCGGGTTAGCAACCTTTGCGCTGTATCATGTTGCCATTGAGCAGAGAACCGTTGCTAGCCGTTGTTTACAATCCTCGGTCGAGGCCGTGGGCCGAGATCGTGGACACGGCCTCCGGCTTATGCCGGCTCCTGTGGGTGGTGGACTCGAACAAACCGGGCGTTGCTGTGGTCGCGGGGATGCTGCGCAAGTTCGGCAAGGTCATCGATACTGCCAACTGTACCGACCAGGAACTGGTCCAACTCGTCTACGCCGAGCACCCAGACGGGATCACCTCGTACAGCGATGGCGACCTGCACAGGCAAGCCTGGCTGGCGGCTGCACTGGAGCTGCCGAGCCCCTCGGTTCGTTCTGCCGCACTGCTCACGGACAAGTTGCTGCAACGCGAAGCTCTAGAAGCCGCTGGGGTGGCACAACCGAGGTTTACTGAACTGAGGGAGCCAGTCGACGAGAGCGAGATCGAGCGCCTTTGCACGACGTTGAGGTTCCCGATGATGTTGAAGCCGAGGGATGGCACCGCCTGCCGAGGCATTTCCTCGGTTTCGGATGCGGACGAGCTCAGGGGCCTGCTCAAGGAAACGGAGCGCCCCGTGCGGCTGATCCTTGAGGAAAGAATGGCCGACCTACCTGCCACCGCCGCTGAGTACGCGGACCGCTTGTCCATAGACAGCATCGTAAGCAGGGGTGTCATCAGCCACCTGGGGATCACGGGATTATTCGCAATGGCCCCGCCTTTTCGGTCTTCGGGGGGCTTCTTCCCAGCCGACGTACCTCCGAGCGATATTGCCGAAATGTTCGAGATGGCAACATCTTGCGTCAAGGCGTTGGGGTCGGGCTTCGGGTGTTACCGGACTGAGATTAAGCTCACGCCGCAGGGCCGCAAGATCATCGAGGTGAACGGGCGACCAACGGGGTTGACACCGGCGGTTGTCAAGCTTGCAGCAGGGTTACCACTGCTCCAGATGTGCATGCGACTGGCGCTGGGTGAGCACGTGGTGGTCGAGGGCCCGGTCGCCTGCGACCGGATCGCCTACCGGTACTACGACGAACCGCCGATGTCGGCGGTCAAGGTTGTGGCTGTCAAGGGCCTGGAGGAGCTGCGCAAACGGCCAGGAGTTGTCAGAGTTGATGTCCACAAGAGCCCGGGTGACCCCGTTGACTGGCAGAACGGCTCGTTGGACAAGGTGTTCCAGGTAACAGGCACGGTTGCCGACTACGTCGAGCTGACCGAGCATTACCGAGCGTGCACCGAGGACATCGTCGTTACCTACCAGCACCGCGCCTGAGGGTTCTGGACGGTACTGGACAGATGTCGCCTGGTTCACCTGAAGATCTTGGGCAACGGCTGGTCGAGGCCGGCTTGCTCATCCCGAGCGGCGTCGACGGCCTCTTCGGGCGCTCGGCTGTCTATGAGTCAATCGTCGATGGTGTGGGCAAGATGGTCCACCGGCTCGGCGAGGACCAAGGCGCAACGCTACTGAGCTTCCCGCCGTTGCTAGCAAAACAAGTCTTCGAGCGCACAGGCTATTTGGAGTCCTTCCCCAACCTTGTGGGCGCGGTGCGCAGCTTCTCCGGCTCCGACGACGACCACGCCAGCCTGCTGAGGACGGTTTTCGCAGGTGAGGACTGGTCCGAGCATCTCGGTCCAACCGATCTCGTCCTGCGGCCTGCGGCGTGCCACCCGGTATACCCCACCTGCGCCGGCAGGCTACCGCCCGGCGGCCGGCACTTCGAGGTGTCAGGGTACTGCTTCCGTCACGAGCCGAGCCGGGACCCGACCAGGATGCAGGCATTCAGGATGCACGAGTACGTCTACGTCGGCGAGCCCGCACGCGCACTCGAGCACCGCGATCGCTGGTTGGAACTCGCTCGTGAAGCTCTCAGCACGCTTGACCTGGAAGTGACAGCAGAAGCGGCGAACGACCCGTTCTTCGGTCGAGCGGGCGAGCTCCTTGCGGGTCTTCAGGTGAAAGAAGCCAGGAAAATCGAAATTGTCTCGTTATTGCCCGGCTATCCCGCTCCTACGGCGCTAGCTTCGGGCAACTCGCACCAAGACCATTTTGGGAACGATTTCGGCATCCAGTCCGCGAATGGCGATGTAGCGCACTCGTCGTGCATAGGCTTCGGCCTCGACCGGATCGCAATCGCGCTCCTCGCCACCCACGGCCTCGACCCGGAGACCTGGCCGGAGACCGTCCGTTCGATGCTGTGGAGTTGACTTGAACCCTGACAACGAGACTGCAGTGTCGGTCTCGCACCTATCGAAGAAATACCGGATCCGCCAGCGCGGCGAAGGCCCGTCGACCGCAGCAGAGGCAGCTCTTGGGTTCTTGCGCGGCCGAACGAAGCCAACCTATTTCGACGCAGTCAACGATGTCTCGTTCGAAGCCAAATGGGGCGACATCGTGGGCATCATTGGGCGCAACGGGGCTGGTAAGAGCACGCTGCTCAAGATACTTACGCGGATCACAGCGCCGACCACCGGCAGGGCCGTGCTCCATGGCCGTGTGGGCAGTCTTCTCGAGGTGGGGACCGGCTTCCACCCCGAGCTCACCGGTCGTGAGAACGTGTACCTGAACGGCACGCTTCTCGGGATGCGCCGTAAGGAGATCGAGAGCCGTTTCGACGAGATCGTCGATTTCGCTGGAGTCGAAGCGTTCCTTGATACCCAGGTAAAGCGCTTTAGTACTGGCATGTACGTGCGACTAGCCTTTGGCGTCGCCGCACACCTCCAAAGCGAGATCCTCATGGTGGACGAAGTCCTGGCCGTCGGCGACGCCGAGTTCCAGGAAAAATGTCTCCGCAAGATGCGTGAGGTAGCACAAACCGGTCGTTGCGTGTTCCTCGTCAGCCATCAGGTGCACGCGGTGAGGGCGCTTGCCACGCGATCGCTCTACCTCCAACAGGGCCAGCTGATTTACGACGGGACCGTGGAGGGGGCGCTCGAAGTGTACAAGGAGAGTTTCGAGCGCATCAGTTCTGACGACGCGATCGAAGCAGGCATGCGCCCCGGTAGCGGCGATGTACGCTTCGCGACCGTTCGGCCAGTCAAGGAGAGCTTCGACGCCGCTGAGGAAAAGATCCTGGAGTTCACGACGACAGCGAGCCCTGATATCTCTTACAAGCACCACATCCGCTGCGACATCGTGGATTCGGACTGGGACATCGTGGTGCGGTTAGATTCCCCGCTGGTCAAGTTCTCCATCGACCCAAGGACAGCTGTGCACGGCACAATCGTCCTGCGGACCCCGTGGTTGCGGCCCGGCCTGTACACGGTCAACCTAAGCCTCTGGGGCGGTCGCGCCCGGGTAGATTATTGGGAGACAGCCTGCTCGTTCCGCGTGATGCCGATATTTCCGTACGAGGGTGTCGCGAGCCAAGCCGCGACCGAGGGGGCCCCGGTACTCGCCGACTTCAGCTTCACCACAACGGAGCGGTCGGATGCTTCAGCGTAGGAGCTCCGGACGCCAGGTACGCATTGTCATCACCCCACCGAGGCGCTGGGCGCTCCCCAGCGTCGCCAGGATGTGGGAAGCACGAGAGGTCCTCGTCCGCTTCTCTGTTCGCGACATCACCCTGCGCTACCGGCAGACTGCGCTCGGGGTCATTTGGGTTATCCTCCAGCCATTGTTGGCGGCAGGTGTGCTCACTTTCGTGTTCAGCAGCGTTGCGAAGCTCCCGAGCGGTGGGGTCCCGCCGATCGTGTACACCTTCGCCGGCCTGCTCCTCTTCAACCTGATGAGCAGCGTTATCTCTCGCGGCTCAAATTCGCTGGTAGCGAACGCCTCTCTTGTATCGAAAGTGTATTTCCCGCGCCTGCTGGTACCGCTCTCAACAGCCGGCTCCGCTCTCATGGATTTCACCGTTTCCTTGATCTTCATGGGCGTGCTGCTTGTCGTTTTCGGGGTCTCACCTGGTCTAGCCGTGGTGCTGGTCCCCGTGTGGGTCGTACTCACGGTCTGCCTCGCCGCAGGGGTCGCCTTCATAGCGTCGGCTCTCACGGTCAGCTACCGCGACGTCCAATACGTCATCCCTTTCTTGCTCCAGATCATTCTCTACGGCAGCCCGGTCGCGTATTCGCTCGGCAAGGTGTCCCCCCACTACCGCATCATCTACGACCTCAACCCGATGACGTGGTTGCTCGATGACATGCGCTGGTCGGTTCTTCACCAGCCCGAACCGAGCGTAGTGCTCCTCGCGCTTTCCGTAGTCTTCCCTATGGCTGTCCTGCTCTTCGGCTCGTTCGTCTTCCAGCAAAGAGAGCGTGGGTTCGCGGACGTCATTTAGGTCCCGGAGGAGCGCAAACAACGAAGACGGCCACCACGGCCCGCGCGCTCGTGGCCGGGCATCGTGGGCCGGAGGTTCACTATGCTGCGGATCGCGGCTGAGTCTGGCCCCGCGCTAGCGCTTCGTCGGGTACAGAGGCAGACTGGGGGTGCCGATACATACGAACACCCACTCCAGGAGAGCTTCTTGCGGTCCATCACCAAGTACCAAACCAGCATCGACACCGAGGTTCAGTCGAGGGCCCTCGACGAGCCGGATCTCGCTACCGCGCTGGCCATGGCCACGGGAGCACCTCAAGGCGGCAGGTCGGCGGGCTTCGAATCGCTTGGTCGTTCGGCGGCGTCACACATGGTGCTCGTCGCTGCGGCCGCGCTCCTCGGACTGGCGGCCGGTGCGGGCGCCGGCTACGTACACCCGCCAACCTACACAGCCCAGGAGCAGATCATCGTTGGGCGCACTGCTGGGCTCGCCGAGAACGAGATCCCTGGTCTCGCTCAGGCGGTGCAGGCTCTTGCCAGCAACTACGCCCGGTTGATCAGCAACTCCGAGGTAATCTCCGACGCCGAGTCCACGCTGCACAGCTCATCGCTGCCAGGGGGCCTCACTGCGACGCCCGTCCCTAACTCCTCTGTCATCAACGTCATAGCGACGTCGCCATCGGAAGCTCAGGCGATCAGCTTGGCCAACGCCGGTGGAGCGGCCCTGGTCAGCGTCATAACTCAAGTGACCAACGACGGGCAGGCACAGTTAGCGCCGATCATCGCCAATTACCAACGCGAGGACGGCCTCGCGGAAAAGGCGACGGCAGAGGCAAGCTTCTATCAATCCGAGCTGAACATCCTGGTGACGAAAGTCGGTAGCGACGCCCCGACAGCGGCAGTGCAGGCAAAAGAGCAGTCTCTCAATAATCAAATTGCGAAGTGGCAAACTCAGGCGGACCTTCTCAGGTTACAAGCCGACGCCGAACAGAGCGACTACAACTCCGCCCTCCCGCCGCTCGAGACACAGGACGAAATGGTCCAGCAGGTAGGCACAGCTGTCTATTCCGGCAGCAACAGGAACTCTTACATAGAGGCGGGTGGACTTGCCGGCGCCGTCGGGGGCTTGGTGATCGGGATGGCCGGGGCCGGGCTGATCGATACTCGCAGAGGCCGGGCCAGCAGGGCTGCCCGCGCCCGATAGCTCAGCCTGCCCAACCCGTGCACTCGCTGCATTTCATCTCGCAGTCGCTCCAACACCCGGACGCGTTCACCGCCGTCCTCCTTCTTGGCATCGGGCTCGTCGCCCTGGCTGGCGCGTACCTGTTGAGCCTCGTCGACGTGACGGTGCTTGCCGTGGCAGCCCTTCTGCTCGAGATGTTCTCGGGCAACTGGGGCCTCACGGGGGTAAACGTGCCATTCGACAGAGTGGCCATGGGTATCTTGCTCGGCGCGTTGCTGCTCAAGGGCTCTCGTAACGTCGCCGCCCGCAAGCTTGTCGTGCGGCCGTTGCACCTGGTGCTGCTCTCGGCACTGGCCTGGTGCGCTGTGTCCGGCATCGTCGTAGGCACAATCACCGGGAGCGTCGGCTTTTATGCTTATCTCGACCGGTTTGGCGTATTCCCGTTCATGTGGTTCTGCATTGCGCCTTTATTGTTTGGGACCCCACGCCAGCGTAAGATCTTGCTCGTAGGCCTTGTTGGCATGGGCCTGTACCTCGGGTTCACAGGTTTCATGGAGGGCCTGCACGTCTACAAGCTCCTATTCCCTCGCTACATTGCCAACCCAAATGTAGGCATCCAATGGGGCAGGGCCAGGGGGCCGTTCCTGGAGAGCACCGGGGACGGTTTTTGCGCCTTCGTAGGCGCTTCCGCTGCATACATCGGGTTCCGAACATGGCGTTCAACAGCTGCGCGCTGGGTCTGCCTTCTCACAATCGGCCTTGATCTGGCTACCAACTTCTTCACGCTCACCAGAGGCGTCTGGATAGGCACGTTCTTGGGTGTTGCGGCGATCATGGTCCTTACCAAAAAGCTCCGCCGCTTGATCGTACCGGCCCTTCTAGTCGGTGTCATCCTGGTTGGCGGCACGCTCATTATCTCTCCAACCATCCGTGCTGAGACGATCGGGCGGGCCACGCAACAATCCCCGGTGTGGGACAGGCAGAACACTGACCTCGCGGCACTGCGGATAATCGAAGACAAACCTCTTACGGGGGTTGGCTGGGAGAACTTCATCAATGTAGGCGGCAACTACATGATCCAGCAGCCCGGCTACCCGATTTCGGGGATTGGACTAGAGGTCCACAACGTCTTCCTCTCCCACGCCGCTGAGCTGGGCCTCCCTGGCTTCTTGCTGTGGTTAGCTGCCTTACTAGGGGCAATCCGCTGGGCCTTTGTCCCGAGGGGCTGGCTCAGGCGGGCAAAAACCAACAAGAACCCGACGAGCCTTGGGGCCAGGCTGAGGCAGAGCGACCCCGATCTCGAGCTTTGGCGGACGACAGGGATCGCTATCGTGTTGTGCTTCTTCGTCATCGCCAACCTGGCGCCTTTCAGCGAGGCTCTCCCCAATTCCCTGTTGTGGCTCTGGTTGGG
>Ga0182024_10008753_pt1 | contig 21179 bp, 17 predicted proteins | sample P32metaG_FD_120480 | JGI IMG/M metagenome (GOLD analysis project Ga0182024, IMG submission 120480) | Permafrost microbial communities from Stordalen Mire, Sweden - P3-2 metaG (Illumina Assembly) | ecosystem: Environmental > Terrestrial > Soil > Wetlands > Permafrost | place: Sweden: Stordalen...
CACCCGGTCTCGGTGGTCGCCCCCCAGCACACCCCGAAGCTGTTGACGCCGCCGGGACGAAAGGCGGAGCTGATCGAGGCGCTGGGCGTGCGGGAGATGATCGTAATCCCGTTCGACGCAGACTTCGCGTCCAGGACGGCCGATGAGTTCGTCGACGACGTGCTCGTGGGCGCGCTTGGCGCCACGCGGGTGGCGATCGGCGAGAACTTTCGCTTCGGTCACAAGGCGCAGGGCGATCCGCGCCTGCTCGCGGCTGATACGCGTTTTGCGACCGTTGTGCACCCTCTCTTGGAGGTGGACGGGGAGATCGTCTCCTCCAGTCACATTCGCGGTTTGGTGCTCGCCGGCGAGGTGGCTCAGGCGACGGAGCTCCTGGGCGCGCCCTTTCAGTTGCGCGGCGAGGTGGTGCACGGCGATCAGCGGGGACGCGAGCTCGGCTTTCCCACCGCAAACCTGATTCCCGACGAGGCGCTCGTGTGTCCCGGCCACGGTGTCTATGCCTGTCTTGCTTATGAGGATCCCGCCCGCCCCCCCGCCCACCCACGCCCGGCGGCGGTGAGCATCGGCGTGCGCCCGACGTTTCAGACCGGCAGGGGTGAGCTGATTGAGGCGTACATCCTCGACTTCGACGGCGATCTGTACGGGCGGGAGTTGCGTCTCGACTTCCTTGCGCGTTTGCGCGGCGAGCGCCGTTTCCAGACCGCGGAGGCGCTGATCGAGCAGATGCACAGCGACGTGGAGCGCACGCGCGAGATCGCTCAAAACACGCTCTAGGCGACTTCTGGATCGCTTCTAAATCACTCCAAAGCGCTTTCTAAGCCGCTTGAAACCACGAGCCGTCTGCTACGGTGCCCGCTGATGGCCGCGATAACAACAGAGCGCAAGCGTGAGATCGCCGTGAAGTTCGGCTCCAGCGAGCGGGACATGGGCTCCACGAAGGTCCAGGTCGCGCTGCTGACCGAGCGCATCAACCATCTGACCGAGCACCTGCGCGAGCAGTCCAAAGATCACCACTCGCGTCGTGGCCTGCTGATGCTGGTCGGTCGCCGCCGGCGCTTCCTCGACTATCTGCGCCGCCGCGACCTCGAGGGCTACCGCGCCCTCATCAAGGAGCTAGGCCTACGTAAGTAGCGCCGGGCCTCGGCGATGAGCGTCATCGACTCCGGCACCCCGGCGCCCAACTTCAAGCTCGCCACCGAGGATGGGGGCAGCTTTACCGGGCAGGATCTGAAGGGCCAGCGGACGGTGCTCGTCTTTTACCCGTTTGCGTTCAGTCCGGTGTGCACCGATCAGCTGCAGCTATATGAGGCGGCGCTGGGTGAGCTCGAGTCCCAGGGCGTGACAAAGTGCTACGGCGTCTCCTGCGACTCGAGCTGGTCACAGAAGGCATTTAGGGAGAAGCTCGGCGTGAGCATCGAGCAGCTATCGGACTTCGAGCCCAAGGGCGCTGCCTGCAAGGCGTTCGGGGTGCTTCACGAAGGCGGCTTTCCCGAGCGGGCGCTCGTCGCGATCGACGCCGATGCAGTCGTGCGCTGGAGCTATCAGGCGCCGATGCCGGGCGAGCTGCCCAGCGTCGATCTGCTGCGCGAGGGCGTGGGCATCGCCTTCGGTGATGCCATCCCTACCTGACCTTGCCCACTGCCAAGCGTCCGCTAAGCTCCGTCAGTTCGGAAAATAGAGAAAAAGAAACGGACCGCCGACCGACGGGCGGAACATGAAAGGCAGTGAATATGAGTAGTGATGCCGTTACACGGGTTTCCGTGGAGATTGCCGGCAGCGAGATTTCCTTTGAGACCGGCAGGATGGCCAAGCAGGCCTCCGGTGCCGTCGTCGTCCGCCAGGGCGACACGATGGTCCTTTGCACAGCGGTCGCGGGCAGCCTGCGCGACGTCGACTTCCTCCCGCTGACGGTGGACGTCGAGGAGCGCATGTACGCCTCGGGGAAAATCCCCGGCTCGTTCTTCAAGCGTGAGGGCCGCCCGGGCGAGAAGGGCACCCTGACCGCGCGCATGATCGACCGCCCGATCCGCCCGCTGTTTCCCAAGGAATGGCGCTATGACACTCAGCTGGTGGCGATCCCGCTGTCGATTGACCACGTCCACCCCTATGACATCCTCGCGATGAATGGTGCCTCCACGGCGCTGATGATCTCTGACATCCCGCTGCCGACTCCCGTTGGCGCGGTGCGAATCGGCAAGATCGACGGCAACTTCGTCGTCAACCCCAACGAGGAGGATCTGCTCCCCGACGCTGAGAACCCCACGGACCTCGACCTGATCGTCGCCGGCACCGAGGAGGCCATCCTGATGGTTGAGGCGGGCGCCAACGAGATTCCCGAGGCCGAGATCCTCGACGCGCTCGACATCGCCCACGCGGAGATCAAGAAGCTCTGCGCGCTGCAGCGTGAGCTCGCAGCCAAGGTCGGCAAGGAAAAGAAAGTCTTCGAGGCGATCCAGGTCGATCCTCAGATCCTCGACGCGATCCGCGCCTCACACGGCTCGGCGCTCGAGGATGCCACTCAGGTCGAGGATAAGCTCGACCGCCAGGACGCGACCAAGGCCGTCGAGACGGCGATCCTCGAGCAGCACGCGACAGGAGCCCCCGAGGGTGCGTCCGACGAGCAGCTGAAGGACGCCAAGAAGCTCCGCAGCGCGGTGCAGATGGCCTTCGACAAGCTCGAGAAGTCGATCATCCGCGAGCGCATCGCCGTCCACAAGAAGCGCCCGGACGGCCGCGGCGAGAACGAGATCCGCGATATCTCGATCGAGGTCGGCGTCACGCCGCGCACGCATGGCTCGGCGCTGTTCACGCGCGGCCAGACCCAGGCGCTCAGCGTCGTCGCGATGGGCACGCTCAAGGAGGAGATGCGCCTCGACACGCTTGGCCTGGAGACCAAAAAGTACTACTGGCACCACTACAACTTCCCGCCCTTCTCGGTCGGGGAGGCGGGCCGCATGGGTGGCGTCAAGCGCCGCGACATCGGCCACGGCGCGCTCGCCGAGCGGGCACTGGCGCCGATGGTGCCCTCGATCGAGGAGTTCCCCTACTCGATCCGCGTGGTATCGGACATCCTCGAGTCAAACGGCTCTTCCTCGATGGCCTCGGTCTGCGGCTCCTCGCTGTCGTTGATGGATGCCGGGGTGCCGATCAAGCGCCCGGTCGCCGGTATCGCGATGGGCCTGATCAAGGAGGGCGATGACTACATCGTCCTGACCGATATCGCCGGCGTCGAGGACCATCTCGGAGACATGGACTTCAAGGTGGCCGGCACCGAGCGCGGCATCACCGCGCTGCAGATGGACATCAAGATCACGGGCGTCACCTTCGACATCCTGCGTGATGCGCTCGCGCAGGCCAAAGAGGCCCGCACGTTCATTCTCGGAAAGATGGTCGAGACGATCCAGGGCCCGCGCACGGAGCTCAGCCAGTACGCGCCGCGGATCCAGACGATCCAGATCGACCCATCGCAGATCGGCCTGCTGATCGGCAAGGGCGGCGAAACGATCCGCGGTCTCGCGGAGGAGTTCGAATCCCAGATCGACGTCAACGACGATGGCCAGGTGCTGATCTACTCCGCCAACGGTGAGCTGGGCGATGCCCTGCTCGAGCGGATCAGGATGATGATGAAGGAGGTCGAGGTCGGCGACGAGTACCTCGGCAAGGTCGTCAAGACGACGACCTTCGGCGCATTCATCGAGCTGGCGAAGGGCACCGATGGCCTGCTGCATATCTCCAACGTCTCGCCGGGCGAGCGCGTTGAGACCGTCGAGGACGTGCTCAACAAGGGTGATGAGATCAATGTGCGTGTGGTCGAGGTCGACCGTGAGCGCGGCCGCATCGGCCTGCGTCTGGCCGAGGACCCGGATGTCGCGGGCAAGTCGGCGCAGGAGCTGGCCGGTGTCGGTACCGGCGGCGGCGGTGGTGGAGGACGTCCTCCACGCGAGGGTGGTGGGCGCAACGGCAGTCGCGACCGTGGTCGCAGCCGTGACGGTGAGCGTGGCTCGGGCCGGCCGCGTCATGGTGGTAGCGACCGTTCCTGAGACCGAGCACCGCATCACCACGCTGAGCTCCGGCGTGCGAGTGGTCACCGAGCGCGTGCCTAGCGTGCGCTCGGTGGCGCTCGGCTTCTGGATCGGCACCGGCTCCGCGGCCGAGCGGGACAGCCAGGCGGGAATCTCGCATCTGCTGGAGCACATGCTGTTTCGTGGCACCGAGCGCTTTCACTCGGAGGAGATCGACCAGATCTTCGATGCGATGGGCGCGGAGATCAACGCGGGCACCGACAGGGAAACGACCACCCTCTACACACGGGTGCTCGACCGCCATCTAGAGCGGGCGTTCGATGTGATGAGCGACATGCTCTGGCGCTCGCGCTTGGAGGAACTTGAGGCCGAGCGGGAGGTCGTGCTGGAGGAGATCGCGATGTACGAGGACGATCCTCAGGACAAGGTCTTCGACCTGCTCGGTGAGGCCGTCTTCGGTGAGCACCCGCTCGGGCGTGCCGTGATCGGTCGAGCCGAGGTCGTGCGCGCGGTCGATTGCGAGCAGTTGCGAGCCTTTCACGCCGAGCGCTATGTGCCCGAGAACGTCGTGATCGGCGCGGCGGGATCTGTCGATCACGACCGGCTCGTGGAGTTGGCGATCGCTGCCGGATCCGAGCGCGGAGGAGCGCGTCCGCCGCAACAGAGCCAGACCGAGCCCGATTTCGAGCGGCGCGTGCGCTTCTTCGCCAAGGACACCGAGCAGTACCACTTCTGTCTGGGGGGGGCCGGCTTGGCGCGCGAGGATGAGCGCCGCTTTGCGCTGCGGGTGCTCGAAGGGGTGCTGGGCGGAACATCCTCCTCGCGGCTCTTCCAGGAGGTGCGCGAGCGCCGGGGACTTGCCTACTCGGTGTTCTGCTTCTCGAGCCTCTACGCCCACACCGGCGAGGTGGGTCTGTATGTCGGCACGCGGCCGGAGAATCTGACCGAGGCGGTGGAGACGATCGCGACCGAGCTCGAGCGCTTCGTCGAAGATCCCGCGAGCGCGGAGGAGCTGGACCGCTCGCGCGAGAACTTGAAGGGGCGGATGGTGCTCTCGTTGGAGTCCACGGGCGCGCGCATGAGTCGCCTGGGCATCTCGGTGCTGAACGAGCTGCCGATCCTCTCGGTGGACGAGGTGATCGAGCGCATCGACGCCGTCGATCTCACCGCCCTGGAACAGCTCGCCGGCGAGCTGTTCGTTGCGGATCGATTGTCGGTCGCTTGCGTCGGCCCCGAGGAGGATGCCTTCCGCGAGGCGCTCACGCCGCTGGAGGGAGTCGCGGCATGATCCGCGTGGCGGTCGCTGGCGCGGCCGGGCGGATGGGTCAGACGGTCTGCGCGGCGGTGGAGGGCGCCGAGGACATGGAGCTCGTCGCGCGCGTCGATCCATTGCTCGGCACCACGCTCGAGGATCTTCTGATGGGATCCCACCCGTCCTCGCACCCACCCGAGGTCGTCGTGGATTTCACCCAACCCGACACCGCGCTGGGGAACGCGCTCAGCTGTGTGCGAGCCGGTGTGCATGTCGTGATCGGCACGACCGGCTTTGATCCGGCGCCGCTGCTGGCCGATCTTCGATCGGTGGCGCGACCCGCCAATGGCAAGCCAAACGCGAACGTGCTGATCGCACCGAATTTCGCGATCGGGGCGATCTTGATGATGCGCTTCGCCCAGGAGGCGGCAAAGCACATGGCCAAGGCCGAGATCATCGAGCTGCACCACGACCAGAAGGTCGATGCCCCCAGCGGCACCGCTGCCCGCACCGCGGAGCTGATGGCGACCGCGACCGGAGGCAAACCGCCGCCGATCCACTCGGTGCGCTTGCCGGGTCTGGTGGCTAATCAAGAGGTCATCTTTGGCGACATCGGCCAGACGCTGAGCATCCGCCACGACACGATCGGCCGCGAGTCGTTCATGCCCGGAGTGCTGCTCGCGATTCGCCGCGTGGGCAGCCTGGAGCAATCACCGCTCGTCGGCCTCGAGCACCTCCTGTTCTGAGGAGCGGCTGGCGTGAGCATGAGATACTCCAGCCGATGAGTGCTCTGGGCACAATCTTGACGGCGATCGTCACTCCCTTTGACGCCGAGGGAAAGGTGAACGAGGAGTCCTTCGTGGCGCTGATGGCGCATTTGGCGGAGAACGGGTCCGACGGGTTCGTCGTGGCCGGGACGACGGGTGAGGCCTCGACGCTGACCGACGAGGAGCAGCTCGGGCTGTTTGACCTGGCCGTGAAAGAGCGCCCGTCGGGCACGACGATCGTCGCGGGCACCGGAACGAATGACACCCGCCACGCAATCCACCTGACCGAAGGCGCGACCGAGCTGGGTGCAGACGCGATGCTCTCGGTGACGCCTTACTACAACAAGCCCAGCCGCCTGGGACTCAAGCGCCACTATGAAGAGATCGCGAAGGCGACTGACAAACCGATCCTGCTCTACAACCATCCTGGGCGCTCAGTGATCAACCTGTCCCCGGATTTTCTCGCCGAGCTGGCTCAGATCGAGGGAATCGATGGCGTCAAGCAGGCCAACCCGGATGAGCTGCAACTGATCGACGGGCTCGACGTGTACGCCGGTGATGACGCGACGTTCGCGCGCACGCTGGACATGGGCGGCGCCGGTGGGATCTTGGTCTCAAGCCACATCGTCGGTCCCGAGCAGCGCCGGATGGTCGACGAGCCTGAGCGCCGTCAGGAGATCGACGCGTCGCTGCGCGATGTCTACGAGACGCTGTTTCTCACCGCGAGCCCCACCTGTGTGAAGGCGGCCTTGAACCTGCTCGGCCACGATGCGGGCGGGGTGCGCCTGCCAATCGTGGAGGCCACCGTGGAGGAGACCGCCGCGGTGCGCGCGATGCTTGAACGTCACGGCCTCCTACCGGCCTCACCCGCCCGAGTACACGCGTGAGCTCCTCGCTGCGCGTCCTTCCCCTGGGTGGGTTGGGGGAGATCGGCAAGAACATGACGGTCGTCGAGCAGGATGGCCGGATCGTCGTGGTCGACGTCGGGCTGCGCTTCCCGACCCCGGAGATGGTCGGCATCGACCTCGTGCTGCCCGACTTCTCCTACCTGCGCGAGCGCGCGAAGGACATCGAGGCGATCGTGATCACCCACGGCCACGAGGATCATCTCGGCGCGTTGCCGTGGGTTCTGCGCGAGCTCGGCGCCGAGGGACACGTGCCGCCCGTATATGGCGGCGCGCTGACGATCGCGATGGCGCGCTCGAAGCTCGACGAGCACAAGCTGCGCGATGTCTCGCTGAACGAGGTGGCGATCGCCGACACTGTTGAGCTGGGGCCGTTCTCGATGGAGATGGTGCACATGACGCATTCGATCCCCGACTCGAGCGCCGTCGCGCTGGGCACCGAGCGCGGCACGGTGCTGGTCACCGGTGACTACAAGTTCGATCAGACGCCTGTCGACGGCGCGCCGGCCGACGTCTCGCGGTTGGCGGAGCTGGGACGCGAGGGTGTGCTGCTGCTGTGCGGCGACTCCACGAACGTCGACAGGCTCGGGTTCTCGCCTTCGGAGTCCGTAGTGGGCCCGCACTTGGAGGAGGTGTTCGCCCGCTGCGAGGGACGCATCGTGGTGACGAGCTTCGCCTCGAACATTCATCGTGTGCAGCAGGTGGTGGATGCCGCCGCGGCGCTCGACCGCAAGGTCGTGCTGGTCGGCCGCTCGATGCGCAAGAACGTGAAAATCGGCCGCTCGCTCGGACATATCGAGGTGTCCGACGGGATGCTTGTGGGACCGCGCGAGATCGAGGACTTCCCCGACGACCGGATCGTGATCATCTCGACCGGCTCCCAGGGCGAGCCGCTCTCGGCGCTGCGCCGGATGGCCTACCGCGACCACCGTCAGGTGGAGCTGCGTCACGGTGACACGGTCGTGTTCTCGGCCACCCCGATCCCCGGGAACGAGCGCGCGGTGAACGAGACGATCGACCGGCTGTACCACATCGGTTGCGACGTGATCACCACCAGCGATGCGCCGGTGCACGCCTCTGGTCACGGTTACGCCGAGGAGGTCAAGCTGATGCTGAACCTCACCAAGCCGCGCTACGTGATGCCATTTCACGGCGACTTCAAGCGGCTGCGATTGCACGCGCGGCTCGCCGAAGCGGTGGGTGTGCCGCCCGAGGACATCTTCCAGGGCGAGAACGGACTGCCGCTGGAGATCTCAGAGCGCGGCGCGCGCTTTGGCCAGCGCGAGCACGCGGGGATGATCTTTGTCGACGGCGTGGAGATCGGCGACATGGCCGACGTCGCGCTGCGCGACCGCCGGATGCTCTCGGCCGACGGGATCTTCATCGTGGTCGTGACGATCGCCGAGCAGGACGGCAGCTCGGTCGCCGACCCCGAGGTGATCTTCCGCGGTGTGCCCTTTCTCGACCAAGCCGACGAGCTCTCAGATGAGATCAAGGCGACCGTCGATGCAACGCTCGAGCGCGCCGCGAAGGAGGAGATCCGCGAGGTGGATCTGCTCCAAGAGGTGCTACACGACGATCTGGCGAAGCTGGTCTACGACCGTCTCAAGCGGCGGCCGATGGTGCTGCCGGTCGTTGTTGAGGTTTGAGGCTCTCCGCCACCGCCGGCAGGCGCACGACGAAGCGAGCGCCGTAGGGCGCCCCGTCGCGCTCGCCTGTTGACTCGATCGTGACCGAGCCGCCGTGCGACTCGGCTACGGCGCGGACGATCGCCAGACCCAGGCCGAAGGAGCCACCGCGATCGCCGGCGCCCCGGACGAAGCGCTCGAATAGGGTGTCGCGCAGGTGCTCGGGCACGCCGGGACCGTCGTCCTCGACGACCAGGATGGCCTGACCCCCATCGCCGAGACTGCTCGATACCCGGATCTCGGTGCCGGTGGGGGTGTGGCGGAGCGCGTTCTCCAGGAGGTTGATCGTCAGGCGATGCAGTTCGTCGCGGGAGCCCTCGACGATCGCCGGGTGCACATCGAGTGAGATCTCATGCGCGGCGCTGACCGGCCCCAGCTCAGAGGCGGCCTCGACCACGACCTGATCCAGGGCGCACGGCTCGTGTGCGATCACGCGACCCACGTCGGTGCGCGCCAGGAGCAGCAGGTCGGCGACCAGCCGGCGCATGCGCTGTGAGGAGCGCAGAGCCGAGCGCGCCGCCTCGCCCTGATCGCCGTGCAGTGATTCGGCCAGCAGCTCCAGGTTGACGAGCACGCTCGTCAGCGGCGTGCGCAGCTCGTGCGAGGCATCGGCGACGAAGCGGCGCTGGCGAGCGAGCATCGCCTCGGTCTCGCCACGCGCGGCGTCGAGCTCGCGAAGCATGCCCTGGAGGGTGCGCGCTAGCTCGGAGACCTCGTCGTCGGCCTCGGACTGGGGCATCACGCGGGAGGGGTCGCGGGTGCGAGCGATCTCCGCCGCGGTGCTGGTCAGCCGTGCGATCGGCGCCATCGCGCGGCGCGCGATCGTCATGCCCGCGAACAGCGCGACGCCGGTCCCGATCAGCACCCCGATCAGCAGGAAGAGCTCTACGCGCGTGACGGTCGCCTCGGTGTCCGTGACGCTGCGGCCGTACTGGACGTACACCTGCCCGATCTGCTCACCCGTGCCTTCGATGCTGACCGCGGCGGGATGGCTGAGCACACGGTAGCCGTCGACGTTCCTCGCCTGGTTGGAGGCGGGACCGAGCGACGGCGCTTTGGCGGTCTCGGCGATCACGGCGCCGCCGAGCGTGAGGATCCTGATCACGGCCGAGTGCTCGGGCTCCGCGAGATCCTGCAGCGGCGGGTCGATGCCGACGATCTGGAAGGTCGAGGGGTTGACTTTTATGCTCAGTTGCAAGGGCAACTGCGCGGCGGTGGCCGCAACCTGACCGTTGAAGTCCGAGCGGATCCGGCGCACCGTCAGCGAGCCCACCGCGATAGCAAAGCCACACAGGATCACGAACGTGAGCAGCGCCGAGACGCCCGCCAGGCGCACGCGGATCGGCAGCCGGTCGAACGTCGCGTTCAGACGCTCGACGGCGCGCCGGGGCCCATCCAGGAGCTTACGCGCCGGTTTCAAGAGCACTCACGCGATCTAGGCGCGAAGAACGTAGCCCGCTCCCCGGATCGTGTGCAGCAGGCGCGGCGCGCCGTCGGCCTCGAGCTTGCGGCGTACGTTGGAGACGAACACCTCGATCGTGTTGGTTGTCGAGAAGGGGTCATAGCCCCACACCTCGTCGAGTAGGCGCTGGCGTGAGATCACGATCCGCTCGTTGCGCATCAGATACTCGAGCAGCTCGAACTCTCGCTGGGTGAGCTCGACCGTGCGCTCTCCGCGCGTCACCTCGTGGGTATCCGCGTTGAGCAGCAGGTCGCCGACGCGCAGGGGCGCCGAGCCCCGTGGCGGGCGCCGCCGCAGTAGGGCGCGCATTCGCGCGAGTAACTCCTGGCGCTCGAATGGCTTGACGAGGTAGTCGTCGGCGCCGGCGTCGAGGCCCTCGACGCGAGACTCGAGTGCGTCGCGCGCGGTGAGGATCAGGATCGGCACATCATCCTCGGCGCGCAACGCGCGCGCGACCTCCAAGCCATCGAGGCCGGGCAGACCGAGGTCCAGGATCACGAGATCGGGTGCAAACGAGCGTGCATGCTCGAGCGCGGCTGAGCCGTCGGCCGCGGCGCGCACCTCATAGCCCTCCATGCGCAGCGAGCGCTGGAGCGCCTGAGCGATGTCCTCGTCATCCTCGACGACGAGTACGCGGGGTGCACGGGAGAAGTCGTTCATCAGCTGGCTCTTTATGTACCGAGGTGGACTAAAGCAATGGTAAGCGAGTGGTCTCGTGGAGGATTTGTAAGGGAGAGGGAGGGGTCTCAGGGAGGGTCTCGTGGAGGGTCTGGTGCAGAGATGTCGAAGTTGCGCGGATGGCGAATACTCGCAAGCGCTCTCCTGCGCGCAAAACCACAGCCCGATCTCCAAGCATCAAACGAACCACGCCACGCGGCACGCGCGCTCGCGCGCGCCCTGCATCCCGCCGGCGTAGAAGCGCGCGCGGGCGGCGGTCCTCGTGGCCAATCTGGATGGCGATGCCACCGCGACTGCCGGAGCTCGATCAGCGTCAGCGCGATGTGATCGGGCTCGGACTGATCGCTCTCGGAATCTTCATGGGCTTCATCTTGTGGGGACATTGGGACGGCGGCGGCGCCGGCCATGGGTTGGCGGTCGGGCTTGGCTGGATGGTGGGCAAAGCGCGGATCCTGGCGCCGATCGCGTTGATCGGCGGTGGCGGAGCATTGCTGCTGCGCCCGGTGTGGCCGGCGCTACGGCCGCTGCGGACGGGGGCGATCTGCTTGTCGGCCTCGATCACGCTCGCGCTGGCTGCGGGCACGCTCGGCGTCAGCTCGGGGGCGGGAGACGTCTCCTCGAAGGGCGCGTCGTGGACCTCGGTCTTCTTACAAGCTCACGGCGGGGTGGTGGGCGAGTCGCTCTATCAAGGCTCGCACCGACTGGTGCAGAACGTGGGCGTGGACATACTTGTCGTCTTCCTGTTCTTGGTCGGCGTGATCCTCTTGACGGGAGCTTCGCTGGCGAGCGCGATCCGCGCGACGGGCAGCGGTGTGGCAGACACGACGCGGATGCTGAAAGCCCACCGGCCACGGATCGCCACTGCCGAGTCGCCCGAGCTGCCCGAGTCGCTGCATCCCCCCGAGCCGGAGCCCAACGAGTTGATCGTCAGGGCGACGCACGTGGAGGCCCCGGCACTCGACGAGCCACCGGCATGGGAATCGGACCCGGTGGACGAAGCGGGGGATCCGATCGAGAACGAGAGCGAGGATGAGCATCAGGCCGAGCTCGAAGAGGTTGAGCCACAGGACTCGATTCCCGGAGTGGCGGTGGCCGATCCAGAGCAGCTCACTCCACAGGGCAGGCTCCGTGAGGTGATCACAGATGACCCGGACTTCGTGTGGGAGCTGCCGCCCGCGGAGCGCTTGCTGGCGCGCTCGAGCGCCGATCAGACACGGCCCGATACCGCCGGACAGGAGCGTACGGCGAGCAGCCTGGTCGAGGCGCTGGGTCATTTCGGTGTGCAGTCGAAGGTCATCGGGACGGTCGCGGGGCCGCACATCACGCGCTATGAGCTGAGACTTGCGCCGGGTACGAAGGTCGCCAAGGTGGCACAGCTCAAGGACGATCTGGCCTATGCGCTGGCGGCGACGGACGTTCGTATTCTCGCGCCGATTCCAGGTAAGCAGGCAGTCGGGGTCGAGGTGCCAAACGCTCACCGGCGGATCGTCAAGCTGGGCGATGTCTTCCAGGCGCCGCCGAAGGACTGGTCGCCGCTGACCGTGTGGCTGGGCAAGGACGTGGCGGGGAAGGCCATCGGAGCGGATCTGGCGAAGATGCCACACCTGCTGGTGGCGGGTACGACCGGGGCGGGTAAGTCGGGTGCGATCAACGCGATGCTCTCCAGCGTCCTGCTGCGCGCCACGCCACACGAGGTACGTCTGGTGCTGGTCGACCCGAAGCAGGTCGAGCTGAACCACTATGAGTCGATCCCGCATCTGCTGACGCCGGTTATCACCAGTCCGCGCATGGCCGCGAACGCTCTGCAGAACCTGGTGAGGGAGATGGAGCAGCGCTACGGAATCATGTCGTTGGCGCGCACCCGAAGCCTGATCGAATTGAACAAGGCGCGGGGCAAGCGCGGTGAAGCGCCGCTGCCGTACATCCTTTGTGTGATCGACGAGCTCGCGGATCTGATGATGGTGGCGCCGGCCGACGTGGAGGACTCGATCATCCGCTTGGCGCAGAAGGCACGCGCCGTGGGAATCCATCTCGTGCTCGCGACACAAAGCCCGCGCGTGGATGTGATCACGGGCATGATCAAGGCGAACGTGCCCTCGCGGATTGCCTTCGCGGTCTCGAGCCAGACCGATTCGCGGGTGATCCTGGACCAGAACGGCGCGGAGTCGCTGCTGGGGCAGGGAGACATGCTGTTCAGCCCTGTCGGGACCTCTCAGCTGCAGCGTATCCAGGGGGCTTATATCGACGAGGCCCAGATTGCCAAGCTGACGAACCTGTGGCGCCGCCAGGGCGAGCCGGAGTTGCGCGAGGAGCTGTTGGAAGAAGTTGAGTCGGTCGAGCCTGAACCGAATCCGGACGAGCTCGATCCCGATGAGGACCCAATGCTGCGGGACGCGATCACGCTCGTGGCGGAAATGCAGACCGCGTCGACCTCGATGCTGCAGCGTCGTTTGCGGCTTGGCTACACGCGCGCGGGTCGCGTGATCGACATGCTCGAGCGACGCGGTGTGATCTCCGGCTACGAGGGCTCCAAGCCCCGCCAAGTGCTGATCACCGAGGCGGACCTGCCTCGAATACTCACGGGATTGGAATCCACACGCACCCAGCCGGCCCCCGCCGAGGCCATCATCGAGTCCTGAGTCCTAAGGGCCGAGTCCTGAGGGCCCTCTCCATCTTTGTGCAGGTTCACATGCACCTAATGGTGAGAAAAGCGTCTAACGACTAGCCTTCAAGCGGATATGGCGGAGATCGGCACAACGCTGCGCGCAGCGCGTATGAGCGCTCGCATCGATGTGTCGGAGATCGAGGCCGAGACGAAGATCCGCGCGAAGTACCTGCGTGCGCTCGAGAATGAAGAGTGGGACCTGCTTCCGGGACCGACGTTCGTGCGCAGCTTCCTACGCACGTACGCCCAGGCGCTGGGGTTGGATGGGAAGGTGTTGGTGGAGGAATACCGCCTGAACTACGAAAGTCCGAGCGAGTCGGCGCTGGAGCCGATCGTCTCGACCCCGCGTGCCGCGCCACGGGGGCGCGGGCCATCCCCCCGGCCCTCACGCGCATATTCGTTCGCGATCGCGGGCGTCGGGTTGTTGATTGTGCTGCTAATTGTCTTGTTGGTCACGAGCGGGGGTCCCTCCAAACAAGCGAGTGGTACATCGAGCAACTCCACGACACGCGGCCACGCCAAGTACAACGGCACGCACGCGAAGGCCACCGGGCACTCTTCGCATTCCACGAGCACGCCCTCCACCCGCGTGGCGCTGTCCTTGCGCGCGAGCGCGGCTGTGTACGTCTGCCTGATCGACAGCGATGACGGGCACAAGCTGATCCCCGGCCTGGAACTGCAGCCGGGAGCAAGCACTCCGACGTTCCACGCAAAACGCTTCACGATCACCTTGGGCAACAGCTCAGTGACGATGTTCGTCGACGGGATCCGGCGGGTCGTGGCGCCATCGAGCGCGGCGATCGGCTATTCGATCACGAAGGCCGGCCGCCAGCGGCTGAAGGCTGGGCAGCTGCCCACCTGCACATGAGCCCACCCCGGGCCGGGATCGTGGTCACGGGCACGGAGGTGTTGACGGGCCGGGTGACAGACCGAAACGGGCCGTGGCTGGCCGAGCGACTGCGGGAGCTGGGCGTCGATCTGGCCTACACGACGATCGTCGGTGACCGCCCGCGGGACATGGAGGACGCGCTGCGGTTCATGGCGGATGAGGGGCTCGACCTGATCCTCACGAGCGGCGGGCTGGGGCCGACCGCGGACGATTTGACGGCTGAGGTGGTGGGTAGGGCGCAGGGTCGCGAGATGGTGCTCGACGAGGCGCTGGAGGAGCGGATCGCGGAGATCCTCAGGCCGCTGGCGAAACGCTGGCCGAACCTCGATATGGACGCGATCAGAGAGAGCAACCGCAAGCAGGCGGTGATCCCCGAGGGCGCGACGGTGCTCGAGCCGGTGGGCACGGCGCCGGGGCTCGTGGTGCCGCCGGGAGGGGATGGGAGCCCGCCCACCCGCGGACCGACGGTCGTGGTGCTGCCAGGGCCGCCGCGCGAGCTGCAGCCGATGTGGAGCGCGGCCGTGAAGACCGACGCGCTGCGCGCGGCGATCGACCATGCGACCGAGTACCGGCAGACGATGCTGCGGCTGTTCGGGATCCCGGAGTCGGAGATCGCCGAGACGCTGCGCGCGGCCGAACGCGAAGGCATCGAGCTCAGCCGGCTGGAGATCACAACGTGCTTGAAACGTGGCGAGGTCGAGGTCGTGACCCGGTATGAGCCTGCCGAGCAAGCGGTTTACGACGCATTCGAGGCGGTCGTGCGGAGCAGGCACGCCGACACCCTGTTCTCAGATGACGGCAGCACGGTCGACGACCTCCTCGCCGCGCTGCTGCGCGGCAAGGATGGAGCCCCAGCCCGCACGATCGCGATCGCCGAGTCGTGCACAGGCGGCCTGCTGGCGGCCAGGTTGACGGAGAAAGCGGGTGCCTCGGACTACGTGAAGGGCGGGCTCGTCGTCTACTCCAACGACGCGAAGATCGCCCAAGCGGGCGTGCCGGCCGAGCTGATCGAGCGCCACGGCGCGGTGTCGGCCGAGGTCGCGGATGCGCTTGCCCATGGAGCAAGAGCGCGGTTGGGCGCCGATGTGGGTGTCGGAGTCACGGGCCTGGCGGGACCGGGCGGTGGCACCGAGGAGAAGCCCGTGGGGCTGGTCTGGCTGAGCGTCGTGACGGCGGACCGCGAGCCATTGACCCGCTCGGTCAATCTACCGGGCTCGAGAGTCGATGTCCGCGACCGCACGACTACGGTCGCGATGCACATGATCCGCCGCGCGCTGCTGCATTCTTAGCATCCCACCTCGCTGGGACGAGCATCCTGACTCGCCGGGGCAATACGAACAACTGTTCCGTCCGAAGCGACCTCTAGCTTGGTCGATCCCATTTCGAACCGGAGGAATAAGACCATGTCTGTGACCGACCAAGAGAAGGCAGCCAATGCGCGTGACGCCGCCCTTCAGGGAGCGCTCACGCAGATCGAGCGCGAGTTTGGCAAGGGCACGGTCATGCGTATGGGCGACGAGGGTGCCCAGGTGCGCTGCGACGCGATCCCTACGGGCGCGCTCTCGCTCGATCTCGCGCTGGGTATCGGCGGCGTCCCTCGTGGACGTATCGTCGAGGTCTTCGGCCCGGAGTCCTCAGGTAAGACGACGCTGATCTATCACGTGCTTGCAGAGGCGCAGAAGCTCGGCGGCGTGTGCGCGTTCATCGATGCAGAGCACGCGATGGATCCTCTCTACGCGCAGAGGATCGGCGTCGACATCGACGAGTTGCTCGTCTCTCAGCCCGACTATGGCGAGCAGGCGCTGGAGATCGCCGACATGCTTGTGCGCTCCGGTGCGGTCGACGTGGTCGCGATCGACTCGGTCGCCGCGCTCACCCCGCGCGTGGAGCTCGAGGGACAGATGGGCGACCAGACCGTTGGCGCGCAGGCTCGCATGATGTCTCAGGCGATGCGCAAGCTCGCCGGCAACCTGAATCGCACGCAGACGCTCTGCATCCTCACCAACCAGATCCGCGAAAAGGTCGGCGTCATGTTCGGCTCGCCCGAGACCCAACCGGGCGGGCGCGCCTTGAAGTTCTACTCCTCTCAGCGTCTTGACATTCGGCGCATCGAGACGCTCAAGGACGGCACCGAGGCGGTCGGTAATCGCGTGCGCGTGAAGGTCGTCAAGAACAAGGTCGCCGCGCCCTTCCGCCAGGCCGAGTTCGACATCGAGTACGGCAAGGGCATCTCGACCTCCGGCTGCCTCGTGGATCTGGGTATTGAGCACAACATCGTGAGCAAGTCCGGGTCGTTCTTCTCCTACGGCAATGACCGCCTCGGCCAGGGTCGCGGCAACGCCAAGGCCTACCTGGACGAGAACCCTGCGATCGCGAAGGAGATCGAGGGCAAGATCTATGCCGCGCTTGGCTTAGGCAAAGACCTGGTGACGCCGATCGAGCGTGACAAGGACGCTCCGATTCCTGTGCCGATCTCCAGCGAACCAGCAGTCGCCGCCGCCTGACCCGCGCCCCGCGGGTCGTGGACCAAGCGGGGCGCGGACGTAGGGAGCGTGGCGTGCTGTGCACGCGAGTGACCGAGGACAAAGCATCCGCGCCGCGTCCACGGCCCGCGGGTACCCTGTGGAAGCGATGAAGCGCTACCACCTCACGACGTTCGGCTGTCAGATGAATGAGCACGACTCTGAGCGCATGAAGGGCATGCTCGAGTCGCTCGGTTATGCGGAGGCGCCCGAGCGCGGCGAGGCCGACCTGATCCTGTTCAACACCTGCTCGATCCGCGAGACGGCCGACAGTCGCTTCGTCGCGCACCTCGGCGAGGCCAAGCGCCTCAAGCGTGAACAACCGGAGCGGATCGTCGGTGTCGGCGGCTGCTGGGCGCAATCGGTCAAGGAGGAGGTGTTCGAGCGCTTCCCCTTCGTCGATGTCGCCTTCGGTCCCGGCCAGGTGCACAAGCTCGCGGAGTTCCTGACGAGTGAGTCGCTCACAGCTCAGGGCTACTTCGAGTTCGAGGGCTTCACCGGCCACTTGCCCGCACGGCGCTCACGCCAGTTTCAGGGCTGGCTGCAGATCTCAGTCGGCTGCAACTGCGCCTGCTCGTACTGCATCGTGCCTTCGACACGCGGCCGCGAGGTCAGTCGCCCGTTCGACGAGCTGGTGACAGAGGTCCGGGCGATGGCCGCTGACGGCGTGCGCGAGGTCACTTTGCTAGGGCAGAACGTCAACTCCTACGGGCGCGACCTGCGCTCCGCCGGGCATCGGGTGGGTGGGCGTCCATCATTCGCCGGGTTGCTGGCGGCCGTGGACGAGATCGATGGCATCGACCGCATCCGCTACACGAGCCCACACCCGAAGGACATGCGCGAGGACGTGATCCGCGCCCACGCGGAACTGGAGAGCGTGTGCGAGCACATCCACCTGCCGCTCCAGTCCGGCTCCTCGCGGATCTTGAAGGCGATGCGCCGCACGTACGACCGCGGGCGTTACCTGGACCGGGTTGCGCTGATCCGCGAGCACGTCCCCGACGCGTCGCTCACGACAGACATCATCGTCGGGTTCCCGGGGGAGACCGAGGAGGACTTCGCGCAGACGCTCGAAGTGGCCGAGCAGGTTGGCTACGACAGCGCCTTCACGTTCCTCTTCTCGCCCCGGCGCGGCACCGAGGCCGCCGAGCTGACAGAGGGCCTCGTTCCGCACCCGGTGAAGGTGGAGCGGATGGAGCGCCTGCTGGAGGTGGTTCAGCGTCGCGCCCGTGAGCGCGCCCAGCGGTTCGTCGGGCGCACGGTCGAGGTCCTGGTGGAAGGACCGTCGCGCACCGACCCCGAGAGTTTGCGCGGCCGCACCAGACACAACAAGGCCGTCAACTTCACCGGCCTCGCCGCGCCCGGTGAGCTGACCGAGGTGGAGATCACCGCCGCCACCAGCCAGACGCTCTCCGGGGAAGAGCGCCTGCTGGCAAGAACGGTCGTCGGTTGAGGACCTTCCGCGTCACGCGAGCGCTTCCCCGCAACGCGGCCCGGGCCTCCATCGGCTGCTGGGCGGTATGTCTTGACTACTGGGCCGTTGCCCCAGTGGCACTCCCCGGATAGCTAGCGCCCGAGCCCGACCCCGACTGCGCGCCTGGGCCTGACTGCGCGCCGGAACCCGAGCTTCCGCTAGAGCTGGAGCCCATATCCGGGCACGGGTGCTTCCCCGGCGACCCGCCTTTCGGCGGCGTCCCCGTTTTCGCCCCTGGGGCCGGAGTCGGGGTTGCGGGGGTGGCCGTCGTGGGTGTGGTTGTCGTCGTCGGTACGGTGGATTGTGACGTCGATGGGGCGGTGCTCGTGGAGCCGGACGCCGCGCCCGCGCTTGAGATGCCGGCCAGCGCGCCGCTGCTGGCAAGTGCGCCGGCCACCATCGTTGCGCCGAGTAGCTTTGACGTATTCATGCGATCGAACCTCCTGGGATAGGTCGGGTGGTTTGTGTCGATCGATCGTCCGCTACGTCGCTAAGCGAACCCCAAGGCCCGCGTAAGGGTTGGCATAGACGTTTGTAGGGAACATGTAAGGACGCTTTTTTGTGGTCCGGCGCAGATGCGAACATATGTTCGTGCGCTGGAGCAATCTGAGCTTAGGAGAGGAGGAGCAGCGGCGTTTGCCGGGCTATCGCGACGAAGCTGTGGTGCGCCGCTTCGATGCTCCCGAGGCGCTCCAGACCAACTTCTACGAGGTCCGAGCCAAGTCGGTACTGAACCGCGTCCCCGGAAAATCCCAGGTGCCCTTCCGCTGGACGATCAATCCGTATCGCGGCTGCACACACGCCTGCGTCTACTGCTTCGCTCGCCCCACCCACAAGTACCTCGATTTCGATGCCGGACGGGACTTTGAGCGAGAGATAATTGTCAAGGTCAACGCCCCTGAGGTACTGAGAGTCGAGTTCGCAAAGCCCTCCTGGAAGCACGAGCACGTGGCGCTCGGGACGAACACCGATCCCTATCAGTGGGTGGAGGGCCGCTATCGGCTGATGGAGGGCATCTGGGAAGCCATGAGGGACTTCGCCAATCCCTGTTCTGTGCTGACCAAGTCACCACTCTTGCTGCGCGATCTGCCGCTGATGCTGCAGATCGCCGAGCGGACCACAATCAGCGCGTGCCTGTCGATCCCGACGCTCGACGAGCAGGCGTGGCGGGCGACCGAGCCGCACACGCCGAACCCACGGGCGCGACTGGAGGCGGTGGCTGAGCTCAACCGGGCCGGCATCCCCACCGGGGTGCTGATCGCTCCGCTGATGCCTGGAGTCAACGACGCCCCGCATCAGATCGAGCCACTGCTGGAGCTGGCAGCCGCGGCGGGGGCCACCAGCATCGGCGGCGTGGCGCTACACCTACGCGGCGAGGTGAAGGACATCTTCATGGACTGGCTACGCTCGCAGCGCCCCGACCTGGTCGAGCGCTACGAGGAGCTGTACCGCCGCGGCGCCTACGCGCCACCGCAGGAACGGGAGCGCCTCTCACGGCTGGTGCGCCGAGGTGCGCCTAGCGCGAGGGGCTTCAGACGCCTGCAGCCCGCGGCGCGCCCTCCCGCCGCCGAGCAGACCCGCCATGAGCAATCACACCAGCAGGCGCTCTTCTAAAGCAAGGTCCTGAGGCGGCCGCCTCAGCGTTTGTCGCGTTGGGTTGACCCCACCGCGTGTGCGATCTCCTGCGAGCCAAGCCTGCGTGAGACACTCGCCGCCAGCTGCGGAGCGATGCCCGCGAAGATCGCGCCGGCGCGCAGCGCAAAAGGGGCGACGTCGATCTCTGCGCGGTTGCGCTCGATCGCTCGGACCACCGCGCGGGCGACATCCTCCGGTGCGCGCGTACCAACACCCGGCGGCAGTTTGACCCCAGAGTCGGCGAACAGGCCCGCGTCGCGGATGAAACCGGGGAACACGGTGGAGACACCCACGCCGCTTGCGCGCAGATCCTCGCGCAGACCCAAGGCGAAGCCACGTATCCCGAACTTCGACGCGCAGTACAGCGAGGCGCCCGGCGTGGCGGCCTTGCCCTGCAAGGAAGACACGAACAGCAGGTGCCCGCGCCCGCGGGCCACCATCGCTGGAAGCAGCGCGTGTGCCAGCGTGATCGGCGAGCGTAAGTTGACGTCAAGCGCCCGGTCGATCTGCCCCTGTGTATATGTCTCCAGGTGCCCCGACCCTGGCAGCGCGGCGTTCGCGATGAGGATGTTGATCTCTCCAGCCTCTGACACCAGACGCTCAACCTCAGCGGAGTTGCTCAGATCGATTGCCAGCGCGCGAGCGCCGAGCTCGACGGCGAGCGGCTCCAGCACCTCCGTGCGACGCCCGGTCAGAATCAGCTCGGCGCCGCGCCCGTGCAGCTCACGGGCGATCGCGTGACCGATGCCGCCAGTGGCTCCGGTGAGCAGGACGGTGGAGTCGGAGATCTGCACGAGGTGCGAGCCTACGAGAATGCAGATCATCGCGCTGTTCGGCCCCACCGGCGTGGGCAAGACTGATGTCGCGCTCGCGCTGGCCGAGCTGCTGCGCGCGCGCGGCGAGGAGCGCCCCGTTGCCGTGTCGGCCGACGCGCTACAGGTGTACGAGGGACTGGAGACGCTCACCGGCGTGGCCTCGGCCACCGAGCAGGCAAAGCTCGAGCATCGCCTGGTGTCCTTCCTGCCGCTCGACGCGACGTTCAGCGTGGGGCAGTACGCCGAGCTGGCGCATGCCGAGATCGACGGCCTGCTCGAGAACGGGCGGCGGCCGCTGATCGTCGGCGGCACCGGCCTGTACCTGCGCGCGGCGCTGACCGAGCTGGATCTGCGCCCGCCACCGCCCGAGGGGGCGCGCGAGCGCTGGACCGCGGCGCTCGAAAG
>Ga0182024_10008754_pt1 | contig 21177 bp, 13 predicted proteins | sample P32metaG_FD_120480 | JGI IMG/M metagenome (GOLD analysis project Ga0182024, IMG submission 120480) | Permafrost microbial communities from Stordalen Mire, Sweden - P3-2 metaG (Illumina Assembly) | ecosystem: Environmental > Terrestrial > Soil > Wetlands > Permafrost | place: Sweden: Stordalen...
CCGAGGACAACGGCCTGACACTTGTTCTGCGTCTCTCGATCCCAGTCCAAAGCCAGAAAAACATCTGGATCGAGCTGCCGTACGAGTGGCCCGTCGCGCGCAACGGCGAACTCGCGCGCGAAAACGGCGAAGCGCTACTCGCCAAAGCCGTCGCCCAGTGGGATGATTTGTGGGCGCACGCAACCAAAGTCGACTTCCCGCAAAAAGCGTTGACCGACTTCTACTATTCGTCGATCGCCTACGTGCTCATCTTGACGGAATTCGACGCGCGTGGCGATTTGTGGGCGCTCGATGGCCCCGCAGTCTACCGGCAATACTGGGGCCGCGGCGAATATTTTCAGGCGCGCGCCATGGAGGTCGCGGGATTCTTGGAGCCCGCGCGGCTGAGCGTGGAGCACTCTTCCCATGTCATCAACGACGACGGCGAGTGGGACTTCCCTCCCACCAGCGGCTGGCCCGCGTGGGACAACTCCGGAGGTAACGCGGCGGCGGTCTGGGACTACTACCTTTTCTCGCGCGACAAGCAGTGGCTCGCCAGGGCGTATCCCGATCTACTCCAATCCGCGAGCTGGATTCGCGACCACCGCGAAGAGTCCACGCTCGAGGGCGTCGACAGCATTCCCGCCGGCGCGCGCCCCATCCATCGCATGATTGCCTCCAGGTGCCGCCCCGAGCCCGATCCTCCACTCAAGCCCGGCGAGAAAACCTACTGGTACGGGCTGCTGCCGTGGAGCTACGGCGATTCGGGCCTGCCGGAGGGCCACTCCTTTTCGCACAACTTCCTCGCGGATTACGCGCTTCATATCACCAGCCAGGCCGCGACCGTGCTAGGCCATCCCACCGAACCAATCTGGCTCGACCGCGAGTACGCCGCTTTCACCGCTTCCATTCGCGAAGATGTCAGCCGCGCCGTGTCGCTCGAAACCATCACACCGCCCTACCTGCCTGCGATGCCCACGTATCCGCAAGGCGCTTACTCGCAGACATTTCTCGCTGTGTATCCCACCGGCCTCTACGCGCCCGACGATCCACTGGTCAACGGACTGATCACACGCATGGAGCGTGAGGAAAAGCAGGGCCTGCCCACAAACGTTGCCTGGGCCGGACTCGCCGGCGTCTGGGCGGGCGAGTCCATGAACATGGCGGAAACCTACTTGCTGCGCGGTGAAAAACAGAAAGCCGCCGACATGCTCGCTGCCGCGCTCAATCACAGCTACACCACGAACGTGTGGAAAGAAGAAATCCTCGTCGACGTCGACGCGCCGCGCGCCTGCGACACACCGCACTCGAAGCGCTCCAACATGCAGGGCACCGGCGACATGCCTGAAGCCTGGGCCAACGCCAACCTCGTGCTCCTGCTGCGCGACATGCTCGTGAACGAGCGCGACGGCAAGCTGCATCTGCTTCCCGGCCTGCTCGCAAGCTGGGTGCCCGAAGGCAAAACGCTCACCCTCGAAAACGCGCCTGTAACGACAGGTGGCACAGTAGGCCTGCGCGTGGAACATGTAAGTGCGAAACTCTGGCGGGTAACCATCGATCCACATGGATTGTCGCGCGATTTCGTTTTGCACTTCCCATTCGAGCCTGGCGCGCCCGTCCGCATCGATGGCAAACCGATCACTGCTTCATCGCAATTCGACTTGAGCCTCGACAAGCCCCGCACTATGGAGCTCAGACTCGAATGAAACGCCGCGATTTCCTTTCGAGCGCAAGCGCAACCGCCGTCTCTTGTCTGGCTTCCGGCCTGCTCCGCGCGCAGAGCAGCGCACCCGGTGCCTCCGTGCCCATCTCCGGCACTCTCACCATCGACGAATCCACAACCCTCGCCACCATTCCGCAGGACTTCATCGGCCTCAGCTACGAATCGGCGCAACTCGCCAATCCCGCATTCTTTTCCGCGCAGAACTCCGCACTCATCGCACTCTTTCGCGAGCTCAGCGATCAAGGCGTGCTCCGCCTCGGTGGAGGAACCAGCGAATTCACAGCCTTCACCACCGAAGAGCCGCCGTCTGCTGCGCCCTCCGATGCCGTCGGTCCCGATACCAGCAAGAACGTCAAAGGCGACACACCCATCACGCCCAAGAGCCTGCGCAACCTGCGCGCATTTCTCGATGCGACAAACTGGCGCTGCCTGTACGGCCTCAATCTCGGTCGCGGCCCTACCGTACGCGCCGCCGAAGAAGCATTCCACGCCCAGGAAATTCTCGGGGCCCGCCTCATCGCGTTTCAACTCGGCAACGAGCCGGATGCCTGGCGCAATCGCTACCGCCTCGCGACGTGGACCTATGCCGACTACTGGAAGGAGTGGGCAACAGCCCACAGCGCAATTGTGGCTCGTGTGCCCCAGGCCAAATTCGCCGGTCCCGATGTGTCGAATAAGATGGCCTACGTCACCGGCTTTGCCGAAGACGTAAAACGCAGTGGGCCCGACGTCGTGATGCTCACCTCGCACTACTACGCCATGGGTCCGGCAGGCGCGCCCGGCATCACCCTCGACAAACTGCTCTCTACCGATCCCAAGCTGGATCGCGATGTACAGATTGCCATGACCGCGGCGCGCAGTGCGGGCCTGCCGTACCGCATGAGCGAAGGCAACTCCTGTTGGAACGGCGGCCAGCCCGGCGTGAGCGACACGCTGGCCAGCGCATTGTGGGTCGCGGATATGATGCTGGACTTTGCTTCGTTCGGCTGCGCCGGCGTGAATCTGCATGGCGGCGGCAACGGCTTCTACACACCGATTGCCGGCAGCCTCGCTGACGGATTCACACGCCGCTCCGAGTATTTCGGCATGGAACTCATCAAGCCGTTCAGAGGCGCAACACTCACCCGAAGCACGCTCGACTGCGCGAACAACCGCATCCGCGCCTACGCCGCTCGAAAATCCGGAAGCGCGTTGGTGCTAATCATCAACAAATCCGATCAGCCCGCGGCACTTCGCACCACGTTGCGCCATGCGCATAGGCAATGGCTGCTCAACGGGTCTGCCATCGACGCGAAGCAAGGCGTCACACTCACCGCAAACAGCGCAACTGCGCTTCACAAAAGTACGGTGCAAGTGCCAGCGTACAGCGCAATTCTGCTGGAGACCTAAGGGGGAAAATCATGGCACGAGGGAAAAAGAACTGGAGCCGCCGGCGTTTTCTGCGCGACGCATCGCTGACAGGTGCGGCTCTCGCGCAGCGGGGTTCTTCTCCCGCATCGCGTGCGCAGATCCCTGCGGAATCCATCCCCAGCGAGCACGTTCTCTTCTTCGAGCAACCCGCGGCCATGTGGCCCGACGCATTGCCCGTTGGCAACGGACGGCTTGGCGCCATGATCTTCGGCAATCCCGCCAAAGAGCGGCTGCAATTGAACGAGGAGACGGTCTGGATGGGCGAGCGGCGCGATCGCGACAATCCCCAGGCCAGCCGCACTCCTGAAGTGCGCAATCTGCTGATGGCCGGCAAGGTTCACGAGGCTGAAGCGCTTGCCGCGCAGGTGATGATGGGCGTTCCGGACCGCCTGCCCTGCTACCAGACGCTTGGCGACTTGTGGCTCGATTTCGACAAGGTGCCCGCAAAGGTCAAGGACTACCGTCTTGAACTCGATCTCGACGAGGCCGTGGTTAAAACACGCTTCAGCGCTGCGGGCGCGCAGTGGACGCGTGAGGTTTTCAGTTCGGCGCCGCGCAATGCGATCGTCGCGCGCATTGAATCCACGCGCCCCTTCGCGCTCACCCTCAGACTCGACCGACCCGCACACAGCGAAACCACCGCCGCAGCCGGCGATCGCCTGGTGATGACCGGCGCGGCGCGGCCCGTGAAACCCACGACCGATCCAGGAACACAAGAGCTGCAGGTCGGAGTAGCATTCCGCGCGGAGTTGAAGGCCATCCCCGAAGGCGGCACCGTGCACGCCACAGGCAACACTCTGCGCATTGAAAACTGCCGCGCCGTCACGCTGCTGCTCACCGCTTCCACCGATATTCGTGCGCGCGATGCGGCCGGAATGACCGCAGCCTGCGCCCGCAATCTGCGTTCCGCTGCCGCTCGCACCTACAGCGAATTGCGCGGCGAGCACGTCGCCGATTATCGCCGCTACGCCGCGCGCGCCAATCTTCGCCTTGCCAATGTCCAGAATTTAGGCGCCCCCGATCCGCTGCGCGACCTCGCCACCGACAAGCGCATGGAGCGCCTGCGCAAAGGCGGCGACGATCCCGGCCTCATCGCCAACTACTTTCAATTCGGCCGCTACATGCTCATCAGCAGCAGCCGCCCCGGCACGCTGCCGGCCAATCTGCAGGGCATCTGGAACGAGAGCCTCGATCCGCCGTGGGGATCGAAGTACACGGTAAACATCAACGCCGAAATGAACTACTGGATGGCCGAATCTGCGAATCTCGCCGAGTTGCACGCGCAGTTATTCGATCTGCTCGACTCCACGCGCACCTTCGGCTCCGCCACGGCGCGCAAATATTACAACGCCCGCGGATTCGTGGTGCATCACAACACCGACATCTGGGGCGATTCCATTCCCGTCGATCACGTGCAGGCCGGCGTGTGGCCTCTGGGCGCAGCGTGGATCTCGCTGCATCTCTTCTCGCGTTACGCGTACTCGCTCGACACCGCCTTCCTGCGCGACCGTGCCTGGCCGCGGCTCAAGGAAATTGCCGAGTTCTTCCTCGACTATCTCGTCCCCGACTCGGACGGAACCCTCCTCAGCGGCCCCAGCCAATCGCCGGAGAACAAATACAAACTTCCCGACGGCTCCACGGCCAGCCTGTGCATGTCTCCTGCCATGGACACCGAGATCATTCGCGCCATTTTCGATCGCGTCTCCCGGTCCAGCAAAATTCTTGGTGTCGACGGCGCCCTTCGCGCCCAGGTTGAGGCCGCGGCCAAGCGCCTGCCGACTTTCAAGATTGGCAAGACCGGCGCATTGCAGGAGTGGAACGAGGACTACGCCGAAACCGAACCCGGCCATCGCCACATCTCGCACCTCTTCGCGCTTTACCCCGATCACCAGATCACGCTGCGCGACACTCCCGAACTCGCCAAAGCCGCGCGCGCCGTGCTCGAGCGCCGCCTGGCAAACGGAGGCGGAAGTACCGGCTGGAGCCGCGCATGGATTGTGAATTGCTGGGCGCGTTTGGAAGATGGCGAGGCCGCGCATGAAAGTTTGCTGGCCCTGCTGCGGAATTGCACGCGTCCCAATCTCTTTGACATTTGCGGCATGAAGGCCAACTCGCCTTTTCAGATCGATGGCAACCTGGGTGGAACCGCGGGCGTGATTGAGATGCTGCTGCAGAGCCACGGCGGCGTGCTGCGTTTTCTGCCCGCACTGCCCTCGGCGTGGCCTGAGGGGAGTTTTCGTGGCTTGCGCGCGCGCGGCAATATCGAAGTGGATTGCGCGTGGCACGACGGCAAAGCGACGATTGCAACCCTGCGCGCCAATGCCGATGGCCGTATCGCGCTGGCAGCGCCGGCAACACAGCGCATCCTGCGCGTCATGCGACGTGGAAAGGAAATCCCTCTGCAATCTGGCAATGCGCAAACCCCGCAAGTGGATCTGACCGCTGGATCGCAGTATCGCGTCATGTTTGCCTAAGCGGCGTTGCAGCAACAAACGCTCAACGGTGGCCGCCATGCGAACCGCCGCCTCCGCCGCCGCTCGAACCACCGCTGCTGTGCGAAGCTCCGCCTCCCCCTCCGCCGCTGCTTCCGCTTGACGGGTGACTCGAACCGCCATTGCTTGAAGAACTCCTCGGAGGAGAATACGAGGGCGGAGAATACGAAGGCGCAGGAGTACTGTGGTTCTCAGGCGCCGGCCGCGACGGTTGAGTGTAACTCGGCGCGGTTACCGTTCCACCTGCAGGACGGCTGCTTGTATAGCTCGAATGCGCAGGGCCAACCACCCCGCCCCTCGCCCCTTCCCCGGTATTGCTTGGGGCAGTGCGATTGCTTTCAGGAGTGAAAGCCTCACGCGAATACACGGGACGTGAAGGTAACGGGTGCAACGGCTCGACTGTGCTTCCCGCAATCGTCACTTGCGCGTTCTTGTCTCGCGCGGGCAATGCCGTATTCGCGAACGCCATGTGCCGGTTCACCGGGACCACCGGAATCGGCCGGTGCCCGATCGGTCCGACAGGCCCGTGCGGCGGAAGCGGTCTCGGAATCGGCCGATATCCTCTGGGCGCAAAGCCTATATTGGGACCGCCATAGAAACCCATTCCCCACCACGGCCTGCAGCCGCCCATGCCCGGCGCCCATCCCCAACCGAAGCCGTTGTAGAAATTCCATGCTCCGCACTGATAAGGCATGTAGCCCCACGAGTAGCCGGACGCCCACACGTAGCCGTAAGAAGGCGTGTACATCCAGTCGCCGTTCCCGTAGGGATCGAAGTCGGCGTTCGCCGCCTCATACGGAGACCAGACATAGCCTTGCCCCGGCACATCGTACCAACTGCCGCTGGCGTCCAGATCGTTCCATGCCGGGTTCTGCACTTCACCCAGATTCTCAGGCGCTCCCGTCTGTGCTGCAGCTTCGGCGGTCAGTGCCTCGTCGCGGTCTGAATCCCACGCATCCCAGGAGTTGGGCTCGATCGATTCGGCGAGAGAATACTGGCTGGGATCCGCCGCGTTGAGCGTGATCGATTCGCCGCCATGGAGGTCGACGGCGGCCGAGCCGGCGGTCGAGTTGGCGACCTGCAGGTGTAAGTTTCCTGAAAAAACGGCGAGGCCGCCCGGGGGCGTATCCATGGCAATGCGCAGGGCAGTAAACCCGCTGGCGGTGGCCACGCTGGAGCCAAAGTGGACGTTCATCCGGCCGGCCTGGCCGCCGCCCTGGAACTCGAAATAAGCGAGGCCGGAGTTGAGTGTCAATTCCGCGTCGGCTGTGGTACCCGCGCCGCGCAGGACCTGCAAGGTCAGCATGGTGTCGGGCGCAATCCGGACCACACTGCCGTCCTCAAACTGGATTTCCGCTTTGCCATTGTCGGCGGTGGTCAGTTGCATGCCTTCAAACAGCGGCGTATTGGCCACTGCCTGGGCGGCCAGCACCTGATTGCCCTGCGCCAGCTTTACCTGGCCGTCGACAAAACTCAGGCGCACCGCCCGAGCAGGCTGCCCTGTCCCTTGCTGAGTATCTTGCTGCGCTTCCTGGGCCGATGCCACGGCGAACAGAGAAGCTACTCCAAGGGCCAGCGCTGCCAGCCCCGCATTTGCATTGCGATTCCCCAAGAAATTCACGGCGCCCCGCCTTCCCGTGCCTTGCGGCGACCCCCATCTCCGCTCCTCGGCAACCTGACATTCTTTTGACACTCTTGCGTTGAAAAAAGTCGCTTTATGCCAGAGATTTATGTCGATCCCTCGGCCAGCAGCATCCGCGCCCGCTTCCTTACCCTTTCCAACACGGTATCGTCCTGCGTCAGCTGTTCCAAAATTTCCCGGATCACGCAAACCTGCTGCGCCCGGCCATCGCCCACGGCTTCGACAAGGAATTCCATCTCCGCGTCCAGGCCCAGCCGGTCGTGTTGCAGCAGCAATTCCAGGCGCGCGCCCTCCAGAATGGTCTCCGCGACGGCCTCCAGCGAATCTCCCAGGTCTTGAATCTCCTTGTCCTTCGAATAGTTGAACGTGCAGGAGCCTTGTCCCTGCGGTCCGGTATAGGTGAGCGTTTTCCAGCCCTGAAAGGCCACCTTGAGATGGCTTTCGCAGGACTCCTTGAACCACCTGTGGCGCGCGGCTGCAGTAAAGACGTGTCCCGCATAAGCCGTGCTCACCTGAATGTCGCGGTCGACGGCAGGCGCCACGATGCCTGAACTGGCTTCACCCGGGGGTTTGCCTGCCTGGGACCGAAAATGGCCGGTCCCGTCGGGCCGAAGGGTGAGCGTCCATTGCGAAGGCGAGAGGCCGGGATCGGAGAAATCCAACTGAAACGTGGGATCCGCCGTGGCAGGAGCTTGTCCGCGCGCAGCAACAGCCAAAATTGCCACTGCCAGCCAGCAGGCCTTCATCGCACAATCCCTTGCAGAGCCAGCGTCTGCGCCGTATGAATGTGGCAGATGGCGATGGCGAGCGCATCGGCGGCGTCGGCCGGCTGGGGAACCTCGGCCAAGTTCAGCAGCCGCGCCACCATGAACTGGACCTGCTCTTTTTTTGCCAGCCCGTAGCCCACCACGCTCGATTTGATCTTGAGCGGCGCGTATTCCGCCACGGGAAATCCCAGCCGCGCCGCGGCCAGCAACGCCACACCGCGTACCTGCCCCAGCTTGAGAGCCGACTTGGCATTCACCGAGTAGAAGACTTCTTCGATTGCCACCGCCTCGGGCTGCCAGCGCTCGAGCTCGGCGGACAGTTCGCGAAACACCTGATCCAGGCGCTCGGGCAAAGGACGGGTCTTGGCCAATCGGATGCCTCCCATGGCGAGGCACGTAAGTCGCGGCTGCCGCTCGCCGTCATCCGACTCCACGACGCCGAAGCCCGTTACCTCCGTACCGCAGTCGATGCCGAATACCCTCATGCGGTCCAAGTTTACCGCAGATAACGTAGGTAGGGAGACAGGGACGAGTCGTGGGTCAGTTTCAGCCTGTCGTGAAAGGGCACGACTTCAGTCGTGCCGTAAACCCGTGATCAATGACCCGGGGCTTTAGGCCCTGAGGGACGCCTTTGACGGTGCAACATCATTGATGAGAACGCTTCAAGGGACGTAGGCAGCGTGAAGCCAATTGTGTGCAAGCCGCATCCAACCGTTACAAGTTGGATTCCTCGATGAAAGTTTCATCCGGGGAAAACAAAACGCGATTCCAAGTGTCGATACCTTGGAGAGGAATATCGCAAATGGGCCTTCGGGGGATGATGAGCGAGATTCAGGCAGCTGCGAAACGCAACGCGATCTTCTGGCTGAGCCAGGGGATTTCGCCGCGCCGCCTGGCGCTGACGCTCGCGCTCGGATTCGCTGTTGGCTGCATTCCGGTGGTCGGCATCCCCACGGTTCTGTGCGCCGGACTGGCCTTGGCGCTGCGCCTCAACCTGCCTGTTATCCAGATGGCCAACTATGTCGCCATGCCGCTGCAACTGGCTCTGATTGTTCCCTTCGTGCGCCTGGGCAGTTGGCTTGTCCCCACACACGGTGGTCCCGCTCCCATGGGTCTCGCATTCGATCTGCGGGCCCTGATGCATCCGCCCGACCTCAACCTCGCTGCCCACCTCGCCACATCGATCGGAGACGTGGCCGGCAAGGCTCTGCTGGCATGGCTGCTGGTCGCCATCCCCGCCGTGGTGCTGATGACCCTTGCGCTCACACACATGCTCCGCCGCATCCCCGCCCTTCGCGCCTCCGAAGCCGGAGACTGAAGAACGAACTGTGAGCACAGATCATCGATTGCGGGCGTCCGAAGGGGCGCCCGTTCTATTTGTGCCCGGGACGTCTCGTTTTTCTAATTCCCCGCGTGGGCATCAGGAACCGGTTGCGCGCTGTCGATCCAAGCCGTATAGATCATGTCGCGCAACATGCTGGCGCCGTCGGCCAGGCGCGCCGCTGTAAAGTCGCGCGAATCAGGTGTGCCCGCGCCGACGAAGCCTCCGGCCTTTTCAAACTGGTAGACCTTCTCGACATACGTTCCGCTGTGGCGCAGGTAGGCGACGTAGGCGTCGAACATGTCGCCTTCGATGAGCTTGACCGGCGTCATCTTGGCCTGCACCTCGGGCGCGTGAACGTTGGCCGCGACAAACGGTCCTTCGAACAAGTGGTGAATCTGATGGCCGGTCGTGTAGCCGTTGGGGTTGGGCCCGACCCATCCGTTGTACTTGATGGTGACGTGGAGCGGCTGCGAACCGTCGCCCACGTAATGGCCGAGCCAGCCGGCATAGAACAGGATGGCTGCTTCGACCGGCTTCGTGTCGACATTCGCGCCAGGTTTCGTATCGACATTCTCGCCCGGCGTCGCGTTCTGACCTGCGGCAACCAGGAAGCGATACTGGCGCATGGCCGCTTTCAGGCGCTCCCACACTTCGTCGGTCTCCCACGGCTGCAGGCCGATGGTCTCGGGCCGTTGGCCGGCGGCGAAGACTTTGGCCTCAAAGTCGAGGCGCTTGTGTGGGAGGGGCCCAAGCGCGTCGGCCAGCTCTATGTCGATGAAGTGCTCCGGAGCCTGGGCTGCGCTCAGCTCGGGTTCGGCTCTGGAGCGCCAGCGGTCGGGTTCCGGGCCAAGGTACTCGATCTCGTCGATGGCCGCCTGCGAGCGCAGGAAGGCGGGAACATCGGCAGGCAGGTTGCTCGCGGCCAGCTTGTTGATCATGCGATGGCCTTCCTGCTCCCAGGCGTGGGCGGATGGTGACGGGAGAGCAAGGCACAGAATCACGGCGGCGGGCAGGACAGTGCGAAGAGAGATGGCATTCACGAAATGACGAAACATGCAGCCAGTATACGGCGGTAAAAGCAGGGACCCACGTGACAGCCAGCGTGTCTGTTTCAAACTGTTTTGAAAGGGCACGAGTTCACTCGTGCCGTAAAGACCGCAAGCAAATGTGGGCTTTAGCCCCGGAGGGAAGGTTTTTTTGAAATTTACCCACTACAAAGGGAACAAGCGGCCAGAGACACGGGAGCAAGCAGGAGGCAAAGGCAGAAGCGGCCCCGTCCAAACCTCCAAAGGCAGAAGGCACTTCCTGGACCGTTAACTGACCGGTAACTGGCTGGCATCCCCGGGGCGGGCCGTGTGTGGTTTTGCCTAGAGAGTGCGGAATCAAACGCATATACTACGTGCAATTCACAAAATCGCGCCTATCTTGACGGAACTGCCAGTGAAGGATAGTGCGAAACGGGATGGGCGCCGCGAATCGCGACATTGCCGCGCACGGAGAAGAATGACCCCGGCAGGAATACGCTTGCCGTAGGGCGGTTGAGGGCCAAAGCCGGCGAAAAGGGGAAAAGGAAGAGCCGATGAGCGAGCGGCCGGAGAGCCAAGAGAAGCGCGGAAACGTCCGCGGCGGCGGACCAGCAGATTGGGGCCGGGCCGCCATTTCACAGCTTTGGCTGATTCTGCCTCTTTTCATCCTCACGCTCGCTGCCGGCGCCGGGCTGGCGCGCGTGATTCCTGGTCTCCGATGGCAATCCCTTATGATCCTTGCGGCCGCGGTGGGCACGGTAGTGTGTGCGTACGTCGTCAACCGGCTGGTGCGCGCCACGCATGAGGCGCCGGTTCAGGAGGCCATCAGCAGGGGTTTGCGCCAGCTGCTCGACTCGTCGGGGCCCGCGGTTGTGGCCTTGAATCTCCAGGGTCAGCTGTTCTACTCCAATCCCCCGGCGGAACGGTTGCTGGGCTACCGCGCCACGGAGTTGGCCCAATTGTGGGGCAATACCGAGATCCTGGCGCCCGGAGAGAGCGAGCGGCTGGTGGCGGAGATCCAGAAGCTCTGTCACGTCACCCGGCCGCCGGAGCCCACGCCTGCCGGGCGCATGGCCGCGTACCTGGCCTGCGTACGCATGTTGCCGCCCGGCCTGGTGCCCAGCTTCAGTGCGCAGTTGCGCCACAAAGACGGCGCCTTCGTCCCGGTTACGCTGCATATCTCGGCATTACGCGACGCCACGGCTGTGCTGAGAGGCATGGTGGCCGTAGCCGTCGAACAGGGCTCGATCCCGCAACGCGAGCAAGCGCAGCGCGAGTCGCAGGAAAGATACCGCGATCTTTTCGAGCACTCCAGCGAGATGATTGCCACGCTCAGCCCCACCGGCCAGTTTCTTTATGCCAATCCCGCATGGCGAGAGTGCTTTGGGCTGGAGCGCACGGCGATGCTTACGTTGCATTCGTTCGAGGAGCTTTTTTCCAACGGCACGCGGGTCGAGGTAGCCGCGCTCTTCGGCCGCGCGCTGGAGGGTGAACCGGTGGAACGCGCACCGTTGCGCCACCGTACCCCGGAAGGCCGCGTGCTGGAGCTCGAGTTGAGCTTGAGCCGGCGTCAGAAGGCGGGCCATGCGCTGGCGGTCCGCTGCCTGCTCCGCGACGCGACCCAGCAAAAGCATCGCGAGAGCCGGTTGGCTCTGCAACTGGCCATAAGCCAGATTGTGGGCGAGAATGCGTCGGGCGAGTCCGCGGCCACGCGCATCCTCGAGGCGCTTTGCGTCTCCCAGGGATGGGAGCTGTGCATCGAGTGGCTGGTGAACACCGAGCAGATGCACCTGGAATTTGGGACGGCATGGGGAGCTCCCGGACAACGCGCTGAAGAGCTCATCCAGCGAAGCGCTGACCTGACGCTGGCCAAGGGCTCCGAGTTGCCGGAGCGAGCGTGGAAGGAGGGGCGCCCGGTGTGGCTCGCCGACCTTGCCGCAGCGCCATCCGGCACGCGCGTGGCCGAGGCGCTCCAGCACGACATGGTTTCAGGCTGGGCAGTGCCCGTGCGCACCGCCAACAAGGTGCTCGCGGTGCTGGAATTTTATTCTCGCTTCCGATTGCTCGAAGACCGCGAGGCCATCGCCGCCGTGGAAATTGCGGCCGCGTCGCTGGGACAGCTGCTGGCGCGAACCCAGGAAAGCGGCCGCGTCGACGACCTGAGACGCCAGCAGGAGATTCTGCTCGATGCCGTAACCGACGGCATCTGCGGGCTGGACCGCGAGGGCCACGTGCGCTTTGCCAACCCCGCGGCGTGGCGGCTGCTGGGCGCGCCCTCGGACTCGCTCACCGGCAAGCCATTGCATGAGTTGATGCACGGCGCCGCGCCGTCCGACCGCGCCTGCGGCCCGGATTGCCCCTTGCGCAAGGCCGCGGCAAGATCCGCCTCCGCCTCCGGCGAGGAAAACCTCTTCCGCGCCGATGGCAGCTCTTTCCCGGCCGAATATGTGCTCACGCCCATCCATGGGCACGGAAGTTTTTCCGGCTGGGTGCTGAGTTTTCGCGACATCAGCCAGCGCTACGCTCTGGACCGGATGAAGGATGAGTTCATCTCCACGGTGAGCCATGAGCTGCGCACGCCGTTGACTTCGATTCGCGGAGCCCTGGGGCTGCTCACCTCGGGAATGCTCGGCGAGGTGAACGACAAAGCATCGAACCTGTTGCGCATTGCCCTCACCAACTCCGACCGGCTGGTGCGCTTGATCAACGACATTCTCGATCTGGAACGCATTCAGAGCGGGCGCGAACCGCTGGCCTTCCGTGCGCTGCAGCTGGCGGATATCGTGAAGCAGGCCATTGAAGACATGCTGCCGGTGGCCGACGCCGCCGGAGTAAAGCTGCTGCACGACACTACCAAGGTGGAGATTACCGGCGATCCCGACCGCCTGCTGCAGGTCATCACGAACCTGCTGTCGAACGCGGTCAAGTTCTCGCCGCCGAACTCGCCGGTCAGCGTAATGCTGCGGCCTGGCGTGACGGGCGTGATTCTCTCCGTGATCGATCACGGGCGCGGCATTCCCGCGGACAAGTTGGAGGCGATCTTCGGGCGCTTCCAGCAGGTGGACGCTTCAGATTCCCGGCAGAAGGGCGGCACCGGTTTGGGACTGGCCATCTGCCGCACCATTGTCCTGCAGCACTCGGGACGGATTTGGGCAGAGCGCAATCCGGTGCGCGGATCCACCTTCCGCATTTTCCTGCCCTACCATCCGGTGCCTGTGCCCGCGCAGGACGGCACGCCGGAGACAGAAGCCGGCTACGGCACGGTGATCCTGGCCGACGCCAACCCGGAATCGCGGCCAAGGATTGCGGCGCAACTGGCTCGCCATGGCTACTCGGTTGTGCAAACCTCGACCGTGGAGCAGACGCTCGCGGCGGCCCGGCAGGGCGCGCACGCCATCCTTGTGGATACGTCGCTCGATGGAATGAACGGATGGGCGATTCTTCCCCTCTTGCGGCGTCTGGATACGGCCGCGCATACGCCGGTGGTGTTGCTGAGCGTAGAAGATCAAAATGGCGCCGAGGCTCTGCCCGGGACCCCACAAGGCTGGGTGCCGAAGCCCCTTGAAGAAGATTCGCTGCTCACCGAGTTGGCGCGCGTGTTGTGCGGGTCGGGCGACACGGCGCGGATTCTGATTGTGGAAGACGATCGCGACCTGGCGCGGGTGATCGGCGAAGTGTTTGCCCGCGGCGGGATCACCGTGCAGACGGCGCACTCGCTGCAGGAGACCATCGACGCCTGCGCGGACTTCGCGCCGCATCTGCTGGTGCTCGATATCGGGCTGCCCGACGGCGACGGCTTCAATGTGGTGGATTGGTTGCGCCAGCATGAAAGCCTGGCCCACCTGCCCCTGGTGGTGTACTCGGGCCGCGACCTGTCACCGGCGGAACGCCGGCATCTCACGCTTGGGCCGACGCATTTCATGGCCAAGACGCGCGTACAGCCGCAACAGCTTGAGGCGCTGGTGCTCACCATGCTGCGTTCCCTGCGGCAGACCCACGATGCAGCGGCGGCCCCGTCTTCCGTACCGGATTCATAACCTGTTTTCCGCCTCCATCCATCGACAACGCCGCGCGTGCATCAGACAATGGAGGGGCTGCATAAATGACGCCGAGAAAGGGCACGACTTCCAGCCTGCCCTGAGCGAAGTCGAAGGGTGCCGCAATCGGCGCATGGAATTCGGGGCCTTAGCCCCTGAGGGGCGTTTTTTTTATGGCTCCGAGAATTTATGCTGCCAGCTCGAGTCAAGAGGGAGCCTTTCTAGAGTGGCCCGCAAGATCCTAATCATCGACGACGAGGACGATATCCGCGAAGTAGCCGCACTGAGCCTGGAGAGCGTGGCGGGCTGGGAGGTGATCAAGGCCAGCTCCGGAGCGCAGGGAGTGGCGCGCGCGGCGGAACATCAGCCCGACGCCATCCTGCTGGACGTAATGATGCCGGGGATGGATGGCCCCACGACCTTCCACGAACTGCGTAAGAACCAGGCCACGGCGCGGATTCCCGTACTGCTCTTGACGGCCAAGGTGCAAGGCACCGACCAGCGGCGCTTTGCGGACCTCGGCGTGGAGGCAGTGCTCCTCAAGCCCTTCGATCCCATGACGCTCGCCACGCAGATTGCCCGCGCGCTGGGCTGGAAATAGCGTCTGTTGATGGACTTTGGCTCGGACGAGGCAAGTGTGTACTGCTAAGTGAAAGGGCGCGACTTTAGTCGTGCCGCACGGGGCAGAATATTCAGCGGGCTTCAGCCCTTGAGGGGTGTTTTGCAATGCCAGGCGCTTCTCGAATGCATTCATTCATTCAACGCTGAACATTCTTCGCGATGAAACCTCCTGCCCAATCCGGCGAACGTGAAGATGCGGCTCTCTCGCAGGCGATGGACGGCCTGTGGGCGCGTTTCTTGCCGGACATCAGGGAGCGGGTCTCGGTGATCGAGGCGACCGCCCAGGCCGCCAGCGAAGGCGCGCTCACGGCAACGCAGCGCGAAGCCGCGCAATCGGCCGCCCACAAGTTGGCCGGCGTGCTGGGCACCTTCGGCCTCATGCGGGGCACGGCCCTGGCGCGCGAATTGGAGCTCACGTTCGCTCGCGAATCCTCGCCGGACCCCGATGCGGGCGCGAAACTCGCTGAGATTGCGGCCGAATTGCGCGGCATGATCGAAGGCCGCAAGCCCTCGTCCTGACGCGGTCGACCTACTTGATAATGTCTAACGAATCCTGGCGCAACGGGCTTTGTATCAGGGCACGGCTTTAGCCGCGCCGAAAGGCCGCAAAAAACGGCGGGGTTTTAATCCCTGAGCGATGTCTGTTACTCCTCAAATATCTACTTTTCGATTCGTCAGGCATTACCTCGCTCCGCTAATACCGCTCACTCCGCTAACACCGCTAACTCCGCTGCCACCAATTACACTCATCTGCAGTGAGATCACGCGATCCATTTCCGCCATTTGAAGATCAGCTCGGCCTGCGCTTCGACGAGCCACCTGCGGCGCGCCGCATCTGGCCCCTCCGCGAGCTGGTGGCGCAGGTACGCGAGCTGGTGGAGCACGAGTACGGCGACATCTGGGTGGAGGGAGAGATTTCGAATTTCCGCCCCGCGCCCTCCGGCCACGTCTATTTCACGCTCAAGGATGCCGACGCCCAACTGCCCATCGTGCTTTTCCGGCGTCAGGCCATGCTTCTCCGCTTTCGCCCCGAGGATGGACTGCATGTGCTGGTGCGCGGGCGCGTGAGCGTCTACGAACAGCGCGGCCAGATGCAGCTGGTGGCGGAGACCATGGAGCCGGTCGGCGCGGGATCGCTGCAACTTGCCTTCGAGCAACTCAAGCAACGGCTCAAGGCCGAAGGGCTCTTCGACGCCGAACGCAAAAAGCCGCTGCCCATGTTCCCCCGCACGGTGGGCATTGTCACTTCGCCCACGGGCGCAGTGATCCGGGATTTTCTGAACATCGTCAGCCGCCGTCATTCCGGGTTGAACGTTCTGCTTTTCCCGGTTTCCGTACAGGGCGAATCCGCGCCGGGCGAGATCGAAGCCGCGCTGGCCGAACTCAACGCAGGAGGCCTAGTCGATCTGATCGTGCTGGCACGCGGCGGAGGTTCGCTCGAAGATCTGGCCGCCTTCAACAGCGAGCGCGTGGCGCGGGCCATTGCATCGAGCAGCCTGCCGGTCGTTTCTGCGGTCGGCCACGAAACCGACTTCACGATCGCGGACTTCGTGGCCGACCTCCGCGCGCCCACGCCCTCGGCCGCAGCCGAGCTGATTACGGAAGCGCAGCACAAGATTGCCGAGCATCTTGCCTCGCAGGCGCATCGCCTGGAACGCGCCGCGCGCTTTCAACTGTTGCAGGCGCGGCAGCGCCTGACGCGATTGCCGGTGAGCCGCGCCGAATCGCGCGTCACCACGCTTTTGCACCGCCTTGGACAGCGCCTCGATGATGCGACCCAGCGCCTGGATACTTCGCTCACGGGCCGACTGCGCTCGCGGCAGAATCGCATTGCCGAGTTGGCCGCCGCAGTGTTGCGGCACGACCCGCGTCAGAACCTGGCCCGTGCGCGCGCGCACCTGGCCGACCTGCGCACCCGCATCGACCGCTGCCTCGAGCGCCTGTTGCAGTCTTCTGCGGCCTCATTCAACGCTCTCGACGCGCGCCTGCATTCCCTGTCGCCGCTGGCCGTGCTCGATCGCGGTTACGCTCTAGTGCTTTCGGCTGAGGGCGCACTCGTCCGCTCCACGGCGCAGATTGCCGCCGGCGACCATGTGGCCACGCGCCTAGCCGACGGCTCCTTCTTGAGCCGCGTTGAATCGACGGCAGCCGCCGCGCCCCGAACGACCCCGAACAGCGCGAAGCCTGGGCCCACCTCCGCCAAACGAGGCAGGAAATCGAGATCATGACTGCATCTTCTACGCGAAAACTTTTCGGAACTGACGGAATTCGCGCCATCGCTGGCCAGGCTCCGCTCGACCCCACAACGATTTACAGCGTGGGACTGGCGCTGGCGCACTCGCTGCGCAAAACTGTGCCCCAACCCAAAGTGCTTTTCGGCCGCGACACGCGCGAGTCCGGGCCGTGGATCGCGTCCACACTGGCGGCAGGCCTGCGCGAAGCGGGCGCACAGGTCGAAAGCGCGGGCATTGTGACCACGCCGGCGGTCGCGTTTCTTGCGCGTACACACGGCTACCACGCCGGCGTCGTCATCTCTGCTTCGCACAATCCTTGGGCTGACAACGGCATCAAGCTGTTTGGCGCGGACGGCTTCAAGCTGCCCGACGCGTTGGAACTTGCCATGGAAGACGAGATTCTTCACCACGCCTCGCAGGTCAAGATCTCCGATGCGCAGCGTTTTCCAGCGGTCAAGGACAATCCGTCGCTGCAGGCCGACTACATTCAGTTCCTGATCGATTGCGTTCCCGGCCTCTCGCTTTCTCATTTGCAGATCGTCGCCGATTGCGCCAACGGCGCGGCCGCGGCCATTGCCCCCGAACTCCTCCGCCGTCTGGACCCCGAGGTGCACAACAACATCACCCTGCTCAATATCGCGCCCGACGGCCGCAACATCAACGCGAGCTGCGGTGCGCTTCATCCGGAGCACGTCGCCAGTGAGGTGAAGACGCGCGGCGCGGATCTGGGCGTAACATTCGACGGCGACGCCGACCGCTGCATGCTGGCCGGCCCGCAAGGCAACGTGATCAACGGCGACGCCATTCTGCTGATAGCGGCGCGCGATTTGAAGGCGCGCGGCATGCTGAGCGGAGAAATCGTGGTAGCAACGACCATGTCGAACATGGGCCTGGAAGCGGCGTTGAAGCGCAGTGGCATCCGCATGGTGCGCGCCGCGGTAGGCGATCGCTACGTGCTCGAAGAAATGCTGAAGCTCAATGCGGCCCTGGGCGGCGAACAGTCCGGCCACATTCTCTTCCCTCACCTTGCGACCACTGGGGATGGCCTTCTTACTGCTCTCGTGGTGCTCGATCTCGTCGTGCGCACCGGCAAATCTCTCGATGAACTGACCGCCGATCTCAAAGTCTTTCCGCAGGTGATCGTCAACGTGAAGGTGCGCGAGAAGAAGCCGCTGGAGACGATTCCGTCGGTCGTCAAAGCGATCCGTGCCGCGGAAGCAGAGCTCAAGGACACAGGTCGCGTGGTCATTCGCTATAGCGGAACCGAGGCCCTGGCGCGCGTCATGATCGAAGCCGAGAGCGAAGAGGCGATGCGCCGGCATGCGGACGCGATTGCCACGGCCATCCGCGCAGAACTCGGCGTCTGACCTCGTGACCTTGTGCCGCCCAGAGCGTAGCGCCGGTCTCCGGACCGGCTGTAGCGTGGGGGCTCCAGACCCGCGCCGATAGAGAACAACTGCAAAATCACAAGGCCGGAGCACCACCAGCTGTAGACGCTGACAGCCAGGAGCGGGACCTTTTACCATCGATCCATGCCCCGCTTCCCTGCCGGACAAACCCTGCTCATCGACGCAGACGATACGCTGTGGGAAAACAATATCTATTTTGAGCGCGCCATCGCCGCGTTCATCAGCTTTCTCGACCATCGTGAGCACTCACCTGCCAAGGTGCGGCTGACTCTGAACGCCGTGGAGCGCGAGACCATCCTTTCCCATGGCTACGGGCTGTCGAGCTTCACCCGTTCTCTCGTTGATTGTTTCGAACGCCTGAGCCCCGCTTCAGTCACGGAAGAAAAGCGCGAGCGCATTCGCGGATTTGCGCGCTCCATTGCCGAGCAGGAAATCGTGCTGCTGCCCGGAGTGGCGGAGACTCTCGATGAGTTGGCCAGCCGGCATCATCTCATCCTGATGACCAAGGGCAATCAGGCCGAGCAGGCCGACAAGCTGGCGCGATCGGGGCTCTCCGCGCTTTTCTCTTCGGTCGAAATTGTGGCCGAAAAAGATCCGCCCACGTATCGCGACGTGATGGCCCGGTACGAACTCAAGCCGCACACCAGTTGGATGATCGGCAACAGCCCCAAGAGCGACATCAACCCCGCGCTGGCCGCCGGACTGCATGCGGTGTTTCTCTTCCACAAAGACACGTGGGTGCTGGAGCACGCGACGGTCGATGCCGCGCCCGAGGGCCAGCATCTGGTCGAACTCGACGCCTTTGCAAAGCTGCGCGAGATTTTTTGAAGAATCGCGGAAAACCCGAATCGATGCTTCTGTTTGAAAGGGCACGAGTTTACTCGTGCCGAAAAAGTCGAAAAATATAGGCGAGCTTTCTTGATGGTGCATAAGTAATGTCCTTCTTTTGCCGCCGGACACTTGTGCTCTGTATCAGGGCACGACTTCTAGCCGGCCCTGAGCTGAGTCGAAGGGTGCCGAAATTTTCCAATAAAGACCCGGGCTTTAGCCCCTGAGGGGCGATTCTCTTCAAGGAGACTCACGATCACTCACGGGTTCGACTCCCGCTTTTATGAGAAACTAGAAGTGCGGCAGTGAGTTTTTCTTCGGGGCGGCTGCATCTGCCCTAAAACCACGCTTCAACTTAATTGCAACGGCCTTTTGCGGCCTATGTGCCGCTGCGGTTCGCGCGGCAACTGAAAACGCTCTTAGGAAATCGCCAAGAATGATCAGCGTCAGCAACCTTTCCATGCGCTACGGCTCGAAGATTCTCTTCGAGGACGTCAGCACGGCCTTCACGCCGGGACGGCGCTACGGACTGACCGGGCCGAACGGTTCCGGCAAGTCGACCTTTATGAAAATCCTGACCGGCGAACTGGAACCGCAAAAGGGCACGGTTGTGCGCCCGCGCAAACTTGGTGTGCTGCGCCAGGATCAGTTTGCCTTTGACGCCTATCGCGTCATCGACACCGTGATCATGGGCAACAAGCCCCTGTGGGCCGCGCTGGAAGAGCGCGACCGCATCTACGCCAAGCCGGAAATGACCGACGAAGATGGCATGCGGCTCGGCGAGCTGGAAGGCACCATCGGCGACGAGGACGGCTACACCGCAGAGAGCGACGCCGCCGTGCTGCTCGACGGCCTCGACATTCCCGAAGCCGTGCACGAACGCAAGATGAGCGAGTTGCAGGGCGGGCAAAAGGTGCGCGTGTTGCTGGCCCAGGCGCTCTTCGGCAAGCCGGAGGCGCTGCTGCTCGACGAGCCCACCAACTATCTCGATCTCGACTCGATCCATTGGCTGCAGGATGCTTTGACGAACTACGACGGCACCCTGATCGCGATCTCGCACGACCGGCACTTCTTGAACTCCGTCACCACGCATACCGCCGACATCGATTACCAGACCATCATCACCTACACCGGCGGCTATGACGAGATGGTGATGGCCAAGACGCAGATTCGCTCCACGCTCGAGTCGCAGATCGCGCAACGCGAGAAGAAGATTTCGCAGCTAAACGAATTCATCGCGCGGTTTTCGGCGGGCACGCGTTCCAGCCAGGTAACGAGCCGCCGCAAGGAAGTGGAGCGGCTGCAGACCAATGACCTGGCGCGGTCGAACATCCAGCGGCCGTACCTCCGCTTCGACCAGACGCGGCCCAGCGGCAAGCACGTTCTGGAATTGAAGCATCTGACGAAGTATTATGGCGAACTTGAAGTCATCGATGGCTTTACAGCCAACGTGCTACGCGGCGAAAAAATCTGTCTGATGGGCCGCAACGGAGCCGGCAAAACCACCTTGCTCAAGTGCCTGCTGGCAAATTATCCGGGCTTGGCCGAAAAGAATTTCACGCTCGATTCCGGCACGGTGTTCTGGGGCCACGAGGCGCAGGTGGGCTATTTTCCGCAGGATGTCGGCGCGACGATTGCACCCGGCCTGACCGTTTCGGATTGGCTGCACCAGTGGAATCCCGCGGC